>Ga0116171_10002928_pt1 | contig 15942 bp, 14 predicted proteins | sample AD_JPNHW2_MetaG_FD_89798 | JGI IMG/M metagenome (GOLD analysis project Ga0116171, IMG submission 89798) | Active sludge microbial communities of municipal wastewater-treating anaerobic digesters from Japan - AD_JPNHW2_MetaG | ecosystem: Engineered > Bioreactor > Anaerobic > Digestate | place...
ACTGCATTGGCACCCGAAGGATTTCGCTGCCCCCTCCTCTCCGTACCCACCCGCTTCGGCATCCTGATGTCCTTCCTGCTTGCTATCACTGACTTCTCCCCCGGAGAAGGGGTCTACACCGCTGAGATGGTGGTCGCCCTCGCCCCCCGTTTGGGCTACCACACCATCGCCAGTTGGGACCGGGGCCTGCACGGGTGGCCCAGACTGCGGGATGCGGCCCTGGAAGCCGGCCTCACCCCCATCCTGGGTTGTCGGTTCACCTGGAGGGGGATGGAGTTCGGCGCCTTCCCCCATTCGAACCGGGGCTATGCCGAGTTGTGTCGTCTCCTCACCGATCAGGCTCATGGCCGGGAAGGAGATCCACCCCGGGACTGCTTCCTCCTCGCAGAAACCCTGGATGGCCAGGAGTATCTCGCCCGGGAAGGTTTCGCCCCCTACCTTTTCGCCCACAACCGGAACCAGATGGAAGCCATGCGGGCCAGCACCCTGGGCCTCCCCATAGCCGCGCCCCAGGTGCTGAAGTTCCGCCGGGAGGCGGGTCTTGAACTCCACCGACTCAAGCGGGCCATCGCGCAGCGCAGCACTGTCCCTCGTACGGAACCACTGTGGAGCCCCCGGGACGCAGCCGTGGACTTGGCCGCTTGGGAAGCCCGATACCCAGGAGCAGACCCGGTCATCACACGGGTGACGGAGGACATCCAGGAGAAGGTAAAAGGCTGGCGGATGCACTGGGGTGATTGGGTGATACCCCGGCCCATCTGCTCCCGGGACATGGACCTGGATGAAGAACTGAGTACCCGGATCCGCCAGGGCATCCCACGGCGCTATGCAGTCGTTCCTCCGGGACTGGAGGCCCGCATCGAATTGGAGATGGACCTCATCCGGCGCAAACGGTTCGCAGGCTACTTCCTGACCGTCCACGACATCATCCGGGAGGCCAAGGCCACTCGGACTTGTGGCCGTGGGAGCGGTGCCGCTTCGATCGTCAGCTACCTCCTGGGCATCACCAACGTGGATCCCCTCGCTACCAACTTGATGTTCGAACGTTTTCTATCGGACGCCCGGGTGGATCCCCCTGACCTGGACATCGACTTCGCCTGGGATGAACGGGACGACGTCATCGCCTCGGTCTTTCGCCGTTATGGCACTGAGCGTGTGGCGATGGTGGCTGTCCACGCTTACTTCAAACCCAAGAGTGCCTTGCGGGATGTGGCCATGGCCTATGGTCGTCCCGAGGCTGAATTGAAGACCATGGCCCGACTCATCCGCGGCTGGGATGACGGGATCCAGGGCATCCAGGGGAACCCCCAGTGGGCCCCCATCCTGGCCCACGCCGTCGCCCTCCAGGGCCACTTCCACCAACTCTCCGTACATCCTACCCACACGATTCGGCGAGGAGGCTTTCAAAGCCGACGCCAGCGAGCACTTGGCCTACCTGCTCCAGGCGGGGCTGGTGATCCGCGAGCGGGAAAGGGCGGCGACCTGTTCCAGCCTGGAAGACCGCCTTGTCCCAGAAATTTGCAAGCTGGTGAAAGAGCACGTATACATTCGGACACAAACGTCCTGCCAGGCCCTTCGCTGACGCAATTCTGCATGGGGATCAACCATGATCAATCGATCGATTGTTTGGCTCCTATTGGGTGGGATGGCTCTTCACGGCCAGGCGTCGCTCACCCTCGATGACGCCATCCGGCGCTCCTGGACACGGCAGGCCGGGCTCCAGGCCGGCGAAGCTCTCGTGGAGCGCGCCAAGGCCGAGGAGGAAGCCCAGCGGGTCCTGCGCTTTCCGACCTTGAGCGCAGGGCTCGGGATCACGCGCACGGACGAGCCCATGATGGCCTTCGGCACCAGGCTGAACCAGGCGCGCATTGCGCAGTCAGACTTCCTCCCATCGGCGCTGAACCATCCGGACGCCATCACAGGGGCGGGAGCGACCTTGACGCTTAGTCAGTCCCTCTACGCAGGCGGGAGGCTGGACGCGGCCCACCGGGCGGGATCGGCGATGACCGGCGCCGAGCAGGCCTCTCAGGAGCGTCGCCGTCAGCAGGTGGCCCTGGCCGTGGTCCAGGCCTACTTCGGGGCGGATCTGGCGGAGCAAGGTGTGAGATTCGCAGAGGATACCCTCCGCCAGGCCCAGGAAACCGAGCACTTCATCCAGTCCCGCGTGGTCCAGGGCCTGATGCTGAAGTCCGAGGGAGACCGCGCGAGGGCCTTCCGAGCGCAGTCGGAAGCCGGCTTGGTTGAGGCCAGGCAGCGCCAGGCATCCGCCAGGTCCGCCCTGGCCCTGCTGATGGGTTCGGAGTCCCTGCCCGAAGTCCTTTCCACGCCGGTGGAGATCGGAAGCCCGGAGTTGGCTGAAGTTCCGGGGAGGCGTGGGGACCTGGAAGCGGCCAGGTTTCACGTCGAGGCGGCGAAGGAAGGCCTCGAAGCCCAGCGGGGCCTGCTCAGGCCCGAGATTGGGCTCACGCTGGCCGTGGGGACGGCGCGGAAGAGCCTGAACGAAGGTGGTAGCTGGACATCTGCTTCCGTGGGGGCCAAGTGGACGTTCTCCTTTGCCGAGCAGAAGCGGATACAGGCAGCCAGGGCTTCCGTCCTGGTCGCGGAGCTGGACCAGAAGTGGCAGCAGCAGCAGGCCAGCCGGGAGGTTGACGAGGCCAGGCGGGCAGTGGAGACCGCCCAGGCCCGCATGGCATACGCCAAGGTGGCCGTGGAAGCCTCGGAATCGGTGCGTGCCATTCGAACTGCCCGGCACCGGGAAGGCCTGCTTCCCCTCGTGGAGGTGATGGACGCCGAGGCCAGCCTCTCCGGGGCACGCACGCTGCTGCTCAACAGTCGGCTGGAGTGGCGGGTCAGCAGAGCCCAACTGGCCCTGGCCCTCGGCCAGCCCATCGAGAACGTGACGGAGTGATGCCATGAAATGGATGCTCGCACTGCCAATCTTGACCCTGACCCTTGCCTGTGGAAGACGGGAAGAGGGAAAGATTCCATCTCTGCCCTCCAGGCGGGTGCAGCTCGTTTCCCACCAGACCGGCACGGGTGAGGGCTGGGTTGCCGCCACCCTTAACGCGACCCGGCGGGCGGTCGTCTCCACCCGCATGGCGGCCTCCGTCCGGAAGGTCCACGTGACCGAAGGGCAACAGGTAGCTGCCGGAGCATTGCTGGTCAGCCTGGCCGACGAGGAACTCCAGAGCGGCCTGAAGGCCGCCGAGGCGGGCCTGGCCGCGGCCGGCGCTCACGCCCGCCGCATCCAGACGCTCTACGCCCAGAGCGCCTCCACCTCCTCCGAACTGGAGCTGGCCCAGACCCAGAAGGCCCAGGCGGAGGCCGCCGTCAGCGCCGCAAGGGCGAACCTCGCCTACACCCAGATTCGCGCGCCCTTCCCCGGCGTCGTGCAATCCCGCCGCGTGAACGATGGGGATTTCGTTGGCCCAGGCACGCCCCTGGTCGAGCTTGAGGGGCAGGGCGCCCTGGAGCTGCAGGGCTCGGTCTCCGAGGCCGAGGCGCGGGGCCTGAAGATGGGACAGAAGGTCGCCTTCGAGGCGGATGACCGCACTGGGGTCGCCGAAATCACGGGGCTGTCCTCCGGTGGCGACCCTGTCTCTCATCGCGGAACCCTCCGGGCGAACGTCGTTGAACCGAAGGATGCCTTCCGAACCGGAACCTTCGCGCGCATCCAGGTGCCTGGCGCCGTGGCGAAAGGAACGCAGGCCGTCTTTGTGCCAAGGAGCGCCCTCGTCGTCCGGGGCGAACTGACTGGCGTCTTCGTGGCCAAGGAGGGTCACGCGAACCTTCGCTGGATCACCCTCGGCGAGGCCCAGGGGGACCTGATGCCCGTGCGTTCAGGACTCCTCAAAGGCGAGGCCGTCATTGATTCACCCAGTGGCTTGAAGGACGGGCAGCCCATCGAGGTGAAGAAATGACGACGACTCATCTCGGCATCGCGGGGCGTCTGGCCAAGACCTTCCTGCGCAGCAAGCTGACGCCGCTCATCGTGGTTGCCTCTCTGCTGCTGGGCGTCATGGCCGTGACCCTGACCCCCCGGGAAGAGGAACCTCAGATCGTGGTTCCCATGGTGGATGTGTACGTGCCCTACCCCGGGGCCAGTCCGAAGGAGGTGGAGAGCCAGGTCACGACTCCCCTGGAGAAGCGGCTTTGGGGCATCCCCGGCGTGGAGTACCTCTATAGCACCAGCATGCCCGGCATGTCGCTCCTGACGGTGCGGTTCAAGGTGAACGAGCCTCAGGAGCTCAGCGTCGTGAAAGTGCACCAGGAACTGATGGCCAACGCCGACCTGCTGCCGGGGGGGGCCATGAAGCCCACGGTGCGTCTGCTGACCATCGATGATGTTCCTTTCCTGTCGCTGACCTTGCATGGAGAGAACCAGACGCCGGGGCAGCTCCGGGCCCTGGGGGAGGCCCTCTCCCGCGAGTTGAGCGCCGTTCCCAATACGGCCCAGGTGAAGGTGATCGGCGGCGCCCGCCGCGTGCTCCGGATCGAGCCCGATCCCGAGCGCCTGCGGAGCCTGGGGCTGTCTTTTGCAGAGCTTCATCCGGCTCTCATGGCGGCCGATGCCCAGCTCCCGGCAGGTGCCCTGGTGGACAACAACCAGCGGACGCTCCTTGAGGGAACCGGCTTCATGCTGGAGGCCCGGGAACTGGATCGACTGGTCGTTTCCGTGAAGAACGGGAGGCCCATCTACCTGGGCGACGTGGCGAAGATCGCGGACGGCCCCGAGCCTGAACCCCCCGTTGTCATGTTCGGGGATCGAAGCGGTTTCGACTCCGCCGTGACGATCACGCTTTCCAAACGTCTTGGGACCAACGCGACCCAGCTTTCGGAACAGGTGCTCCAGAAAGTGGAGGCCTTGCGGGGGGGGCTGATCCCCCACGATGTCAAGCTGACCGTGACCCGCAATTACGGCGAGACGGCCGGCGAGAAGAGCAACGAACTCATCGATCACCTCCTCATCGCGACTCTCTCCGTCATCGCCCTCATCGGCCTGGCCATGGGCTGGCGCAGCGCCGTCGTGGTCGGAATCGCGGTGCCCGTGACCCTCGCCCTCACGTTGCTGCTCACGTATCTCTTCGGCTACACCCTCAATCGCGTCACGCTCTTTGCACTCATCTTCTCCATCGGCATCCTGGTGGACGACGCCATCGTCGTCGTGGAGAACATCCACCGACACATGCATCTGCCTGGACCCAGGCGCAGCTTCGCGAGCGTGGTCATCGAGGCCGTGGACGAGGTGGGCAATCCCACCATCCTCGCCACCTTTGCGGTGATCGCGGCGATCCTTCCCATGGCGTTCGTGCGCGGTCTCATGGGCCCCTACATGCGGCCCATCCCCATCGGTGCGAGCCTGGCCATGATCTTCAGCCTTGTCATTGCTTTCGTCATCAGCCCCTGGGCCAGCCTGAGGATCTTCAAGAAGGAAGCCCACCTGCCTGAGACGGACGAGAGTGGCCTGCATCCGGCGGATGCGGCCACGGAACCGCCGGAACCGACCCATGCGGCGGAGAACCAGCCCAGGCTGAACCCCGAGACGGGTCCCGAATCCCGGTCCACGCAGCTCTATCGCAAGGTGATGCATGCCCTGCTCACCCGGCCCCAGGTCCGCTGGGGATTCTTCGGGGGGGTCGTCATTCTCCTGCTCGCGGCCTTGTCCCTCGTGGGCCTGGGCTGGGTGAAGGTGAAGATGCTCCCCTTCGACAACAAGTCGGAATTCATGGTGCAGCTGGACCTTCCGGCCGGGACGCCGAAGGAGAACGCCTTGGCCCTGGGCCAGGACATGGCCCGGCGCCTGCTGCTGGAACCCGTCGTGCGAGATGTGCAGGTCTATGCCGGCGAGGCCGCGCCCTTCACCTTCGTGGGCATGGTGCGACACTCCTTCCTGCGCCAGGAGGCACAGATGGTGGACCTCCAGGTGAACCTCGCGCCCAAGGGGGACCGCAAGGAGCAGAGCCACGCCATCGTCGTGCGCCTGAGGCCGGAGCTGATGAAGCTCCCCATGCCCGAGGGTACGCGCGTCAAGCTGGTGGAGATCCCGCCCGGTCCTCCCGTGATGGACACCCTTGTGGCTGAAGTTTACGGACCCACGGAGCAGGAGCGGGCGCGCTACTCGGGCGAGGTGCTCAAAGCATTCCATGGTGTGGACGGCGTCGTGGACGTGGACAGCACGCAGAACGCCACGGGCCGCAAGCTGAGCCTGGTCCTGGACCGCGAGAAGGCGGCCCTCCATGGCGTCGCGCCTGCCCACGTGATCCAGACGCTCTATGCGGCCGGTCAGGGGCAGAACCTGGGGACCTTCCACGTGCAGCGCGGCAGCGCCCAGGTGCCTGTCGTGCTGCAGCTCGCCAGCATCCAGCGCCAGCGGGTGGATCAGATCCTTCAGCTCACCGTGCCCGGGCTGCGCGGCCCCGTGCCCCTCTCTGAGTTGGTAAGGGTGGAAGAGACCACCGAGCACTCGGTGATCTACCACAAGAACCTGATGCCCGTGAACTATGTGTTCGGCGATCTGGCAGGGGCCATCGAAAGCCCGGTCTATGCTTTGAACGCTCTGAACAAGAAGCTGGACAAGATCCAGGGTACGGACGGCAAACCAGTCGTGCGCCTGGGACTCACGCACCCGGAGAACACCGAGAACCTCATCATGAAATGGGACGGGGAGTGGCACATCACCCTGGAGGTTTTCAGGGATCTGGGGATGGCCTTCGCGGCTGTGCTGGTACTGATCTACATATTGGTGGTGGGCTGGTTCGAGAGCTTCGAGATTCCCTTGGTGATCCTGATCCCCATCCCGCTGTCGCTGATCGGCATCATTCCAGCCCACGGCCTGGCCGGCGCCTTCTTCACCGCCACGAGCATGATCGGCTTCATCGCGGGAGCAGGCATCATCGTCCGGAACAGCATCATCCTGGTGGACTTCATCGAGCTGAAGCTCAAGGAAGGCATGGCCCTGGAGAGTGCGGTGGAGGAGGCCGGCGTCGTCCGCTTCCGGCCGATGCTGCTCACAGCCTCCGCCGTCCTGGTGGGGAGCGCCATCATGCTGGCGGACCCCATCTTCCAGGGCCTTGCCATCAGCCTCATGGCTGGCGAGGTGGCGGCCACGCTCCTCTCCCGGATGGCCGTGCCCGTTCTTTACTACCTCGTCGCCCGCCGGGGACGCGCCGCCGAACTGCAACACATGGCCTTCATTCCCGTAGACCCATCCCCGACTTGCAGCATCCAAGACACCCAGGGGTGACCCATGAACGTCGATCGCATCGTCCACAGCGCCGCCGGCAGCATGGTCCTGGCGAGCCTGGCCTTGGCCCACTGGCATAACGCCAACTGGCTCTGGCTCACCGCCTTTGTCGGTGCCAATCTCCTGCAGAGCGGCTTCACCAACTGGTGCCTGCTCTCAAGCCTCCTCGCCAAAGCGGGGGTTCCCGGAAGCGGCGCCTGCGGATTGAAGGGCTGAGCCATGGTGCTTCCGCTCGACTTGAAGCGCATCGCCCTGAGTGTGATCGTGGGTGGCGGACTAGGGTTTGGTTACCACAAGCTGGTGGGCTGTCGCACCGGCGCCTGTCCACTAACTGCCACACCCTTGCGCGGTATTCTTTACGGCTCCATCCTGGGCCTCATCTTCGCCCTCATGGGTCGGCACTAGCAACTCACCAGAAGCCCCCAGGCCCTGCCGTGGAAGCCGGAGGCGTTTGACGTCAACGGGTGTCCATCTCGGAAACCCAGCATGTGTGCCGCCGAACACACATAAGGAAACCCGGAATGGATTTACCGGACTCTCTACACCACTCGAAATTGGTGTTCGGCCTGAAGCCTCCTTCCCCACTTGGACGCTAGACCCTCACCGGATCAGTCCGGCCATGCCGGCCAGCGACCCGAGAGCAAGCATGAAGGCCGGATGCCAGCGGAAGCGGAGCAGCATGACAAGGGCTACGGCGAACAGGATGAACGCCGGTATGCCACGCATGGCGCCAGGGGCTAGCAGGATCGCCGCACCGAGGATCAGTCCCACCATGGATGGCGCCAGACCGGCCAGCAGGTTCTGGGCTTGGTGCAGATCCTTGAATCGGTTGTAGAAGTGGGACAGGATGCCCATCAGCAGCAGAGCAGGAGCGAAGAGGGCCAGGGTGGCCAGCAAAGCTCCGAGCACCCCCTGGATCCGGTATCCGGCGAAGGTGGCCAGCACGGCGATGGGACCTGGGGTGAGGTTGCTGATGGCTACGCCGTCCAGGAATTCCCCGGGGGTGAGCCAGCCCAGGGACACCACCAGTTTATGGTGGAGGACGGGCACCAGGACGAAACCACCACCGAAGAAGACGAAGCCCACCTTCAGGAAAGTCCAGGTCATGCCTAGCAAGGAGGAGGCGAAGGGGACGACCGCGACCGGGGAGGCGGCCACCGCCACCAGGGCCGGGAGCTTCCCGCAGTTCGGCGTGGAGGACTTCCCGGACAGCATGTCCTTGCCTGCCCACAATCCCATGACGGCCCCTGCCATCAGCGCCACGAGGCTGTTCACCTTGAGCAGGGCCAGGGCCAGAGCGAGGACCAGCAGCAGCCCGGCGGGCCATGAGCGCACGGCCTTGCGGCCCATGGTCCAGGCGGCACTGAAAATGAGGGCGATGACCACGGGACCGAGGCCATTCAAGGCGGTCTGGAGGGCCGGGATGGTGTGGAAGGTGAAATAGAACCAGGACAGGAGGATCACCAGCGCCACGGAGGGGGCCATGAAGGCAGCTGCGCAGGCCAGACCACCGAGGATTCCATAGAAACGCTGTCCCACGAAGAACGCCGCATTGGTGGCGAAGGAGCCCAGGATCTGGCCCAGGGCCAACCCGTGCAACAGTTCCTCGTGATCGATGAGTTTCCGGCGCTGGACAAGTTCCGTCTCCATTATGGCGATCACCGCCATGCCCCCCCCGAACCCGATGGCGCCGAGCTTCAGGAACAGCAGGACGAGCATCCCCAAAGTGGGGCGAACCTTCGGCCAATCGCTCTTCTGACCGGGGGGGATGATGGATTCGGCCGGATTCACGCCGTTCCTTTCATTCGTTCACCTCGTTGACCAGGATGAGACCTTTCTATCGGACATGGGGTGCCTGCAATGAGTGGAGGCCGAACGGAGATCATGAAGGCGCCGAAGGGATAGGCTCCACCTGCCGAACGCTTGGCCTGGAGGAAACCCGCAGCAGACAATCATGCGTGCCCTCCTGGGCCTCCACCTGGATCGTGGCGTGGTCGATCCGGAAGCGGTGTTCGATTTCGTGGGCCAGCTCATGGACCAGATGGCAGCCATCGACCCTTGGATGTCAGGACCAGATGGACGCTCAGGGCGATGGACGTCGTGGAGAGGGCCCACACATGCAGGTGATGAAGGTCCTGGACACCTGGGGCGGCCGACAGGAAGGCTCGCACCGCTTCCAGGTCCACATGGGTGGGCACGGCATCCAGCGTCAGGTTCAGGGCGCTCCGGAAGATCGGCCAGGCGCCGAGGAGGACGATGATGCCCACGGCAAGGCCGATGGCAGGATCCAGCCAGGTCCAGCCCGAGAGCAGGATCCCGGCACCCGTCACGACAACGCCCAGGGAGACTCCGGCGTCCGCCAGGAGATGCAGGAAGGTGGCTTTGACATTCAGGTCCCCGTGGCTGCCCCGCAGGAAAAACAATGCCGAGCCGAGGTTGATGACTGTGCCGATGACCGCCACCACGATCATAGTCATGCCCTGGGTGGGTTCCAGGTGCCCGAAGCGGCGGAAGGCCTCCCAGAGGATGCCTCCTGTCGCAGCCAGAAGCAGCACTCCGTTTACCAGGGCGGCCAGTATCCCGGCCCGGCGGAAACCATAGGTCCGCCGTGCCGTGGCCTGCCGTTTGGCCATCCAGAGGGCCAACCAGGCCAGAGTCAGGCTCAGCACATCTCCGAAGTTAAGGGCGGCATCGGCACCAGGGACAGAGAGTGGCTCCGCAGTCCGTAGAAGACTTCCACCAGAAGGAAGGCTGTGTTTAGCAGGATCCCAGCCAGGAAGGCCCAGTTCATGCCTCCAGCTTCAGGGGCGTGGACATGATCGTGGTCGTGGGCCATGGAGAACTCCGATGGGAGGTTGGAGGTTTGATTCCGCGACTCAGACCTTTGCGGTCAGAGTGTCCTGGCACGAGATGCATACCTTCTTGTTCCCCACGACGCGGCCGTACTTCTCCACCACCATCTCGCCGCAGTTCTCACAGACGAAGGCATCAAAGGTTTCCTCCTTGGGCTCCACGGGTACTGTCCGGATGGCGCCGATGGTGAGGATCTTGTCTTCGGGTGCGTTCATGACGTTCTGGATGAGGGGTTCCACGACCTCTGGGGGCACCTGGGAGGCGGGTACGCCCTTCATGCGGTATTCCTGGAAGAAGGGGGTCTGCCGGGAAGCCAGCTGCGCCTCGGCCTTGGGCACGACTCTGACCGCCTTGCCGGCCTTGCGATCGATCAGGGTGAGGCCAAACTTCCCGATGCCGGTCTTGCGGATGTTGCCCTTGCCGAAGGTGCAGCCGGTGATCATTTGTACGCCGTCCGCGAAGCAGTGGGCGCAGTGGTCGTCACCCAGTTCGACGATGGCGAGCAGTTCCTTGTTCTGGGCGCGCGCGACGCCGAGCTGGTTCATGGCCGTCGCTCCTGCCCGCAGGCCCAGGGGCATGGCGGGGCACTTATGGCCGTGCAGTTGTTGTCCGGCGGCGAGGAATTCCTTGGGATCGATCATGGGGTCTCCTGGTGGCGGGCTCAGTCGGTCCGCTCCCTGAATATCCACTTTCCCCAGCATCGATGTGTTGATCCGGATCAACGACGAGTGCTTTCCTCTTCCTCTCCTCCGGCGAGCCTCACCAACTCGTCCGGGAGCAGCACCTGATAGCGTCTTGGTCCCAGGCGATGAAGGATGCCCAGGGTGACAAGCTGAGCAAGGGTACGGGACAGAGTGGCCGGGGCCAGTCCCAGGGTTTCCGCAAAGCTGGCGGCTGAACCCGGGAGCGTGAGGATCAGAAGATCCTTCCCCTTCAGGTTGGAACAGAACGCAGCCGCCACCCTGGGCATCGCCCCCCGCCGAGAAAACTGCTCAATGGTGTCAAAGGCCTTCCGGAGCCGGTGCGCCAGGAAACCCAGGAGCGCCATGGCCACCCGGGGCTCACGCATGGCCAGCAGGAGATCCTCCCGGACCACGTAACGCACCTTGGTGGCCTCCACAGCTTCGGTGGTGGCGGGATAGCCGCCTCCATCGAAAAAGGGGGCGAAGCCGAGCACTTCCCCCAAGCCGAACTGGAGCACCGTCGCTGTGCGTCCATCGGCTAGTTGGCGGAAGGCTCTCAGGCGCCCGGCATCCACGATGAGCAACCGGTCCGCCGGATCGCCCTCGCGCCAGAGGATCGAACCCTTGGCATAGCTCCTAGGCTGAAGCCAGGGTGCCATCAGATCCATGATCTCCTGGGCGGCGGTGGAGAAAGCCTCAGATTGGGTCGTCTCCCCAAGGGGAGCGCGCTTGGAGGGAACCGAGACAGCTTTGACCCGGCCAAGCTCCGTGAGATGCAAGGAGCGGGCTTGCTGGGGGGTCAATGTGACGAGTCCTTTGGCTTTGAGAGCGACCACATGATCCCGGACCGTGGACACCGCCGTCCAGCCAAAGGCTGCCGCCATCTCCCGGTAACTTGGGTTTCGGCCCTCCTCCTCAGCCTTGCGCAGGTAGCGGAGAATCCTGGCCTGCATTTGAGTCGGGTGACTTGAAGGCATAAGGTGAAAGAATACCATACAGATGTTCGGTAATATCTTGCGGACTGTTGCTGGGGTCGAATGTCGTTCAAAGCGCAGTGGGTTGGACTGGCTCGTATTTCTCTCGTACTTCTATTGCTGGCTGGAATGCCCCTTTGGACCCATATCTGCCACTCAGGTGATCTGGTCTGCAACTCAACCATTCCTTCTTGCAATCCGTTGAATGGAATAACGGCAGTGAATTTTCAGTGGTCCCATTGTCTCACAACGGGAGTCGCATATGGCTATAGAGAAGAGTGACCCGAGGACACGCTACAGGTCGAAGGTGATCAGGATGACCATCCTGGTCCTGGTCCTGGCGATCTCCACTGCTGTGGGGCTCCTGCACCAGTTCTCGGACGTGAAGCCTGTCAGCGTGGACGCCCTCTGTCCCTTCGGTGGCATCGAATCCGCCTGGAGTGTGATCGCTGCTGGAACCTTGCTGGCCAAGCTCGCTTGGTCCAGCGTTGTCCTGCTGGGGGCGACCCTCCTCTCTGCGATCCTCTTTCGGCGGAGCTTCTGCGGGAATGTCTGCCCCCTGGGCACCCTTCAGGAACTCTTCGGATGGCTGGGCAGGAAGATCCTTGGGAAACGTTACACCGTTCCCGAAGCCGCGGACCGTTGGGCCAGGTATCTCAAATACTTAGTAATGGTCGTATTCGTGGTCCTCTCAGCGGCGCTGGGGACCCTCGCCATCCGGCCCTATGACCCCTGGGTGACCTACCATCACCTATTTTCGGCAGAACTGCTGGAAGGCTTCCTCGTTGGCTTCCTGGTGCTCTTGCTCACGGTCGTAGGTTCCTTCTTCTATGATCGCTTCTTCTGCAAGTATCTTTGCCCCATGGGCGCAGCCCTTACGCCCTTCTCCAAGGTCGGACTCTTCAAGATCAAGCGCAATGCCCACACCTGTATCAACTGCAGTGCCTGTGATAAGGTCTGCCCCGTGAACCTTCCGGTGTCGAAGCTCGACACAGTAAAGGACGCCGAGTGCCTGGATTGCGACTTGTGTGTGAATGCCTGCCCGGTGAAGGACACCCTCGTGATCGAAGGCCCCGGTCAGAAGCGGATCAGCCCAACGTTCCGGGTGACTACGACCCTCGCCATCTTCCTCCTGGTGGTCGGCATCATGACCTTTACCGGCAACTTCCGCTGGACCATGCCTCCGCTCACGCAAGGCCATACCGTAGAAGGCAAGCCGACGATCGATTTCGAGGCCATCAAGGGCTCGGACACATGGCAGAGCGTGATCGACGCCTCCGGCATCCCAAAGGAGGCCTTCCTGGAGCGATTCAAGCTCACCGAGGCCGACCTGAGCCAGCCGATCAAGACCAAGGCTCATGCCCCAGGCTCCACCTACGACACGGAAGCCGTCCGCGAATGGGTCAAGGAAAAGCTGCAGTAGCCGTCTCCGTTCAATCATCCGTTTCTGAAGGTGCCCCATGAAAAAAGTCTGGTGGACTTTCCTTACCCTGATCGCTCTGGTGGTTGCCTCCTCCTGGTTCGTCTCGGGCCTCTGGGGTGGCAAGACCGAGAAGATCGTCATTCCGCAGCAGCTGGTCTTCACGCCGGGGGAGACCATCGGCGCATTCATGGAGCACAACAAGATTCCAGACGCGGTGATGGCAAAGTCACTGGGCAAGACTGCGCCCAGTGATAAGACGGCCCTGCTTGGGAGCCTCTCCCTTTCCAACGACCAACTCCAGACGCAGATCCAGAAAGCTGCGGCCCTGTCATCAGAGCAAGCAGGGAAAGACTGGCAGAAGATTCTCCCCAAGTTCGCCCTCTGGGCCATCTTCCTCTATGTAGCCATCCGCGCTCTCCAGAAAGGGCAGTTCAATCGCAAGACCCGAAAGTGGTACTACCTGGGCGCCGTTGTGCTCTTTGGCGTCGCCTTCGGTTCCGACCCCAGCCCCATGGGGACCGTAAAGGACGCCGTTGTGCTGCTGGCCAAGGAGGGTGTGGTCTTCCCTCCGCGCCTCATCGCCCTCACGGTGTTCCTGTTGAGCGTCGTTCTCGCCAACAAGGCAATCTGTTCCTGGGGCTGCCAGTTCGGCGTGCTCCAGGACTTGGTCTTCCGCCTGAATCGAAACAAGGCTGACACGACTGGGATCCTCAAGCAGTACAAGGTCCCCTTCGTCGTTTCCAACGGCGTGCGCGTGACCTTCTTCCTGGTGTTCACTGTCATCGCCATCGTCGTCGGGATGGACATCGTCGAATACGTGGACCCTTTCAAGACCTTCAATCCGGCCCACCTGGGCATCACCGGCGCCGTGGCCGCCGGAATCCTGCTCATAGCTTCGCTGTTCATCTACCGGCCCTGGTGCCACTTTTTCTGCCCCTTCGGACTGGTCAGCTGGCTGCTGGAGCGCTTCAGCCTCAACAAGATCCGGGTGGACGAAAGCACCTGCACGATGTGTGGCTCCTGCGAGCGGGCCTGCCCCTCGGATGTCATGGGCGCCATCCTGCATAAGAAGACGGTGATTCCGGACTGTTTCTCCTGCGGCACCTGCACGGAGGTCTGTCCCACCAAGGCTATCTCCTTTGGGCGAGGCAAGAAGGAGGCTCACTGAAGGTCATTGAAACGCCCGGACTCCATGCGCCTGGGTCGCCTAGCTGTCGTTGCCAACGAGGTTGTTCAGCCTTGTGACCGGAGGTTGACCCCCCAGGGCTGAGTGTGGCCTGTGGTGATTGTAGTAGTGGAGCCAGACCTCAAGGGCCTGGTTCCGCTCTTCGGAGTTCTGCCAAGTGGGACCGTAGGCCCATTCACGGAGGGCGGTCTGGATCAGGCGCTCGGCCTTCCCGTTGGTCCTCGGTCGGTAAGGTCGGGTGCGGCTGTGCTTGAGACCGTAGGCTTCCCGCATGGCCTTGAACTCCTTGGAACGGTAGGCCGAACCGTTGTCTGTCAGCAGCTTCTGGATATGCATACCCTGGGCTTGGAAATGCAAAAGCGCCCTCTGAAGGAAAGAGGCTGTGGTGCCCTTCTTCTCATCCGGCAGCATTTCCATGTAGCAGGCTCTGGAGTAGTCATCGCTGCAGACGTGGAGCACCTGGTAGCCCGCCCCGTCGTTCCGGCTGTGGCGGACGCCGTTGGCCCGATGGCCCACCTGGCGGAAATTGGCCAGCTTTTTGGTGTCCAGATGCAGGAGATCACCCGGAGCCGCGTGCTCGTATCGGTTTGGAGGTTCCTTCTCCTGAAGAGACGAGGCCCTGGAGATCCCGGCCTTCCGCAGCCAGAAACCCACGGTGGAACGTGGGACGCCCAGTTCGGAGGCGATTCGGACCGCCGCTTGGCCCTGCCGTCTTCGACCTACGGCCTCGACGACAAAGCCAAGCTCGTGGCTCCGTGACAGTCGATGTGGGCGGCTCGAGCGGTCCTGAAGCCCAGCGCTTCCCTCGGTCCTGAATCTATGGATCCACTTGTGACCGGTCCGTTCGCTGAACCCGACCATGGCCGAAGCCTGGATAACAGACATTCCCGAAAGGACTCTTTTGACGAAAAGGGCTCGACTTGCGGGGCAGGACTTTGCTCGACTATGTAGGTTCATCCGGGCCTCCGATCAGAAAGCTGGTTGGTCGCACACTCAGCTTCCCAGATCTGCCCGGATGAACAACCTGATTGGCAGGTACACCTAGCTAGCGCTCAAGGGCGATTCTGGCAGTCTGGGCACAAACCGAACAACTGGAGCTGATGGCGCGTGATCTGATACCCGGAGCGGGACGCCATGGTCTCGAGGGCCTTCCGGATGGCACAGCCCTCCACTTCCACCATTCGGCCGCATTGCTCACACTGCAGGTGGTGGTGGTGCTTTGGTGAGCGGCAGCGGACGTATCGCAGGATCTGGTCGGATCCAATGATGGGCTCGATCCAGCCCTGTTCGGCGAACTGTTGCAGATTCCGGTAGATGGTGGGCACGCCGGATCGGTAGCCCTCCATCCGTGCCAGGATCTCCTCCACGTTAAGTGGTCGGTCGGATCCATCCAACACTTGGAGGATTGCCTGGCGCTGGGGTGTGACGCGGTATCCGGCGGCGCGGAGGGATGCGGCAGGCAAGGGAGAAGACGTTTTGGGAGTCACGGTCTGTCAGCTCTGGGGGTGAGTGTGTTCATGCGGATGGCGGTGGGGTAGGTCGAAGGATAGGCTTTCCTGGTGTTCTCCGCATCCCCCATG
>Ga0116171_10002929_pt1 | contig 15941 bp, 8 predicted proteins | sample AD_JPNHW2_MetaG_FD_89798 | JGI IMG/M metagenome (GOLD analysis project Ga0116171, IMG submission 89798) | Active sludge microbial communities of municipal wastewater-treating anaerobic digesters from Japan - AD_JPNHW2_MetaG | ecosystem: Engineered > Bioreactor > Anaerobic > Digestate | place...
ACAAAGAGCTTGTTACCATGGAACCTGATCTTTTCTGGATGTCTAAAGCAGGACAGAACCCTGTTGAGATATTCAAAAAATACCCGGGCCGCTTCCAGGTTTTCCACATGAAGGATATGTATACCAAAGAAGCACCTTTCTATACAACTGCAGGAGTTACCGATTTTGCTCCGGTTGGAGCGGGTGTGATTGATTTTAAGGCAATCCTTGCAGCAAAAGATATAGCAGGTATGAAATATATGGTTGTTGAACAGGACAGGACAAAAGACGGCAAACCTTTTGACGCTGCACAAACCAGTATTACTAATCTGACAACAAAGATACTGGTATAATATGGCTATCAGAATATATTTGAGGCTGTCTCATAAGCCCTATATTACCCCCAACCCCCTAAAGGGAGCTTTGTAATGGACTGGTATTCAACAAGTCCCCTTTGGGGGATTTAGGGGTAGACAAGGATGTAAAACTTTTGAGACAACCTCTTTTATATACTGTTTAGTTTCTTTATTATATTTGTAAAATGAAATTCTTTACTTTCATATTGTCTTTTTACATTTTAGGGCTTATTGCTATGCCATGTGCCGACATTAAAGCCGACAACTCATCACATAAAGAAAAAATGACAGAGCATTCGACCGATAGCAGGCATCATGATCATCATCATTGTTCTCCATTCTGTACCTGTGAATGCTGCGTTACCCCGGTAATAACAGACGATACTATTATAGAATTCAACAGTTACAATTACTTTTCTAAAGTTTTCGATGCTTATTCAATAGCATATATCCCCAATCAGCTTTTTCTGATATGGCAACCGCCTAAATTAAGCTAATACATTTCGTTTTGTTTTTTCTGTTTTGAATTTATTATCAAGGTGTTACTTGTAATGCCTTATATTTAATTATTTCATTTTATCATGATAGAACGAATCATTGGCTTTTCAATAAAGAATAAGTTTATTGTAGGATTGTTTATTGTGGCATTAATCGGCTGGGGAACTTACTCCTTAACCAAATTACCAATTGATGCAATCCCCGACATTACAAATAATCAGGTGCAGATTATTTCACTGGCACCATCGCTGGCAGTACAGGAGGTTGAGAGCTTTGTAACGGCACCTATTGAAATTGCCGTAGCCAACATCCCCGATATTGTTGAACTACGGTCAATATCACGGCTGGGACTTTCTGTTGTGACAGTCGTGTTTGAAGATGGAGTTGATGTTTACTGGGCCCGCCAACAGCTCAACGAACGACTGAAAGAAGCAGAGGAGTCAATACCTGAGGGTCTTGCACAGACTTCTCTTGCACCAATCTCTACCGGACTTGGAGAGATATATCAATACAGGCTGACAGTAAAAAAAGGATATGAGAAAAAGTATAACCCAATGGAACTGCGGACATTACAGGATTGGGTTGTCCGTCGCGAAATGCTGGGTACCCCCGGTGTTGCAGATATAAACAGTTATGGTGGTTTTGTAAAACAATACGAAATAGCTGTCAATCCGGAGAAACTCAGAAGTATGAACCTGACGTTGACCGATATTTTTAATGCACTTGAAAAAAATAATGAAAATACAGGCAGTGCTTATATCGATAAAAAACCAACCGCATATTTTATCAGAGGTATAGGGCTGGTCAGGTCGCTTGAAGATATTGAAAAGATATCCGTTAAATCGACAAACTCTGGAATCCCTGTGTTAATCAGGGATATCGCTACAGTACAGTATGGAAATGCAACAAGGTATGGCGCTTTTGTTGTTGATACAACTGAAGCAGTGGGCGGAGTGGTTATGATGCTCAAAGGTGCAAATGCAAATGAAGTTATTGATAATGTTGAGGCCCGTATTGAGTCTATCCAGAACTCATTACCTGATGAGGTTAAAATAGAACCATTTTTAAATCGTTCGGAACTGGTAGGACGGGCAATAGGAACAGTGTCAAAAAACCTGATAGAAGGTGCATTGATTGTTGTTTTTATCCTTGTCTTATTGCTCGGAAGTATGCGGGCAGGCCTTATAGTGGCTTCTGTAATACCTTTGTCAATGCTTTTTGCCATTTCCCTGATGAATCTTTTCGGAGTATCAGGAAACCTTATGAGCCTTGGAGCTATCGATTTTGGCCTCATAGTTGATGGAGCGGTAATTATTGTAGAAAGTGCTGTTCACAGAATCTCAAGGAGCAGACAACATTATCCTGGCGTAGTAAGGTTAAATCAGGAACAGATTGACGTAGAGGTATTCGCTTCGGCTAAAAGAATGATGAGCTCAGCAACTTTCGGGCAGGTAATAATCCTGATTGTTTATCTGCCAATTATGGCTCTTGTCGGAACTGAAGGAAAGATGTTCCGTCCCATGGCGCAGGTTGTAGCTTTCGCTCTTTTGGGGGCAACAATGCTTTCTCTTACTTATGTGCCAATGGTATCAGCCTTGTTCCTGAATAAAAATACTGAACCTAAACGAAATATCTCGGATCATATTATGGATTGGGTCCATAAGGTTTTTAATCCGGTTATCGCATTAGCATTAAGAAGAAAACTGATGGTTTCAGTTCTGGCCATTGCATTGTTTATTTTGAGCCTGTTTACGTTTTCCCGTCTGGGCGGAGAATTTATACCCCAGCTCGAAGAAGGCGACCTGGCAGCAGGAGTAATGACCCTGCAGGGAGGATCACTTTCAAATACAATAGAGATGGTAGAAAAAGCAAACAAAATACTTCTGGACAATTTTCCGGAAATAAAACATGCTGTTTGTAAAATTGGTGCCGCCGAAATACCTACCGATCCAACACCTATGGAGACAGGCGATTATATTATCACTCTTAAAGATAAACGCGAATGGACATCCGCTGAGACCCGCGAAGAACTGATCGGAAAAATGGAAGAGAAACTTATAGTGCTGGCAGGTGTCAAATTTGAGTTCCAGCAACCTATTCAAATGCGTTTTAACGAATTGATGTCTGGTTCAAAACAGGATATCGCAGTTAAAATATTTGGTGACGATCTGGCTGTATTGTCGGAGAAGGCCTCTGAAGTGGAGAAAATCATTCAGGGTATTCAGGGTATTGAAGACATAAATGTTGAAAAAGTAACCGGTCTGGCTCAGGTTCAGGTGGAGTATAATCGCGAACGTCTTGCGCAATATGGAATTTCTATTGAAGAAGCTAACAGGGTTTTGCGCACAGCATTTGCAGGAAGTCAGGCAGGTGTCGTTTTCGAAGATGAAAAACGTTTTGGACTGGTAGTGCGTCTGGATAAAGATTTCCGTCAAAACCTGAGCGATGTAAAGAGTATTACACTGGCTCTTCCAAATGGTGGCCAGATACCATTTGAGCAGATTGCCAGCGTAGAAATCAAATCAGGCCCTGCACAGGTTTCACGGGAAAACACACAACGTCGTATAACCATTGGTTTTAATGTCCGTAACCGGGACATACAAAGTGTAATCAATGATGTTACAAATCAAATAGAGAAACAGGTAAACCTTCCCACAGGTTACTATTTTTCGTATGGTGGTCAGTTTCAGAATCTTGAAGCTGCCAGGGCCAGGTTGTCTATTGCCCTGCCTGTTGCATTGCTTCTTATATTTGTATTACTTTATTTTACATTTCATTCTGTAAAACAATCACTTCTGATTTTCACAGCAGTTCCTATGGCTGTGACTGGGGGTGTGTTTGCCCTTTGGTTGAGGGGACTGAACTTCTCTATTTCGGCAGGTGTCGGTTTTATTGCTTTGTTTGGGGTGGCTGTCCTTAACGGGATTGTACTTATTGCAGAGTTTAACCGTCTCGAAAAGGCCGGAATAACTGATATAACAGAAAGGGTACTGAAAGGCCTGAATACCCGTTTGCGTCCGGTTATTATAACTGCATCAGTTGCATCCCTGGGATTCCTTCCGATGGCATTGTCAACTTCCGCCGGTGCAGAGGTTCAGAGACCGCTGGCAACAGTGGTTATAGGCGGACTTATAACAGCTACATTACTTACATTAATCGTATTACCAATATTTTATATTTTCTTTTCTACTCACTCTTTCAGATCGGTCTTTAAACGCAAATCAACAAATATTGTCTCTTTATTGCTGCTTTTCTTGATTGGCCAGTCATTCTGCAATACCTTAACAGCTCAGCAGATAAAAACAATTAATGTTGACCAGGCAATCCAGATGGCGCTTGACAGTAACCTGGCGGTGCGTTCATCGGTTTATTCGGTCGATCTCCAGAGAGCTCTGAAAGGGGCATCATGGGATATCCCGAAAATATCAGTTGATGGAGAATACGGGCAGATTAATTCTTATACAAAAGATAATAGTTTTTCAGTGTCGCAATCGTTTGCTTTTCCTTCTGTTTATATAAATCAGAACCAGTTGGCAAAAGCAAATATTAAAAGCAGCGAATGGCAGTTGAAATCATCACAGCTCGAAATAGCTACCCAGGTTAAACAGATATACTGGCAGCTTGTATACCTTCAGTCAAAGCAAAGGCTGTTTGTCTATCAGGATAGTTTGTACTCAGGTTTTCTCAGGGCAGCTGTTTTAAGGGCAAAAACAGGTGAAACAAACCAGCTTGAAATGATTTCTGCCCGTTCTCAAAGCCTGGAAATTAAAAACAAATTACACAAGATAAATTCAGATCTGGAAGTTTGTGGCAAAACCCTTCGGATCCTTTTAAATACAGATTCTTTTATTTTTCCTGCCGATACAATACTGCGTAAAATTGATAATTCATCGTTTACAGATAGTTCAGCACTGGCGGAAAACCCTTCAGTGGGGTACATAAATCAGCAGGTAGAAATTTCGAAATTCGAAAAGAAACTGGAACATAGCCGTATGATGCCTGATCTTAGTGTCGGCTATTTCAGTCAGTCAATGCAGGGTATTCAGGAAGTAAACGGAATACCACGGACATTTGGTACAGGCGACCGCTTTACGGGGATCCAGGCCGGAATCTCCGTGCCTTTATGGTTTGTCCCATACACATCCCGGACGAAAGCCGCAAAGCTCAAAGTGCAGGTTGCACAGACAAATGCTGAGTATTATGCTAAATCACTTTCTGGTAGTTATAACTCATTAACAGGTCAGTTCAACGCTTACCGTAATAGTGTTGACTATTATGAAAATCAGGCGATACCCGAAGCAGATAAAATAATAGAACAGGCCACCCTCAGCTACAAAACAGGGACCATGGATTATCTCGATTATATTCAGAATCTCGATCGGGCATTAGGCTTAAAACAAAACTATCTTGATGAGCTGAATAATTATAATCAAACAATTATTTCTATTGACTGTATTACAGGTAAAATATTTTAAAATATCAGAGTCATGACTAAATATAATTTTAAATATTCAATATTGATTTACGCTTTGTTTATTGCGTTAGTATCATGTAATGGAAATAAAAATGCAGGCACCGCAAAAGTAGTAACAGAATTTATTCCGGAAGATATAGTAGAACTCAGAGCGGACCAGATAAGGCTTGCCAATATCGATATGGGAGCAATTGAGATACGTTCAGTTAGCGGTACGCTTAAAGTAAGTGGTAAAGTGGCAACTGCACCTCAGGATTTTGCTACTGTTTGCATGCCTTTAGGCGGTTTCGTGAAAAGCATATCTCTTATGCCGGGCAACGCTGTCAGGAAAGGTCAGACACTGGCAATAATCGAAAATCAGGAATTTGTTGATATTCAGGAACACTATCTGGAAGCAAAAAGCAGACTCGAATATATTTCAGCTGAATACAATCGTCAGGATGAACTGTATAATAAAGATGTCTCTTCCAGAAAGGACATGCAACAGGTTACCACTGATTTTAAAAGCATAAAAGCTCAGGTAAAGGCCCTGGAACAGAAATTATTGCTTATAGGAATTGATCCGGTGAACCTACGTGAGGAAAATATCAGCAGTTCGGTAGCATTGACAGCGCCAATCTCAGGATATATAAATGAGGTAAACATAAACATTGGTAAATATGTTTCTCCTTCTGATATTTTATTCGGGATCATAAACAGTGATAAACTCTTTCTTGAACTCACTCTTTTCGAGAAAGACGCTGCAAGTGTTTCAAATGGTCAGAAAATACATTTTTTTATCAATAATGAGACAGAGCAACATGTAGCAACAATATATCAGACTGGTAAATCAATAAATTCTGATAAAACGTACACTGTATATGCCAGCGTTCAGAGTGACTGCCGGAATGTTATACCAGGCATGTATGTAAATGCTGTTATTGAAGGGGAAAGTAATAAAGTGACTGCGGTCCCTTCTGATGCAATTGTAAGCTTTGATGATAAGGATTACATTTTTATTTATGAAAGAGATAAGGAAGAGGAAGGAAACCCCTTTACTGAATATCGCATGATAAAAGTCCAAAAAGGTATAACTGACAGTGGATATACAGAAATAGTTTTACCTGAAGGATTTGAAATTGATAAAACAAAAGTTGTGGTAAAAGGCGCTTACAACCTCCTTTCGGCTAAGAAAAATGCCGGAGAAATGGCCTGTTAAGAGTGATAAAAGGATCAGCGCCCGGTATGCAGTAACTTATTACTTTGTATTTAAGTGAATATGCCCCGGGCCCTTTTCACTGAGCTAAAAGCTCTTCACTGTCCCATCTGGAATCATACCACGACCTGACATCGGTGGCCTTCATGCCAACCTCCTTGGCAGCTTCAAGACCAAGATCCCCGTCTTCAAAAACTTCTACAAATTCAGGTTCAACCTGCATCTGCTCAGCGCATTTCAGAAAAGTCTCAGGATCCGGCTTGAAGTTTTCAACATCATTTGCTGTAATTATAATATCGAAATACTTCCGGAGATTGGTTATCTCAAGTGTGCGCTCAACAGCTTCTCTGTGGCCTCCTGTACCAACTGCCATAGGTAACTTACCGTAATACTTTTTTGCTATATCTGCAACCGGTCCTATTGGCTTGACTTTGTGTTGTATTTTAAAAAACTGAACAACCTTTTCTTCGATGAGTTGGTCAACAGTCACTCTTCCTTCCAGATTACATTTTTTTATAATTTCAGATGCAATAATCCACCCGGCAGTCCCTGTTAACTTTCTCAGAAAGGCAGTATCAATTTCTGCTCCATATTTTTCACAGGCAAGCTTCCAACTTGAAAAATGATAAGGCATAGTATCAGCTAACGTTCCGTCAAGATCAAAAATCAATCCTTTTATTTCTGGTTTTACTTCGTATTGCATGTTCGTTATTTAAAACTGCAAAGGTAATAAAAATAATATTTAAGGAGTAAGAAGTTGCCTGAGTGTGTCCTGAGAAACGAAAAGTAGCCCATGATTATTGAAGTCCCATACGAAAAAAATTGGCAATTCAGAAAATTATAGCCGGAAATCATTGTTTTTTTATTACTATTTTCAAATTGTCCGGATAAAGCAGTAAATTGGGAATATTTAAGTACTTTAATATGTTATTATGGATCAGACTGGTAAGTTTTATAGTGAAAACCTTCGTAATAAGCAAAAAACGGAGTTTGATAATCATTTGACTAAAGATATTTATTCTGAAGAACATAATCTTTTACGGATTATGATTGACACTATTCCCGACAGGATAGTTGCAAAAGATATTAACGGACAATTTATTATTTGTAATAAAGCTATGGCCAGATATCTGGGGAAGGAGAATCCTGAGGATATTATCGGGAAAAACATTATTGATTTTAGGCCATTTGAAATCTCAAAGAAAATTCTTGATGACGAAAAAGTTTTTTTAAAATCAGGGGAATCACAACTTGTCTATGAGGAGTATAAAGAAGATTCCTCAGGTAAGAGGGAATGGAGTATGATAAAAAAAGTACCTTTTTACGATATTCACAAAAACCTTATTGGAATTGTTAGTGTAGGAAGAGACATCACTGACCGTAAGATTACCGAAATCGAAATCAGGCGTAAGAATGAACAATTAAGGGAATCAAATGCTGAAAAGGATAAGCTTTTTTCAATTATTGGCCACGACCTTAGAAGCTCTTTTACTAATTTTCTGGGCCTGACCCAGATAATGACGGAAGAGTTATATACTCTTTCCTACCCGGATATTAAAAAAATAGCTGAAAGCATGAGAACATCAGCTAATAATTTGTATGATCTGCTGGGCAACCTTCTTGAATGGGCAAAGATCCAAAGGGGAATGGAAGAACCTGATCCCAAACATATTAAATTGTCAAAAGAGGTTTCTGACTGTGTTAAGTTAATAGCAGCACCGGCCGGAATAAAGGATGTTTCAATCATTATCAATATTCCTGAAGACATTGAGGTATTTACTGATACTAATATGTTCGATACCATTATCAGGAATCTGGTATCAAATGCCATAAAATTCACTCCGGGGGGAGGAAAAATTACTATTTCAGCCTTATATGTAAGTAATGACAATGTTGAGATCACAATCAGCGATACAGGTATAGGTATGAATTCTGTTCAGATCAATAAACTGTTCAGAATAAATGAACAGGAAAATCGCAAGGGAACAGATGGTGAACCAAGTACTGGATTGGGACTAATACTTTGTAAGGAAATTGTCGGAAAACTTGGTGGAAATATTAATGTGGAAAGTGTAGTTGGTGAGGGTACTGTTTTTTGTGTACATTTGCCGGCAGGGAAGTGAGTTGGGGAGTTGTTAAAACTGGTGTACTCAATTTAGGCAAAACAGGGGGAAGAGAAACCTATGGGGAAAGGTATAGTTGGCTTTTTCAGAGGGGAAAGCTGGAAAGTGATAGAGTCTCATGCAAAATATTATTTTGCATTGATTTTACTTTTCATTATAAGTGATATACTATTGCTCCTTTTTATGAAAATCTTTCCTGGATTATCCTTGTCCAATATAATTATCCTGAATTTTCTTTTGACTTTTTTAATACTCTTGCCTTTATCAATCTTCTTAATATACAGATCTTTTAAGCTTTTTATCAGCGAAAAGGCCAAGGCTGTAAAAGAAGCACATAAGAATGAAGAAAAATTTGAGAAGCTGTTAATGACCAGTTCTGACGCCATCAGTATAAATGACCTTGCTGAAGGAAAATTTATATTGGTGAATAAAGGCTTTTCAAAGACATTTCAATATAAAGAAGAAGAGATACTCGAAAAATCAGTTTACTCACCTGATCTCTGGAACGATCCGGAGGATCTTTATAAAATTCTTGAGATTATTCACGAAAATGGAATTGCTGAGAATGTTGAGTTTGTCCTTAAAAAGAAAGATGGCACAACATTTAATGCACTCTTGTCAGCTTCCTTAGTTAACTGGAAAGGAGAGTGTTATGTCATTTCAGTTACAAAGGATATTACCAATATAAAAATGATAGAAGGTGAGCTCTTTCGTGATCAGCTTCTGCTAGATGCCATGATGAATAACCTTAGTGATTACATATATTTAAAAGACTGTGACAGCAGGTTTCTGAGAATTAATAAATCATCATCTAACGAATTTGGATTAAAAAGCCCTGATGAGATCATAGGAAAGACTGACCGGGACTTTTATCTTGAAGAAGATGCAAAACTGGCATTTGAGGATGAACAGGAAATAGTAAGAACAGGAAAAACAATAATTAAAGAAGAGAAATTAACCTATCATAACGGGCGTGACATGTGGTTATTAACGACAAAAATGCCTCTGCTCAGTAAAGATGGCAAAATTGTCGGGACTTTCGGTTTATCAAAGGATATATCTGAATTAAAAAAACTGACAGAAGATCTCCGGCTGAAAAAAATCCAGTTGGAAGCAATTATGGAGAACATTCCTGATCAGATATATTATAAAGACAGGAACAGCAAGTTCATATTATGTAATACTCCTGTTGCACTTATGGCAGGATGCACTTCGCCAGAAGAACTTGCAGGCAAAAGTGATTTCGATTTTCAACCAATACGAATTGCAAATAAGTATTTCGAGGATGAACAACAGTTGATGAAGGAAGGAAAACCGCTTCTGAATTTCGAAGAGCCCATATATAACAGGAAAACGGGGGAAATGAATTACAACTTATCTTCTAAGCTGCCTGTCAGGAACACTGAAGGCAAGGTAATCGGGTTGGTAGGTATAAATCGTGATATTACAGAACTTAAAAAACACGAATTGGAGCGCCATGTAATTCATGAGATCATCAGAGGTGTTACCATTACTTCAAATCTCGATGAATTGCTGGAATTAATACACCAGGCAATCAGCAAAGTCCTGTATGCTGAAAATTGTTTTGTGGCACTCTGCAATGAAATAAACGGTTTTTTTAGTTTTCCATATTTTGCTGATAAAATTGATCCAAAACCGGAACCTTCTGAAATCAAAAAGAGCCTTACCGCATTTGTGTTTAGAACTAAAAAACCCCTGCTTCTGACTAATAAGATCTTTAAACGTCTCAAAGATACTAATGAGGTTGAATTGATAGGAACTAATTCCAGATCATGGATAGGAATTCCTTTGCAAACCCCATCGAAAGTAATTGGAGTACTGGTACTTCAGGATTACGAAAGGGAAGATGTTTATTCGGAAAACGATCTGAAATTTCTTATCTCAATTGGAAGCCAGATTGCCTTTGCCATTGAACGTAAAAAGTCAGAAAAGGAGATAAAGCTTAAAAATGAAATGTACCAGGCAGCAAATGAGGAAAAAGATAAATTCTTTTCAATTCTGGCCCATGATCTGAGAGGTCCGTTAAGCTCATTTGTTGCAGCTACTCAGTTGATTACTGAAGAGGTGCAGTCGATGAGTCTTAAAGAGATTAAAGAGATCACTCAGAGCATGAAGACATCAGCAACGAATGTCTTCAGTCTTCTTGAAAATCTGCTTGAATGGTCGAGACTCCAACGAGGCACTATTGATTTTGTTCCCGTTCGGTTTAACCTGAAAGAAAAGATTCAATCGTGCATTGATATTATGTTGGAATCTTTTAAAAAGAAAAATATTGATATTGAGGTAAATGTTCCTGATGGAATATGTCTGTTCGCTGATGCCCATATGTTCGATTCGGTTATCCGTAATCTTGTATCAAATGCAATTAAATTCACCTATAGTGGAGGGAAAGTAATCATATCGGGAAATTATAACGACGACTTTTTAATTGAGGTCAGAGTAACCGATTCGGGGATAGGAATTTCACCTGAACTGAAAAACAAACTGTTCAAGCTAAATGAGAAGACAAACAGGAAAGGAACAGAAGGAGAACCAAGTACAGGTCTGGGCTTGTTGTTGTGTAAAGAGTTTGTAGAAAAACATGGCGGCACTATCTGGGTTGAAAGTGAAGTTGGGAAGGGAAGTTCTTTCTGTTTTGCCATATCGGGAAAAACTATATTATAGCCATTATCCGGGATAAAGCACTAAAAAATAGAAAGAGGCTGTTTTACTTTTTAACAGCCTCTCTTGATTTATTACGATTTATTTTATTTTTTATAACTATTGGCAATTAATAATAAAAACAAAGTTGACGGATTCAGAGGATCTCTCGCTAACGCTCGGGATGACACTGGTTTTTTTGTCAGGAGGGGGGAAGAAGTGGCGATTAGTCAAAATGTTGCTTAAAAATACAAGATGCCCTCGAATCGCCGCTTCTTCCCCCAATATCCCCACATATACCTGTCATTCCGAGCGTTAGCGAGGAATCTTATCATCAGTTATTATAATATTATTATAGATACCCGACACTCATATTATTTTTTATAACCTGCAAGATAACCAGTTACCTGTTTATATACATTTTCAGCTGTAAAACCGAATTTTTCATCAAGAACCTTGTATGGAGCAGAGTATCCAAAGCTGTTCATCCCCCAAACCATACCTTTCGGCCCTACCAGCCCCTGCAATGTTACTGAAAGTCCTGCTGTCATTCCGAAGACAGGAACATTGTCGGGAATTATAGATTTACGGTATGTTTCAGGTTGGTTTCTGAATAATCCTTCAGACGGCGCAGAAATGATCCTTACATTCAGTTTGTCTTTTCTGAGAAGCACTGCCCCTTCAACCAGAGTTGCGACTTCTGAACCGCTCGCGATAAGAATAATATCAGGTTTCCCTGCACAGTCCTGAACTATATAGGCTCCCTTTTCAGATTGAAGTGCATCACCATATCTGTTGTTGGTATCTGACGGCAGGTCCTTGATGTTTTGTCTTGAGAGGATTAATGCAGTAGGTGTATTCTTATTCTCCATTGCAATTTTCCATGCTATGGTTGTCTCAATAGCATCAGCAGGTCTGAGGACAACCATACTGTTTTCTCCTTTATGATTTTTCAGGTGTTCCATCAGACGTATCTGTGCTTCCTGTTCAACCGGTTGATGTGTAGGCCCATCTTCTCCAACACGGAACGCATCGTGTGTCCAGATGAATTTTACAGGTATCCCCATAAGACAGGCAAGTCTTACAGCAGGTTTCATGTAATCGGAAAATACAAAAAAGGTACCACAGGCTGGTATAACACCTCCGTGAAGTGACATGCCGTTCATTATGGCAGCCATTGTGAGTTCCGAAACACCTGCCTGCAGAAATGAACCAGCGAAATCACCTTTTGAAAAAGCATGGGTGTTCTTAAGAAATCCGTCTGTTTTATCGGAGTTGGAGAGGTCAGCCGAAGCAACAACCATGTTTTCAATTTTTCTGGCATAAGTTCCAAGAACAGTTGATGATGCTGCTCTTGTTGCTGAATTCTCTTTTTGCTGAATAGCTTTGAAATCTATTTCGGGAATGTCACCTGAATAGAATAGACTCAGCTTGTTATCAAGCTCCGGATTTTTAACAGCCCATTCATCCTTTCTTTTTCTCCAATCATCGGCATTTTTACTTTTTGATGCCAGAACAGTATCATAGAGTCGTTTTACTTCATCAAATATTTTGAACGGATCTGTGATATCACCTCCCAGGTTGATAATTGATTTTTCAAAAGATCCGCCTGCTTCACTTACAGGCATACCATGTGTTGAACACTTCCTCTCAAAACTATTGCCTTCTTTATCCAGAAGACCTTTTCCCATTGTGGTTTTTCCTATGATAATTGTGGGTTTATCTTTTTCCTTTATTGCAGATGTCAGGGCTTCCCTTATCTGCTGCTGGTCATTTCCGTTGATATTAATTACGTTCCAGCCCCAAGAACGATATTTCATTGATGTGTCTTCAAGCGAGACAGCTTTTGTTTCTGTAGAGAGCTGAATATCGTTAGAATCGTAGAACATTATCAGGTTGTTAAGTCCAAGAAAGCCTGCCAGACGTCCGGCTCCCTGCGAAATCTCCTCCTGAACTCCTCCGTCGGAAATAAATGCATAGGTCTTATGGGCAAATAACTCACCAAACCTTGCTGTGAGAAACCTCTCTGCTATTGCAGCTCCTACGGCCATAGTATGACCCTGTCCAAGAGGACCGGATGTGTTTTCAATGCCTCTCATTATATTCAGCTCAGGATGGCCGGGAGTCGGACTTCCCCATTGACGGAAATTCTTTATTTCCTCAGTGGTGAAAAAACCGGCAAGGGTCAACTCAGAGTACAGCATTGGAGACATATGACCAGGATCAAGAAAAAATCTGTCACGATTGATCCAGTTAGGATTCTTAGGATCGAAATTTAAAAATTCAGAGAAGAGGACATGTATAAAATCGGCTCCTCCCATGGCACCTCCCGGGTGGCCTGATTTTGACTTCTCCACCATAGCCATGGAAAGAATACGAATGTTATCAGCAGCTCTTTGGTTTACATCTATCTTCATTATAGTCTTGTATTAGAGTTTTGTTTAATACTTTATGATGGTAAAAATAAGATTATTCACGATGAGAAAAAATATTTTCGACTCTAAAGCGTAGGGTTTTAGCCAAAAGCCAGAATGCATTACCCATGAATTATTGCCATGGAGGTGTTCCGGGTAATGATTTGTTGAATTCCTCCAGTAACTTTTCTTCGTATATACCGGAATATGTTCCACCGGTGAATTTTTGTATGCCTTCATTTAGAAATCTTTCCCATGATTTATCTTCTTCCCCGGGAATGATCGGGTAGAAGAGTATCCCGTTTTTACGGGCAGCATCAAGATCACCTTTTGCATCACCTATCATAAGAATCTTATTGTCGTGATATTTTCCTTTAGCAGAAAGGTTAATATGTTCTGCTTTTGTTCCATGTTCCTGACCTGCAATAATTTTGACGTATTTTTTCAGATCATGTTCTTCCCATTCACGATTAAGCGCTTCAAGCGGAGTCTGTGATACTATTACAAGATCAGCGTATGATGTTATTTTTTTTAGTGCATCAATCGCGTGAGGAAATGAAGGGATATTATGTAAATATCTTGCGATATCATCATTTACTGCTTCACTCCATCTTAAAACCCTTTCAAGATCCTGATCGTAATGCGATCTGAAGTATTCGCGTAATGAATCATTCCCAAGTTTTGTCTCAACCTTTACCCAGGCTTTAAGTGAAGTCATATCAGGAATAAGACAACCTGAATTTTTGACCTCTCCTCTTCTGTTCAGCAGATCGAAAACCTTTATCATTGAAATGAAACGGTTGCCTCCGCGGTGCATTGAATAAAGGTTTACGAATTCCCATGTCTCGCGCAGGGTTTCTGATATCGCATACAGGTCAAAAAACTTTAGTGCATTGGGAATAAAAAATTCTTTTTGTTTCACCTCCATAGAGTCAAATATGCAGCCATCTGAATCAATTCCGATGAAATACTCATGCTCAGGTTTTAACTCCTTCAGTTCTTTCTGATAATCCATGTCCAAATATAAAGCAGTTGCCTGAATATATAAAATGTACAGCTCAATATTTCACTGACGTTCTCCGTTCTCGGTTCTTTATTTTCATTCTAAATTAGCTACTATGACATTTAGTAGTTTTTTTTTAAAAGTATTGTTATTAAATTAACAGAACATTTTTAAAATAAGTAGAATGTAAAAATCAGACAGGGCATTTTTGGGTTTTTTCTTATAAGTAGTGTTAATAAATTAACAGAACATTTTTTCATATCGACCGATATAAAAACAGATTCTATTATTAATTACCTAAAAAAACCAATTCGAAATGTACCAAGTAGGAAATCTTGTCAAAGAACTGTCAGATAAGCATGGGCGGCAACGCGACAGCCTGATGCCTATTCTTCAGGGAATTGTGGAAAAACACAATTATCTGACTGATGAAGCTATGGTAGAAGTAGCCAAAGAGCTTGACATCTCGGCAGCAGAAGTTTACGGAACAGCTTCATTTTATACCTTCCTCGATACCCGGGCGAGAGGTAAATACGTAATCAGGATTTGTAAAACGATAACATGTTCAATGAAGGGGAAGATTGAAATTATTCAGACCCTTGAGGATATGCTTAAGATTAAAGTTGGAGAGACTACGGCCGACAATAATTTCAGCCTGCTTGAAACGAACTGTATCGGATGGTGCCATAAAGCACCTGCCATGCTGATAAATGACGTACCTTATACAGAGCTTACTCCTGAAAAGGTGGTTGAAATAATTAAAGAATATCTGAACAAATAAATATCAGGAAACAATGGAAAATAAAGGATTAAATAAGGTTGATCTTATTTTTGAAAAAGTAGATCCGAAAGAGGTCCTGATAAAAGCTTTTAATATGAGCAATGATCAGATTATTCAGGATATGCTCGATTCAGGACTGAAAGGGCGCGGTGGCGCAGGATTTCCGACAGGCATGAAATGGAGATTCACTGCTGCCGAAAAAGAACCTGAAAAATTTATTGTTTGTAATGCCGACGAAGGTGAGCCTGGTACATTCAAAGACCGTGAAATACTCGACAGGGTAGCCTATAAAGTCTATGCCGGCATGGCCATTGCAGGAAAGGCAATTGGAGCAAAGCAGGGTATTGTTTATCTGCGGGGAGAGTATAAATTCCTGCTTCCAAAGCTGATGGCTGAACTGGAATTGTTCCATAAAATGATAAGTGATATCGGATATGATTTCAGGATAAGGTATTGT
>Ga0116171_10002930_pt1 | contig 15941 bp, 12 predicted proteins | sample AD_JPNHW2_MetaG_FD_89798 | JGI IMG/M metagenome (GOLD analysis project Ga0116171, IMG submission 89798) | Active sludge microbial communities of municipal wastewater-treating anaerobic digesters from Japan - AD_JPNHW2_MetaG | ecosystem: Engineered > Bioreactor > Anaerobic > Digestate | place...
CCCTCGTACCGTCGCACCCTCGTACCCTCGTACCATTGCACCATTGTATCCATAAAAAATGACATAGTTTCAGATTGTGACAAAAATTATTAATTTGCGGGTATTAATCTCTAATCCGCAATACTATGAAGAGCAATCGCCGCGATTTTCTCAGGACAGCAACATTTGCAGGTGCCGGTGCTGTTGCCGGCAGCATGATAACAGGTTGTGCCCCTGAAGAACCTGAATCAAACCTGGCTTCTATAATTGCAGCTGTAAAAAAATCTCATTCACAGAAATTCAATATGTCGGGATTCAGCGCTCCGGCTATACCTCTCGTAAGGATAGGGTTGATAGGCCTTGGCGACAGAGGCAGCGGAGCGGTTGCTCGCCTTGTCAGGATTGAAGGTGTTGAGATAAAAGCGCTGGCCGACAAGCGGGAAGTCGCCGTAAAAGCTTCACAGGAGTATCTGAGCAGCATTGGTCTTTCCCCTGCACAGGAGTTCTCCGGCACAGAGGATGCATGGAAGAAACTGGCAGAGATGCCTGACCTCGACCTAATATATATATGTACTCCCTGGGCTCTGCATACACCCATGGCGGTTTATGCTATGGAGCAGGGAAAGCATGTGGCCTGCGAGGTTCCCATTGCACGCACAATTGAGGAATGCTGGCAACTCGTGGAGACATCGGAGCGGACAAGGAAGCATTGTATGATGCTCGAAAATTGCTGTTACGATTTCTTTGAGCTGTTAACTCTTAATATGGCCAGGCAAGGGCTCTTCGGCGATATAATTCATTGTGAGGGCGCATATATCCATAATCTCATCGGACTCAATTTTATGAAAGCCGACGATTCCACTCCTTCCGGCAAGGGATATACCGATATGTGGCGTCTCAGGGAAAATGCAATAAGAAACGGCAACCTCTACCCGACACACGGCCTGGGACCTGTATGCCAGATACTGAACGTCAACCGCGGCGACAGGATGGAATACCTTTCTTCAGTCTCGACAAACGATTTCACAATGGGGCAAAAGGAAAAAGAACTAGTAGCCGGTGACACATTTTACAATGAGTGGAAGGATTCCAGATTCAGGGGCAATTTTAACACTACAATTGTAAGAACTGCTCTTGGCAAATCAATTATGATACAGCATGATGTGTCGTCAGAGCAGCCATACTCACGGATTCACCTGGTTAAGGGAACAAAGGGTATGGCAGTAAAATACCCGCGCCAGATGATTGCTTTCGGTGAAAGATGGTTTAATGATGAAGACCTCGTCGAAATCTCGTCTGAACATTCCCCTGAAATAATAAAGAGAGTGGGGGAGATGGCAAAAAAAGTAGGCGGACACGGAGGCATGGATTTTATCATGGACTGGCGCCTGATCGACTGTCTGCGTAATGGCCTTCCTCTTGACCAGGATGTTTACGATGGAGCAGCATGGAGCGCTGTTGCACCACTGAGCGAGTGGTCGGTTGCTAACAGGTCACAGTCAATCGATGTGCCGGATTTTACAGGCGGATCATGGAAAATCAACAAACCTCATGGTATTAACCTGGAAACCGGCGGCAACACTGCCATACTGGAAGTTAAAAAAGTGGATGCCCCGCTCCAGCTCAATGTAAAATAAAAGCAGTAACAATATATCCGGTCAACTTATTCCGGATTACTTTTCTTTTTTTCCGGCATTTTTTTACTTTTGTCCGTCGTTAAAAATGAACTAATGAGCTATTTGCTTATTATTCTGTGTGTTACAAGCTTTCTGATCCTTCTGCCATCTAGAAATGCCTCACGTATTGTTGCAGGCATAACTGTTTTTGCAATTGCAGCTTTTTCATCCTGGCTGGCTATCGATACACTTATCACTGCTTTTTCTGGCAGTGAGCCTTCAACACGATCGGTTGAAGGTCTCATACCGTCACTGTTCGTTATCGATCCTCTCAGCGCATTCTTTATACTGATCATTAATTTTACAATGATCAGCGGATATATCTATTCCCTCGATTACCTTAAAGAATATATTATACGAAAACCCCCTGTGTGGGTCAAGATACATTATCTTGCTCTGGTGTGGCTCCAGGTCTCAATGGTAATCCTGCCGATGCTGAGGAACGGATTCTGGTTCCTCACTGCGTGGGAGCTGATGACCCTGTCTTCTTTTATACTCGTGATCTTCGACTTCGATGAAAAAGGTACCCTCAAGGCAGGGTTGTCGTACCTCGTTCAGATGCATGTGGGAATGCTCTTCCTTCTCCTTGCTTTTGCTCTCTCTTCTGCTGGTCAGGATACAGTTTCTTTCGACAACCTGGGAAACTGGTTCCGTGATAACCGGAACTGGCCTATGTTCCTTCTCTTCTTTATCGGTTTTGGACTGAAGGCAGGATTTTTTGTTCTTCATACATGGCTTCCTGATGCCCATCCTGCAGCTCCATCGCATGTCTCAGGAATCATGTCGGGAGTAATGATCAAACTTGGCATTTACGGTATTCTGAGGGTAACAACATATCTCCAGGGCGATTTTGCAGTAATAGGCGCCGCGGTGATAATTATATCGGCCATCACGGGAGTCTATGGCGTGATGATGGCGATTCTGCAGCACGACATAAAAAAGCTGCTTGCGTACCATAGTATCGAAAACATCGGTATCATAGGTCTTGGCATTGGTCTTGGAATTTTCGGAACAGCAATAGGCAACAATATTGTAGCAGCTGCAGGGTATGCAGGAGCACTACTTCATACACTTAACCATTCGTTGTTCAAATCGCTGTTGTTTTACAGCGCCGGTTCGGTGATCAGCCAGGTTCATACCAGAAACATAGAGAAAACAGGTGGTATTATGAAATTCATGCCGCTCACCGCATGGGCCTTTCTTATTGGAGCCATAGCAATTTCAGGAATACCTCCCTTTAACGGATTCATATCAGAATTCCTCATCTATACTTCAATGTTTCATGGACTTGGCAATAATGAGTTTTATTCTGTTGTATTGATATTCATATCCATTTTTTCTCTTGTGCTTATCGGAGGTCTCGCCCTGCTCTGTTTTACAAAAGTGTTCAGTGTCGTTTTTCTGGGTCAGCCCCGTTCAGAGTATAAGCCTGCACCAGTAGAGGCCGGAAAAATGATGATCATCGCGAAGCTCCTTCCGGTCATACCTGTGGTTCTTATCGGTCTTCTTCCCTTCCTGTTCGTAAAACCGGTGCTCTCCATTGCTCAGTCGGCATTTGTACCGGCAACAGATACCGGATCAGCGATCATAATGAAACCAATGTATTACATCGGAATAGCTTCCGCCGGACTTATTGCGCTTATCATTGTGGCAATTCTTCTTCGGAAGCTGATGCTGCGAAAAAGGGTTATTACAACAGGACCAACCTGGGGATGTGGATATTCTGCAGTGGATCAAAGGCAGCAGTATACGGCAACCTCTTTTGTCCAGGAATATGCATCACTGACAAACCCTGTAATAAAGACGGGTTATTCAAAGATCCATTATGGGGATGATGAAATTTTCCCCGGACCGAGGGATTTTCATACACATTCCGATGATTTCATAAGGTCGAGAATAATAAACAAACCAGCTGATTTCATGGTGAGGATATTAAAAAAGGGTGCTGTTTTTCAGACAGGGAAACTGCAGCATTACGTGCTTTATGTCCTGCTTTTTATGGTGCTTATATTTATTCTGACATATCTGAAGATAATCTGAATGGTTGCACTGATACTCATATTGACAACGTCTCTCTTTTTCCCGGGTCTGATAGTCAGGGTGAAAAGCATTGCCTCAGGACGAAAAGGCCCTGGAATTTTGCAGCCAATAAAGAATATATATGTATTGCTGCGAAAGGGAATTGTATACAGTACTCTCTCCGGAACAGTAAGCCGGTTTGCCCCTGTTATCGTTTTTGGATCTGTAGCCGTTGCATCGCTGATGATACCGGTGGCAGGATTCGAACCCCTTATATCTTTTAACGGCGATTTCATACTTTTCGCATACCTTCTTGCGCTGGCGAGGTTTATGATGATTATTGCTTCTTTCGATACGGGAAGCAGTTTTGAGGGAATGGGCGCCAGCCGCGAAGCCCTTTACGGGATGCTGATCGAACCTGCACTTTTCATCCTTCTGGCAGGACTTGTTGTCTTTACCGGTGAATACTCGCTGACAGGTATCTTTAACCTGCCGGGAGGTGAAAATTATAACCTGATTTACGGGTTGATAATTTCATATATCCTTGGAAATATTACTATTATCGAAAACAGCCGTGTTCCTCTTGATGATCCGAAGACACACCTCGAGCTGACCATGATCCATGAGGTTATGGTATTGGATACCAGTGGATTCAATCTTGCCCTGATTCAGTTCTCTTCATTCATAAAATTTGCTGTGTTCGGCAGCCTGATTGCATCAGCATTAATTCCCCGCGACCTTTCCCTGGCCTGGAGGCTTATATCATTTGTGACAGTGCAGATGGTATTTGCAGCGACGATCGGATTTTTGGAATCATTCAGAACACGTTTTAAGATGAACAGGAACCAGCAATTTATTCTGACAGTCACTATGATCTCGGTGCTTATGTTTGTAATAATTCTTTTTACCAAAAATATTTTCTGATATGCTGATCCTTCTATATATCCTTTTTGGCATATCTCTGGTGTATATCGCTTCCACTGAGAAATTCAGGCATTATATTCAGATATATGCTATGCAGGGCATACTGCTCTTTGGTATGGCCCTTATCGAGCTTAAGGATTTTTATTTTCTGAACCTGCTCCTCATTCTTGCTGAGACAATCATCTTCAAATCGGTGATTGTACCATACCTCCTCAGAAAGATTATGCAGAGAACAGGTATATATAGTGTCCATAAACGCTCCCTCAAAGGAAATTATACGGTACTCCTTATGATGGTGATCCTGGGCATAAGTCTGCTGCTTGCGAAGGTACTCTCCATACCTTCCGTGAATAAGATATATACCGTAATAGCCTGGTTTACCCTTTTTACGGGCCTTTTACTGGTGAGTGTCCGGAAATATCTCTTCGGCCATCTGGTCGGCTTTCTGATAATTGAAAATGCTGTATTCCTTTTTTCAATGGCGATAGGCAGCCGGTTCCCGATGCTGGTAAATACAGGGATCCTTCTCGATATCTTCATTGCCGTACTGGTCATGAGTATGTTCCTTACCAAGATCGGACATAAAATGGGTGGTTTTGAAGCTGATACATTATCACAACTAAAAGACTGAACAGGTGCTGGCAATTTACTTTATATCAGGATTTTTGCTCGCGGGACTTGTTTTTGTGTTTCCCCGGAAGAAGAGTGTTCATGTAATTACATTGATTGCCATTCTTCTGCAGGCATCTTTTACGGCTTATGCCTTTTTTCATCGTGGAGAAACCGAACTTACCTATTTTACCTTTGATCCCCTGGCGCTCCTTTTCCAGGGTATACTGGTAATAATATCCTCAGCAACCTTTTACCACACTATTAATTATACAAAAACCATCGATCATCTGAACAGGTCATTCTTCTATGCTTCTTTCATTGTTCTTAATCTTGCGCTGACTGGTGTATATGCTTCCAATAACCTGGTAATCACATGGATATTCATCGAGATAACTACCTTGTCGGTTGCCTACCTGATAAATTTCCACAGGAGCAAGACCTCGCTTGAGGCTACGTGGAAGTATATTTTTGTCTGCTCTGTGGGGATTGCACTTGCTTACATCGGCATCCTGTTCGCCGGTGCAGCTTCAGGAATAGCCTCGTCAGGAAATATGTCTTTTGCAGGTCTCAAATCGGCGTTCCTTGATATTAATCCTATTTATCTGAAAATAGCCTTTATCCTGATCCTTGCAGGTTACAGCTCCAAGCTTGAAGTTTTTCCGTTATATACTATAGGCATTGATGCAAACTATGTATCTCCTGCTCCTGTGAGCGCATTCCTATCGACCGCACTGGTAAACGGCGGCTTCGTGGCATTCTTCAGGATCTTCGAAGCAATGTCAGGTACAATAATCGGCATCTGGATAAATCATGTTCTGATGATCACAGGTGTACTTTCACTGCTGGTGGCAGCAATATACGTTCAGAAGGCAACAAACCTGAAGAGGGTTTTTGCATATTCAACAGTGGAGCATATGGGCCTCGTCCTGATCGCACTGAGCCTCGGTAAAGCAGGAATCTACATTGCATTACTACAGATAACTTTTCATTCACTGATAAAGTCAGGCTTGTTTTATCAGACTGGTATCCTTCACAGGGTGCTCCGATCATATAAGCTTGTAAAATCGGGCGGTTATCTTAGAATGAATGCAATAGGCGCTGTAATTCTCTTTACAGGGGTGGTACTTATTTGTGCAGTGCCTCCATCTGCACTGTTCAGAAGTGAATTTCTGCTTCTCCGGGAACTGGGATTGAATAATGTCCTTCTATTTATCATTGTTGCCCTTCTTCTGACTTTTATCTTTTACGGGGTATTCCAGAAAAACATGAAAGTTATTGCCGGAGAACAGGCACATGCAGGAGAACCTGGCGATAAGCCTGCCTGGAGCGAATATATCACCCAGGTCATTCTCTTTTCTGCTGCCATGGTTCTCTGTTTCTATATCCCTTCTTTCCTCGACGACCTCTTCAGGTCAGTATCGGGTATACCCGACGGCTCGTTTAATTCAATATTCAACACTCTGGCATGAAAGGGATCAAATCCATAGAATTATTGAAGAATCCGGGTACCGTCAGTCTCAATGATATCCCAATGTCTGAATATGATGAATTCTTCAGGCAGACAATTACACTCCTTGGCAAGGATGGATTTCATTGCCTTAATTATTTCACTGTCAGGACGGAGGGCAGGCTCAACTTTTATATGCTGGTCGCCAATGATGAAGCACATAGGGTTCTGATATATGGACACAGTCAACCTGCTGATGTAAAGGAACTTGCATCATTGACTGCAGAGTGTTTCCCGCTTCATGTTTTTGAACGTGAGATTGCCGAGAACGAAGGCATTACATTTAAAGGTAATCCATGGGCGAAACCGCTAAGATATCCATATAACAGGGCTGACAGGAATGCCCTGATGAAAGATTACCCATTCTATAATATTGATAGCGAAGAAACACACCAGGTAGGAGTGGGACCGGTCCATGCCGGTATTATTGAACCTGGTCATTTCAGGTTTCACTGTCATGGTGAAAGGGTTCTTCATCTCGAAATACAGCTTGGATACCAGCACCGTGGAGTCGAAGATATTATGCTCAGTAAAGAGACCATCCTCCAGCGGGCAATCATTTCTGAAGATATTTCAGGTGATACTGCTGTCGGTCATTCAACAGCTTTTGCAGGAATCTCCGAATCTCTTGCAGGTAAGGAGCCCTGTAACAAGTTGAAGATATGGAGAACAATAGCCCTTGAAATGGAAAGGATGGCCGTGCATATAGGAGATACAGCAGCGCTGTGCGGCGATGTTGCATACCAGATAGGCCAGGTAACATGCGAAGCCCTGCGTACCATGGTGATCAATTCAATGCAGGATTGGTGTGGAAACAGGTTCGGAAAAAGATTGATACGGCCCGGTGGCAGTAACTTTCCCCTGACAAATGAAAGGGCTGAGATAATCCTTAAGACCCTTGGTGAGGTCAGGCACAGGTTCCTTGAGGTTACCGACCTGATCTACAATGATTCTGGAATTATTGCACGATTCGAAAATACAGGAACGCTCTCCGTACAGCAGGCCAGGCTCGCAGGAGCAGTCGGGATGGCTGCCAGGAGCTCCGGACTGCACAGAGATATAAGAAAGTCACATCCTTCGCTGGCCTACAGCAATATGAACTATTCACCGGCTCTGCTTGACGGAGGAGATGTCCTGGCCCGCGGAATGCTGAGGAAAATGGAGGTCGAGCTTTCATTTAAAATAATAGAGGAGCTGATAATGAGCCTGATGACCAACAATGAAACAGTTCCGGCACCGGATTATAGCCTGCACTACGGACCAGAACTTATGGCAGTAAGTTTAGTCGAAGGATGGAGAGGGGAGATATGCCATTGTGCACTTACAGACGCCAGCGGGAGGATAGTAAAATACAAGGTAAAGGATCCTTCCTTACATAACTGGACAGCCCTGGCACTGGCAGTCAGGAACCAGGAGATCTCTGATTTCCCGGTATGTAACAAAAGCTTTAACCTCTCATATTGCGGGAATGATTTATAAAAGATAAAAGACCAGGAAGAAAGGCGATGATAAGGGAGCTGAGAGTAATAAGAAGTCATGGGACGCAGTTTGTAAAAGACCTGCGTAAACAGCGGGTTTCAGATCTGTTCTGCGGGAGGCCTGTGATCAGCGGCAATATTACGCATGATGAGATTATTGCAGCATCAGGGATATGTCCACTGGCAGCAATAGATCCCGGAAACGGTGCCCTTGATCTTGGCAGGTGTGCCTTCTGCGGAGAGTGTGCTTTACTGCTTCCGGACAGAATAAGATTTACAAACGATTACAGGATTGCTTCCAACAGCAGGGAGGCTCTGAAAATTATGCCAGGCGAGGACTCTGTTCTCAGGATTGATGAGAAGGCTGTTAGAAAAGAGGTCCGAAGTATGTTCCGTGGAGCATTAAAGCTCAGGCAGGTTTCAGCCGGAGGAGACAACAGCTGTGAGATGGAGCTGAATGCAGCAGGAAATGTTAACTTCGATATGGGCCGCTTTGGTATCGAATTTGTCGCCTCACCACGTCATGCTGATGGAATTGTGATTACCGGTCCAGTGACAGAAAATATGTCGGAAGCGCTGAACCTTACCTATGATGCCATTCCTGAACCTAAGATCATTATCCTCGCAGGTACAGATGCAATAAGCGGTGGGATCTTTGCAGGTTCCAAGGCTTTAAACAGAAAGTTCATTGACGAACACCTGATCGACCTTTATGTACCAGGGAATCCGATGCATCCTCTTACATTCATCAATGGTCTGATGGATCTTTTGAATATCAAATAATTTCTTTTTCTGAGCCTTTCCCCCATTGTGCCTCTGCGCCTCTGCGCCGCCATTTAATACCCTGCCGCCTGCCCGTCTTTCCTTGACTCTGAGGCACCGTAAAAAACCTTATTCTTGTCGTCCCACAATATAGCCTGGTACCCTCCATAGCCTCCGAGTTCCCACTGGATAATATGTCCCTTTCGCATAAGTTCCTGTATCACCTCAGTCCTGAATCCGCTCTCAAGATGAAGGATTCCTCCGGTGGTCATATCCTGGCCGGTAGGCTCCGAAGATCCTGTGTGATAAATTCTTGGTGCATCACCTGCTTCCTGCAGATTCATCCCAAAGTCCACAAGGTTAACAACAATCTGAACATGCCCCTGAGGCTGCATGTCGCCGCCCATAACGCCAAAGCTTATGAACGGTTTTTTATTCCTGGTGATAAATGCCGGGATTATAGTATGAAAAGGTCTCTTCCCTGGTGCATAAACATTAGCATGTCCGGGATCGAGGCTGAACATCTCACCCCTGTCCTGCAATACAAAACCCAGTCCGGTTGGACACATTCCTGATCCCATGCCCCGGTAGTTGCTCTGGATGAGAGAAACCATGTTCCCGTACTTATCGGCAACAGTAAGGTAAACAGTATTTCCTGCTTCAAAACGGCCGGCATCATACAGTTTGGCAGCTTTATCGGGATCAATGAGCTTACGCCTTTCAGCTGCATATTTCTTCGAAAGAAGCTGTGGCACAGGTATTTTAGTGAAGAGAGGATCGGCATAGTACTTTGCCCTGTCTTCAAATGCAAGCTTCTTGGCTTCTGTAAAAGCATGAATATACCGGGCCGATCCGTATCCCATTGAGGCAATGTCGAAACCTTCAAGTATGTTCAGTATCTGGAGTGCTGCAATCCCCTGTCCGTTGGGAGGCAGCTCCCAAACCTCATAGCCCCTGTATGTGACGCTGACCGGTTCCACCCATTCCGAATGGTGACGCGCAAGGTCATCGTAGGAAAGGAACCCTCCCTGCTTTTTCATAAAAGCATCAATGGTTCTTGCTATGCTTCCCCTGTAAAACTCATTTCTTCCACCTTTGACTATCTTCTCGAGCGTGGCTGCCAGAAGGGGATTCCTGAAGACTTCTCCCTTAAGAGGAGCTCTTCCTGTAGGCATATATACCTCTTTTATATTGGGGTATTCCTTTAACCTCTCCATGTTGAGAGAAAGGTAATAAGCGACCACTTCTGTCACAGGAAATCCTTCCCTGGCATAATTAATTGCAGGCTGGAGGATATCTTTCATTGGAAGACGTCCGAACAAGTCGTGCATTTCGAACCATCCGTCAACACATCCAGGCACCGATACCGGCAGCGGTCCGAAGGAAGGAATGAATTCGTAATCGTTCTCCTTGAAATATTCCAGTTTTAGTGTACGGGGCGATTTACCACTTCCGTTCAACCCGTACAACTTGTTTTTCTGTGAACTCCAGATAAGTGCGAACAGATCTCCTCCAATACCGGCTCCCGTTGGTTCCACGACTCCCAGAACTGCATTTGCTGCAATGGCAGCATCAACGGCATTACCACCTTTCTTCAATATGTCGAGAGCTGCCTGCGTTGCCAGCGGATGACTTGTCGCTGCCATCCCGTTCTTTGCAATGACTTCAGATCTTGTGGCAAAATCCCTGCCTGTGATCCTGTCCTGTCCGGAAAGTGCTAACGGAAATAAGAGAATGATCAGAAATGATAAACCTTTCATCAGATATGTTTTATGCAAAGGTACGAAAGGAACTGCTATTTCGCCATAGCTTCTGCCCTTAAGGCCGGAGGCATTTTTTCGATAGCATATCTCAGCGCTGTCCTGGGCATCGTCGACTTCATCTTCATGACATAATTAAATACTTCTTTCTGGTGTGCCTGGCTGGCCGCTTTGAGCATCCAGCCATATCCTTTCTGAACCATGTCGTCAGGATCTGAATGAAGGTTGCCGGCAATCTCAAAAATATCATTCAGGAACAAGCCTCTGCGTGCTGGAATTATCAGTGATACTGCTGATGCCCGTTTGACCCACCTGTTCCCGGAATGAGACCAATCCTTCAATCCGTTAAGTAATGACGGGTACATCTCTACTATCGTGCCAACAGTATGATTGCACAAGGTATCACACGAAGCCCAGTTGTCAACATATTTATTTACCCACTCCCCGAATACCACAAAATCGTCCGGCTCAAACTGTTTCCTGACATTATATGACCATGAGCAGGCAACAAAGGATTCCTCCATATATCCCGATCTCCAGAGTTCATGGCATAACTTGAAGACTTCTTTCTTGTTCTTATCTCTGAGTTTTGCATAAAATGACTTTGCAATCGCTGTCGTCTGTGCCGATCGCAGCCCGTACATCTTTACCGGCTCCCTGAAAAACCTTTCTCCCTGCAGCCTTGTCTTTTCATCTGCCTGACTCTTCAGCTCAATGCGGATACTTTCAATTATTTTGTCCATCTTTTCACCTTTAAATCTTTCTGCTAATTTCACAAAAAATCCCGTTCATGAATTTAAGAATATGTTGTGACATCTGAATTTTTAAGAGAGTACTTTTAAAATTCACAATAATTGATAATATTTATCCAATTAACCAGCAAAACCAGGATGAAAAGATTTCTTTTACCGTCACTCGTGTTGTTTATTTCCTTCACAGCTGCGAACTCTCAGGTACCCGATGCAGTGCTATGGCATAAATATGAACTTGCCTTTACCAGCGTTCTGCAGTACGAAAATCCTGTGCAGGAAGTAAAGGCTTTTGAAGTCGAATTTACTTCCCCGACAGGAGTAAAGAAAAAGATCAACGGTTTCTGGGATGGAGGAACATCGTGGAAAGCTCGTTTTCAGCCGGGAGAAACAGGTACCTGGCAGTTTGAGACCAGGTGTTCCGACACAAAAAATTCCGGCCTTCACTCCATAAAAGGAACATTTGTATGTAAATCCCAACCTGAACAGAGGGCAATCTTCCGAAACGGTCCTGTCACTAATCCGAAAGGCACGTACCACCTGACCCATGCCGATGGCACTCCCTTTTTCTGGCTGGCATGTACAGCCTGGAACGGAGCTCTTAAATCGACAGAATCAGAGTGGGACCAGTACCTGCAGCAAAGAGTCGACAACGATTACAGTGTGATCCAGTTCGTGACAACGCAATGGAGAGGTTGTGACAAGAGCAGTGAAGGTCTTGTTGCATTTACAGGCAGCGGAAGAATCTCCGTTAATCCTGATTTCTTCAGGCTCATCGACAAAAAGATTGACAGGATAAATGAATATGGCCTTGTGGCTGCACCTGTTATTTTATGGACACTGCAGAATGGCTCCGGCCGGGAACTGAGCCCGGGGTATTATCTTCCCGACGACCAGGCAATTTTGCTTGCCAGGTATATCGTTGCACGTTACGGGGGAAACAGTGTGGTATGGATCCTTGGTGGCGATGGCATTTACACCGGTACTTATGAACAGAGATGGAAAACCATAGGAAGGGCTGTTTTTGATGGGTCACACCAGGGTATCGTAGCTCAGCATCCCTGCGGAAAATCGTGGATAGGAGAGGTTTACAAGGATGAGCAATGGCTTAATATCATCGGTTATCAGAGCAGTCATAGCAATGCCGAGGGTACTGTTAACTGGATAACAAAAGGACCTATGAGTGAGATGTGGAACCGCCTTCCCGCCCGCCCATTAATAAATCTCGAACCTAACTATGAAGAGATAGGCTTCAGGATTACCGACAAAGATGTAAGAAACGCTTCCTACTGGAGCCTCTTTGCAACACCAATGGCCGGCATAACTTACGGAGCTAATGGCATCTGGCCCTGGCTTCACCAGGGAGAAAGAATATTAAATCATGGTGATGCACCGGGTACCTCACCATGGGACGTGAGTATGAATTTTCCAGGTTCATTACAGATGGGTTACCTTGCCCGGTTTATCAAAAAATTTGAATGGTGGAACCTATATCCTGCCGGTGAACTGCTCCTTGATCAACCGGGCAATGCTGTTTATAACCATTTTGTTTCGGTAATTAAATCTGTTGATAACAGGACTATACTCGCCTATTTGCCTGTGAAACAGACCATCAGGTTGAGAAAACCATTAGGCCATAATTACCGCGCCAGATGGTTCGATCCGGTGAATAACCTGTATTCTGACGGCATGGTGTCTGATGACGGATCGGTGATGACAATTACATCACCAACACAAAGTGACATGATACTCATCCTTGAGGAACCTGTTAAGATAGACGTAAAGGTCAGAAGAGCAAGAGATTAGAAGTATTATTTTACACCCTGTCAATACCAGGTCACTTCATATTTTTCCAGAATCTTTCTTCGGAAGCCTTTAGCTCTGTCTGCTTTCGGTGGTCGATTATATAATAGATGACCCCTGCAATTATGCTCAATGCTATTACTCCTATCAGGATGTACCTGATCATTTCTGATACTTCAGGATCAGGAGAGAGGGGAACAGGAATGGTTCCGGTAGCGGGTCCTGTAACTTTATGCCCCACATCAATACCGAAAATGTTCTTGATGAAGAACAGGGAGAAGTAAGTCATTATGCCTGCAATCAACGGTGTTGCAAGCCATCCAAGGCCGATCTGTCCCAGCAGTTTGAAATTAATGTTCCTGATGCCCTTGTAAAGACCGATCCCTATAACACATCCGACAATAATCTGTGAGCTTGATACTGGTACAAGTGGTATTGAAGGCAGCCCGATTCTTACAAACGCATCTGAAAGTACCGAAGAGGAAAAAACGAATAACACTACCGACTGTGCAAGTACAACTACCATTGCGGCATCGGGAGACAGATCAACAATATTTGCCCCGACAGTCTCCATTACCTTTTTTGAGTAAGTAATTATGCCTGCTGCGATTGCAATTCCTCCCAGGAGAAAGAGCTGTTGCTCTGATGTGAGCGTAAAAAGTCCAAGATCGAGAGGCTGTAGATTAAAGGCAGGAACGAAGACACCCATTACGTTTGCAATATTATTCGCTCCAAGGCTGTAAGCACCAAAAGCTCCGACGATTAACAAGCCTGTCTTAATAAATGATTCAAAACGTATCAGGTGTATTTTTGATTTTTTCCTGATCATGGTAACAAGCATAAAGAGCAGGATGGCAAAAAGAGCACCGAGCACCGGACCGGAAATCCAGGTGGCTATAATTTTGGTAAGTGTACCCGGGTCTGTTCTGTTTCCCGTGAAGAGGTTCCATCCTATAATCGCGCCCACAATAGCCTGGGTTGTCGAAACAGGAAGAGATAGTTTTGTCATCAGGTAAACCGTGACGCCGGCTGCGAGTGCCAGGGTAAACGAACCGCCGATGGCGTTCACTGCTCCGAGCTTGCCTAGTGTTTGTGCTCCACCGGCACCCTGTATAACGGCTCCGAGGATTACAAATATTGAAGCTATTATTGCTGCCTTCCGGAAGGAGACCATCTTTGAACCTACAGCAGAACCAAAGACATTCGACGCATCGTTGGCGCCCAGTGACCATCCCAGGAAAAGCCCGCTTGTAAGAAAAAACAAAATCATTTTACATGTGTATTTACTCCCCCTTTGAAGAGCTTGTCCCGCGAAGCTTCAGCGAAGCGGGAGGGCTGGGGGGATGTTTAATCAATTACGATTTACATTACAATTTTTATCGCCATCCCCGACAGCAGGTCAGCAGCTTTCTGTGCAAGGTCAGATATGTTCTCTATATGATGTACAATATATCTCAGGTGTGCCTTATGGGCCAGATCAATGCCTTTGACTTCCTGGAATATCTTCTTCTTGGTATAAAGGGATAGCTTATCGGCTTCACCTTCAAAGTAATATACCTTTAATAGTTTTTCTCTCACCGTGTAGGGAGCCTTAAAGTATGCACGTGCTGCAGGGATGAGTTCTTCAGCAGCATTGGCAGAAGCCTCTGTAAGGTTGATCAGGTCCTTGTTGAGCTCCTCCGGTATCTCAGGCATCTCGATCAGAAACTCGTTAAGAGACCTTTTTATAGTATCAATGATCTCATCCATCCTGTCGATAAGTGTTACCACTTCAGCCCTGTTCTGCGGAAGTATCGAATGAGTGATCATATCGTTTTCTATAGTACGCTGCAGCTTGTCTGCATTGCTTTCCAGCGAATCGACCTTATGGAGATGCCTGTTGTAAGCCTCCATATCCTTTTCAATATATGCCTTGATACCCTCTCTGAAAACGAGGACTCCCAGTTCGACATTATCGAAAAATTCATCGATCCTCAGGATCAGTTTTTTTGTTGTACGGGTGAATACTGCCATATCTTTAAATTGTTGCTGACTGCCGGTTAATTATTACTACCCCCGCCTAAGCGGGCGGAAATGGTGAGTATCAAATATAGTAATTTCTCTTTCAGAACTCAATTATCTTTTCCACCCTGTTAGTCCTCAGGTACTGTTTCAGGATCACCTGTATATCGCGGTTGTCCTGTGCTGGTTTTATGCACTCATGGAGTGCAGATAATCCGAATCCCAGGTCGTTGATATTAAAGTAACCATAACCTGCATATTTACCGTTTGATACTTTTACAGCGCTTCTCTCATCTTCTTCTCTTCCGCTGTCGACGATGAAGAAGTTCTTCGCTGCAAAAATAAATTCTTCAGCAGCTCTCCTGGCTCTTTCATTATACTTTTCCGGCGTTTCCTGTCCGCAGCAGGCACCTTTGCATATCCCGACATGATACTGGAAGCAGGCGCCGTTTGTTTCATAAAGACCTGCCAGCTTCTGGCACAGGTTGTATTTTTCTGTCAGCGATTCAAGCTTTCCTTTAGCCTTTTCCCGGGAAGTGAAAACTGACAGAGGGCACTCTGTGGTGTCAACGGGCCCGTACCTGTAGTTTATAAATCCATTTTCATCGGTCGTGCAGTAGATACCCCACTGAAATGATGATCGTCGCTGTGCCCTGTTATAGAGAGGTTTA
>Ga0116171_10002932_pt1 | contig 15920 bp, 14 predicted proteins | sample AD_JPNHW2_MetaG_FD_89798 | JGI IMG/M metagenome (GOLD analysis project Ga0116171, IMG submission 89798) | Active sludge microbial communities of municipal wastewater-treating anaerobic digesters from Japan - AD_JPNHW2_MetaG | ecosystem: Engineered > Bioreactor > Anaerobic > Digestate | place...
AAATTACTAAATGATTGATTATAAAGCAAATTAAATTTTGTTGAAATAATATAAAAGGGTACGTCTTCTGCCTTACAAGCAGGGGGTCACTGGTTCGAATCCAGTAACTCCCACAAAGAAGTCTCTGACTTCTTTTTTTTTCGAGGGATGTTAGCTCAGTTGGTTCAGAGCGCATGCTTCACACGCATGAGGTCACAGGTTCAAATCCTGCACATCCCACATTGATTACCAAAGGCTTGCAAAATGACGCAAGCCTTTTTCTTTGGCAGGTGTACAGTTCAGGTGCACTTTTTAAGTTCTTTCTTGTAAATACAAAGTATGTCCTCGATCTCTGCCGGTGTCAAGTCGGGGCGTTGAAATGGTGATGGCAGGTCAGTTTGTAGAATATATGTCTTACCTGCTGCTCGACCAATCAGGGCCTTTGCACCCTCACGTGTGCCGCTATGCAAATATATTTTTTCAGGCAATATGCCCAAATAATTACCTATCCTGTATGCAGTATCGTAAATTGCAAGCTCGCCGATTTTATCGCATTTCGCATTTTGTACTATGCTGATAAGCTCATCAAAATCTGAAGCCCTGCTTATGAGCTGTTCTTTTAGTGCCAAATTTTTAGCGAATTTACCAAGAGCTAAACGGCCATTTCTTCGCTGATGATTGTGAATATTATCGAACTGGTCAATTGCTTTTGCAGCAATTTCTATGGCTGCTTTTAAACTATCCTGACCGACACAATATTCAAGGTGTTTGTCGGTATTATGCAGGCGCAGCATTTTGTAACGCCCGATTATTCTATTAAGTATTTGTATGTTATATGTCTTCATATAAAAAGGAAAAGGAAGGCCAACGATACGATGGCCTTCCAGTTTATAGTAAGCTATGCTGCTTTTAGCATCCTGTTGATTTCCTGACAGGCCTGTGCGAGTTTAGCGATATACTCCTTGTAATTGATAGGAGCACGTGTAACACGTTCGCCAAAGACTTCAACACTAAGACAAAAGTTGGGGTCAACAGTTTCTCCTTTACCAGCAACATTTTTTTCAAGAAACATCCGGAGACCCGCAGCAACACATTTCGAATTCTCAACCTCGAACATCCCACTTCTTGAAATGTGAAATTTGATGCCACCAACGTATGCCTTCCCTGCGTTCGTCCATTTCAGAATTAAATCTGGAGCAACGAGGATGTTAATCCCGGCAAGTTCGATGCTCTTCACATCGGACTTTGGAAAACTGCATTTGATGGATTTGAACTCCTCCGGAAAACGCAGCTTCAAAAAACACCTCAGCGCTTCAATCGAATTCTTTATGTCGCTTCGTTGGAAGTCTGTTGCGGGTACGCGACCCTGAAGCCTCTCAATTCCTGCGAGGACTTCTTTTTCCGAAACGCCATTCTTTATTGATTTCAGCATGCTTGCCCTTGCCGTCCTATATCTTGCGATAAGAACCTTGGGCGGGTTTAATTGCTGCTTCACGATGCTTCTTTTCTTGCCCGGTGTTGCAGTCGTGAATTCTGCAATCGGGTTAATTGAAATTGTAAAATTATGCATGTACTAAAATTTAAATAAGGTGCTCATTGGTACTACCTGACGGATCAGAGCACATATTACCGGTGTGAGGTTGGCTATGCTTACCGGACAATTTTCTGTACATTTTGTGTTATTAAAATTGTGTTATTAAAAAAAAATATACTTTTGTCGCTTGAACATTTAACCGGAATGGAAAAGGCTGATTAGTCCTTTTGTTTCACACTATCATTCCCAACCATGCTTCATGATCTCGCACATCATGAAGCATTTTTTAAATCGAAACCTCCGTTTTTATATTTTTTTAAAAAAGTCACATTCCATGCCATACAGAAAAGGCTGACAATATGACTTATGCGCATTATTGTACTTCATTGATGAAATATTAAATTGTCATGATTATATGTTTGCCCAATAACTTTCATAAAAGGCCTCCACAATAATGCTAACTTTTTATATTAGTGGACGTTTTACAAACCGTGCTTGGCAACCAATCACTTATACAACCGACAGGGCATTGTTAGTAAATAAATGTCCAGAAACTTCCTGAAACCCGCAATACGAGCCGTTTTTCTGCTATCTTCGGTGAGAACCATTAAATCTAAACGATATGTCACTCGAAGGAACAAACACAACAGCCGACTATATGGATTTCGACGCCACGTTGAACAGGTCCATGCGTTACCTGAAGGAAAAGGACGGCAGCAATCACAAGATTGCATTCTTGGCCATTTGCGGGATTCATTTCGGGCTGCGGATTTCCGACCTCCTCCGCCTGAAGCACAAAGACCTCGCCGGGGATACGATACAGCTCGCGGAAAAGAAGACCGGCAAGGCACGGACGATAAGAATAAACGACACCGTGAAGGAAGCGTATGCGATGTACGCCTCGAAATTGGTTCAGAATGAACCAGAAGATTTCCTTTTCGTGTCCCAGAAGAAAAGACCCTTCTCAGTGCGCCAAGTGAACCGGCTCCTGCACGCTGCATACGCAGCGAAGAATAAGAGCATCAGCTCCCACAGCCTGAGGAAAACATTCGGGCGCCGCGTCTGGGACAGGGACAACAACAGCGAGCGCGCCCTGATCATGCTCAGCAAGCTCTTCAATCACACCTCAACCTCGACCACCAGGATATACCTCGGCATACAGCAGGAGGAATTCGATGACATCTATATGAACCTGTAGCCGAGGCCGGTGTTTGGCGCATGTTTTTGATCGGGCGTCAGGGTATCGGGAATCTGACCAGGCGGGTATTCCCCCGGCCTGTTTCCCGGTGCGGCCCGGGACACTCTTGAACGGGTTTTCCGTTCATGTGTGTCCGGGCAAGGGTGCTCGAAAACTGTGACAAACGCCACGCGGTTCAATTGAGCGCGGCACTTCCGATTTCACACAAGTCGACCGTGCAGGGCGCCTCAGGACGGTGAGCCTTGCCGTCATCGAAGAGCCGGAACCCTGACCGGGTCAAGTCCCTGGCGACGAACTCACCGTCGATGTAGTGACGTTTCAATATGGCGTCGCCGGAATGTCCACTCACGGCCTTGACATTACCTGTGCCTATCGCTGAGGCCACCGCGCTGAGGTACGTCTTGCGGAGGCTCTTGAAGCTCAGTTTGGAGCTGATTCCTGCCTTGTTGCGGTAAAACCTGAAGCAGGCCGACATTTGCTGCAACAGGTTTTTCCTGTTGATACGGGCATCTGGAGCGAGAACGTATGATTCGGTGCCGAGCTTCGACTCCAGACCCAGCCTGTCAAGCGTTTCAAGAAGTTCCGCACTTATGGGTACGTTGACGTAACGCTCGTTTCCTGTCCGACCGCCATTTAGTATTCGGTTTACCTTCAGGTTGCTCGAACGAATGTATTCGGGCCTTCCCTGCGCGTCGCATTTAACGTCGGCCCATTTTATCTCCACGACCTGTTCCCTGCGGAGGCCGGTGTACACCGCCAGGTCAATCGCATCGACCAGCCAGGGCCTGTACCGATTTTTGCGAACCCCATTGCTGAAGACCTCCACTGAATCCTCGGGCGTTATGGCCCTCTTTATCTTCATGACGTCGTCGTAACCTATGGCCTTTGGGTTTCCCCCCTCCGAAAGACATGGCACGTTTTTGAACGGGTTCCTGATGACATAATCCCGCTTGTCGATCAGGAACCTGTACAGACCCTTGAGGGGCCGGAAGAAATGGTTGAAGGTGCTGTTACTGCCCGTACATTCTTTCACGTGCTTGTAGTATTGCTCCACGACCAGGTCGGTCACCTCGTCAATCCGGACGCTTTGCGGGCTCATGCCGATGGATTTCAGGAAAGTCATGAAGCGTCTGCCGTTCATGACCATAGCCTTAATGTATGCCCCGCTTCTGTCTTTTTTCTCGAACTCGAGTACACCGCTACCTTGTAGGTAGTCGAAGTACATGGCTATGCAGCCGGCCAACGTCATCGGCTTTTCTTTTTCTTCTTTGCGCAGCAGGGAGGCTGGCACGGGGTTCCGCAGCTCCTCCTTGAATTTCAGCAGTCCTGCCAAGGCCTCGTCGTGACTTTTAGCATCCAGTATCCTCGTTTTTCTTTTTCCCGACCCCGGTTCTATAAGCACGGCCTTGTATACCTGTGATTCCAACGGGTGCGGGCAGCCGGTCTTCAATCCCTTGTCTCCGACGTTTTGAATCTCGTACCCGCATTTCCTGCAATAGATTTTCAGCCCTGGAAAGGGCTTGTAATCGAGCTTTTTCTTGTTCATCATATTTCGTTTAAGAACCCGGCCGAAATGTCGGTCTTCGGTTTGTAATCGGAATGCCGTGGGCGTATCCTGTCGATTTTCGATGCGAACTTAAGTTCTATCAGACCCTCCACATCATTGTCTTTGTACATCGAATACACCTTGTACCAGTGTTCCTTCCCATACCTGTCGATGAGGTATGCAATCAGGTCTAGGTCCTGTTCTATTTCCACATCCCGGGCAAGAACCCACCTGCGCTGGTTCCTGCCGAAGATGGGGATGCCTCTCTCGATGCACCACAGCCTTGCCGTGTCCACCTTTTTGACTTTAAGCATTGTGGCCAGTTCGGTTAATAATATTTTGTCCATGTGAAGGTGCGTGATTCCCGCCACACCGTAAAGTGTACACGAGCATTTTAGCGCTTTTTAGCGATTCCCGAAGGACTGCACTCTCAGCCCTTCTGTGTATCCGAAAGGAAACCAATGTTTTACGAAAATTTCGCCCCATAATTTGTATTACGTAAGTTTGTAATCCGCTGTATAATATAACATTGTGCATGATATTAGAAATTTACCTGCCAATACTTTGCTTTTTGTAATACGGTGTCAAGACATGACTTTTTATTGCGCTTATGATATGGAACATAAGCATTGGCGGCACGGCGTTTCCAAGAAGTTCAAGGGCTGCGGTCTTTTTGTTTGGTAAATTGTAGGCACCAGGGAACGTCATGATGGCCCTTCGTTCTTCTACGGTCGCATTTCTTTCACCTTCGACGAAGTGGAACTTTAGGGTTTCCGCGGTAGTGAGGGTGCAGCAGATGTCTGTACCAAGTCTGAATGGTGAACCGAAATTTATATCCTTGAAACCTATTATGCCGTGAATAACATCTTTGATAGGGATGTGCCGATCCAGCGGCTTTGGAAATATGACCGGTGACCCTATGTCCTTTCGGACGAAGATGAAGATAATTCTTTCTCTGCTCTGAGGGACTCCGAAATCCATAGCGTCCAATATTTCAAAACGGAAATGATAATTCAGCCGTGATGCGTCGAACAGAATTTTTTCCAACAGCGGCCTGAAACTCGGGTCATATAGAGCGGCGACGTTTTCCATGACAACAACCTTCGGGTACAGTGCGGTCGGAACCATGTGTTTGAACACGTGCCTGTACAGGAAATTCATCGGGTGGTTCCACCTGGCGAGCGGATTGGTTCTTGAAATGAATTTGCATGGAGGCGATGCCTCCAGCAAATCCAGTTCACCTAGTTTGAGCCCGCTGACGGTAAGCAGTTCTTCAGGAGTCACGGTTCTGACATCCTTGTTCAAATAGGGCGCTTCACCGAAGATATGCCTGTTTGCCTCAAATGCATCTCTCGCATTCGGGTTGATGTCGCATGCAAACAGTTCCTTCATCCCGGCTTTTGTGGCACCGATAGATGACCCGCCACCGCATGTGAAAAGCGAGCCGAACTTCAGTTCTCTCTTAGCTTTCATAGTTTTCGTCTTCTTTGGCGAATTCAATCTGTACAATTATCTTTCGGCCATCGTTGAGGGTCACCGAGTGCCGCAAGTCTGTTTCATCGGCCATTGTGACGGGATACACTTCAAGATTGTTTCCGTCACAATCTGTTTCTTGCTGACAAACAAGAGACTTTTCCGCAGCCTTTGTTCTTTGCGATTTTCTGTCGCCATTTTGGTATTTTTCATAATAGGCCATGTCACGTGCTGCGCTAATCGACAACTCCCCCCTGTCGATAATGAATCCCAGGTCGGGGGCTTTTTCCTGTATCTCGATTATCTTCCTGCAGGTCTTTGCAGACAACCCAATCCTTTTTGCGACTTCATCGTCTGTGTTAACCCTTTTACCACCTTTCAGGTCGCTTCTGCTTCCTTGACCGGGACTGAATTTCTTCCTGATGGCAACGATTTCGTTGTACAGGTCGAGGAACTTCTTTCTCCTGTACCTGTTTGAAGAAATCATGATGTCGACCAGGTCATCACCCTGATAGTCCTTGACGTTGACTTCAATCGTCCTGTCCGGATCCATCGCCTGAAGGATTCTGATTCTCCTGTTCCCCACGTACACTTCCTTGTTCGTGGTGGCCCATATATCACCGCTTATGAGCCCGTTCTCCGCTATGTCCAGCCTGAGGCTTTCGTCTTCCTCCGCCGATACAGCATAGAATTCCTTGCACAATGGGTGCGCGCATAGGTCACCCACCCTCACAGTGTTTTTCACACCATCATTCATTTTTTTTCTTTCCATTTTTTTTTATTAATAAAGAGTCTTCGTGACCCTCTCATAATTTTTTACAAATTTTTTGAGCATTGTTTTACCCAAAATGAAAAAATGGTTGTAATAAACAGAATGTCAGTGTTTAAAACCATGACACATGGTAAATGAAAAAGCATGACAGACTATGTCATGCTATAGCAAACTATTGCTGCATGTGCAGCACGGTCATAGGCTTTCGACTTTCCGTAATATTGCGGAAAGTCAGTATTTATAGCTGGTCAAGCAGTTCGGTCAACTCCTTTTTGCTCCTTTGGTATTCGGAACCCTCCCCGAACAAGTCTTCATAACTTTCGCTATTAACTGCATGCTGCATGACTGCACGGTTCTCAATCCGGTTCAGCCGGTACTTGATGCCGTTCAGTTCCACCTTCAGCGGCAGCAGCTTTTCCTCAACACATAGCTCCACGTATGGTTTGAGGAGGTTCCAGTATTTGTTGACTGTCTTGCGTGATATGCCGGTCTCCCCTGCTATGGAGGACTGGTTCAGTTTTTTCAGTTTCATTATTCGGTCGGTTTTTTTTGTTATGGTTTCCTTTATACTGTCTATTGTCCGGGCCGCCTTTTGTTTTCCAGCACTGCTCCTGCCATCAACACTAAGTCCGGATTCGAGCAGGTGCTTCCTAACTGTAGTTCTTGAAACGCCCGTTTCGCGAGATATTGATGATATGGAAATAACACATTCACCTGATTGCTTCGCTTCATGCGCTTCGACTACGGCTTTATTAGTCCTTGCAGACCTCATCCTCTGAAACGCAGCGGAACCAGCCCTCTGGCGACCTCCGCGCTCTGCCTGAGCCCCCACCGTCCGAACGTAAACCTTGCGGGCATAGTCTCCGGACTTGAAAGTTCCGTCCTGCACCGCACTATACCAGCTTTCGAGATGGTGATACATTTCAACGTGCTGCCAAGGTTCGTCGAAAGTCCTGTTCATAATCTTTGCCATCAGCCGTATGAACTCATGCAAAGGCTTGTGCTTGTTGAGGTACATCAGTACAGACATTGGGATGTGCGTCGTTGCTGCTCTCCTGCCCGTACTGACCCTGTTAGGAAATGACGCACGCAGCATTGCCTTTCCGTTCGGATATGTTAGGCAGCCTTCAGAGCAGACCTCCTCCGCTCCCGGTTCCAAATCGCGGCAGAATGTGAACCGGTTGTCAACACCGGCCAGGTCGTCCAGGTCTATTCCTGCCCTGGCTGCAGTCGGTAACAATGTTACATCCTTGGATTTCTCAAGCCGGCATTCCTCCATGACAAATTCCACGGTAAGCTCGGTCGCCTGCGGGTTGTAGAACGGCGCGTCGTCATAGGGCTGGTGGCATGGCTGATAGAAGTTGGCCGCAGAAGGGTCGAACCCAATGCCTATAGTTTCCGCGGCGGCCCTATATGCCGCACGGAATTTTCTTTTCAGGTCTTCGGCCCTGCGCTTTTCCTCGATGTACGGGCTGCTTATTACAGGTATCCTGACAAGAGCCCCGGCTCCGCGGCCGGAAACCGATTCCCAAACAGCGACTACGAACGGGAACCCGCCCAGCCTACTTTTGAATTCATTAATATTATCCAGGTTGTCGAAGTCGAGGTACAGCAGGCCCGTCCCCGTGACGTAGGACGCCATGCGGGTGTCTCCACGGAATATGCCGTTGAAATACCAAGCGTGGCATTTCTTCTTTGTCCTCTTGTATTTTTCAGTGCCTTTGCCTTGCTGCCTGGCTTGGAATACCAGTGTCGCGTTTTCGCTGTTCGGGTCGGACAGCGCGGTTATGAATTCGTCCAGCCTCTTGTGTACCTTGAACCTCTGGTACTGGTTTCCCTTGAATGTGACCTTCATGAATTATGTCTTTTTTTAACGGCGCCTGCAAGCGCCGGCCCGGCTTCCGAAAGTATGGGAGCCCATTGCAGCGGGCTCCCCTCATTCATGTTGGTCGGGCGAGGATTACCTCCTCTCTTTTATATATCTCATTGAAGTTGTGAAATTCGGAAAGTCCCGCGTTACGTATGATACGCATTAATCCCCCCCCCTACCAAAAGAGTAAGTGGTCAGTTCGGGTTACACTTTTTCATTTTGGTTCTGCGCCTGTCCGAATTCTTCAATCCATTCGTTGAGGTTCTTCACATAATGCGCCTGCTTGAACTTGGAGCGCTCCTGCTCCTGCCTGATTTTCATGTCGACGAGTTCTTTCTGCTGTTTCACTCGCAGCGCCTGAATCTCGCGCTTCTGCCGTTCGACTATCGCCTGGTATTCCGGATTCATAGTTGTTTTATTTTATTTATCAAACCTCAACGGGTGACATATAGGCTTTCCAGTAAGGCGGGGTTACATAAAGGGGCACCGGGCGTCCCCATACCCGGTGGTTTAAAAAATATCATACGGTCGCATACGGTGGCCCGTATCGCATCCGGATTCTCCGGGAGGAGTAACGATTGGCTTACCTCTCCGGATGCGCCAGAAGCGACGGTATTGAATTGATGATTATTTTACTGCTTTGTCGAGTTTTTCTAAAAGGATTGCACCTTTATCGAATTTGGTTTTGCAGTAGAACATCTTTATGTATTCCTTATATTCGGATGAAATGACCTTGTACTGGTCTTTTCCAATTGTGGAAATTTTGCTCTTATCTGATTGAAGTGTCAAATATTTTTGGGTTATATTTCCTGATTGAACTATAACAGTATCATAGTAATAAAGGAATCCTTCAATATCGTCGACCGTTTTTGCCTGCTTTAATTCTTCTTGCATTTGTTCTGTATTCTTATCAGCCAATGCTTTTAAACCTGTCAGGGCATTGACTGCATTTTTCAAAATGTTGTTTCGCTTTTCATTTGATGTTTCATCAGCATAACTTTCCTTGTAACTGCCCATTAGCTTATCCCCCTTGCTATAAATCAATTTTGTAGTACTGTTTGGAGAATAGTATTCCATGGGTGCATCACCGATAGAGATGTAATCACTCTTTTTTGTTGTTCCGAAGAAATCTCTGAATGCTTTATAAACAATGTCCATGTTGACTGTCTGCTTCTCTCCGGCTGCATACAATGTGAACTCTGTTAAACTTCCTTGTTCATCGTACTTTTGATAATAACCATTTAGACCTCCCTCTTTATTGTAGCAGGCTTTTAATTTTAAACTACCGTTGGGATAATTTTCAAGATACTCTCCTGTTGTAAGGTTTTTTTCGGACAACAGCTGTCCTGAATTATTATAGGTTCTTTCGTAAGAAGCATCTTTGAAATACTCAGGCTTACCGTTCTCAAAGTACTTGTTAACACCATCTGTTTTCAGGTTGCCGTTTTCATAATAAACAATATTTTTCCCTATTGTGGCAATTTTCCCATTTTGAAAAAATGTCGTGTCCCCGCTTTGTTTTTTTATTCCGGTTTCGTAAAAAATAATATCATCTCCAAGTGTCTCAATTTTCCCGTTTTGAAAAAATGTTGTGTCCCCATGCCGCTCCAATGATCCATTTTCATAATAAAACCAATTCTGACCTATCGACTTGATGCGCCCGCTTGCGTAGAATGTGGTGTCCCCGGATTGTTTTATCTGTCCGTTTTCAAAAAACAACATATCGCCCTTTTCTTTTATCTGACCATTCGGATATAACTGGTTAATGCCGCCTACTATCCATTCGATTAGTTTCCCGTTTTTATTATAAATCTTTTGCGAATTACCTGATTTTATAATGCATTCCTTACCATTCTTATAGTATTGCTTAATTGAATCTTTATCATAATATTTCCACATTTCATTGGTGCAGGTCCAATATATTAACTGGTAACTTATGTCAGACAGGTTGTACGATTTTGAAAAAGACTCTAAAAAATAGTCCTGCCCGCCATCATCATTTTCCCATGATATATTATACTCTTTAGTTATTTTCTTTAACCCATTGACATAAAATATTTCTTTTTTTAACCGATATGTTGGTGAACAGGAATATATTTTTTTCCAACCCTCTTTTTTCCCATTTTTATAGTTAACTACACAAAATGGTGAATTGCAATAATTAATCTTATAATCTTCACCCTCTGTTCCATCCAATTGGCTTTCTATGGAACTTAAAGAAAAAAAAGATTGAAGATCGTCATCATCGTCACTTTGAATATATAGATATTGAAGGCCGTCATATTTGTCTTTTTTATAGTTTAACTTGAGAATAGGTCTTCCTTTCTTATCATAAAGTATGTATGCTCCATTTTTTAGGCCGGTCGTTTTATCTTCAGAATAAGTTTTCTTAATCTTTGTATTCCAATAATCATAATACTCTTTTTTTTGTATTAAATTCTGCGACCAAGTATTAATACTAAATGTAACAAGCAACACTAAAAAGAAGAATTTTTTCATTTTTTCAGTTTTAATTATTAATAAGTAAATTAATTAGATAACTATTTTAGGTCAAATAAATATCAACTCAAGCATATTTTTTTATTGCTGGATAATCAATATAGTAGCAGCAAAGATCAATATGACTATATGATTTATTTTTCGTCTTTAATACATCTGACAGACATACATCGTCTCGGGTCACTTTGCCAACACTCAGATTTATATAATTCATTATTTTTTGAAGAGAGTAAAAAATAAAAACCATGGTCTTTGTCACAATTTGTAACAGTCCACCATGCTCCATATTCACCTAAATAAATAAACTCCCCATTACCTGAAACAGACCATATACCCCCTGGCAATCCATTAAAACCGGATTCATTGCTTCCATTGTTTTTATTACTCCATCCATCCTGACTTTTTAACTTTAGACCTGCTAATTTATAACCGCCAAGAAAATTAATTAATTCTTCCCAGTCTTTTTCAGTAGGGACTCTCCATCCTTTTGGCGCAAGACTTCTTACATCTTTTACAGTATTGTAGTTATATAATCTGCCATATTTTTTAAGATTGTCATCATTGTTTTTATAAACACAACATGCAATTTTGCTTTTAGACTTTTCCCAATCTAAATCTTTAATTGAATTAATATTGGGAATAGAATCGCCATTATTAAACCTACTAACTTTTAGATTTTCTGCCATCCATGTTTGTTTCCCAATTTTTACAATTGGATAAATATTATTATCAACATCTTTAACAAACTTCGTGTTGAATATTGAGTCCGCAGTGGCGATTGAATCATTTTTGGCTTTTTCTTCTTTTTCTTTTTGGCTTGGGCCGCATGATGCAAGCGAAAAGACAACTGAAATTATGAATATTGAAATAATGATTCTCATAATATTATGTTTGGTTATACTTCTTGTTAGGTTTTTCGATTGAATCCGTTTCTTTTTCATGGTATATGGTTTACATATTATTTCTCGAAGCAGGATGAGTAGCTTATTTTGCATACCCATCCTGCATTGTAAAATTACTATTTACCCTTACTTCTTCTCCATTCCTGTCTGCACTTTTCACAGCAGAAATATTTTACTGTGAAGAAACCGTCTTTGTCAATAATTGGTGTCCCAGACCATGAGCCACCACACCAATCGCAAGTATTTGATGCCATATTAATAAATTTTTATTTCTCCTACTCTTCTGGCTTTTCGGTAACGCCCCCCGAACAACCCTTTCGGGGCAGGCCGTTTTTTACATTGGTTTCTGGACTCCATTTATTTTTTATTGAACAAATTTAAACAAATATAGCATATATGCCATAATCTATTTTCCCGTTAAATGTAATTTTCAACCGTGAAACGGCGAAAAAAAATAAAACATAAACAAATTTTTGATAATGATGGCCTTACAGCTTTTGGCGCCCAACTCAAAAAGATGAGGCGCGAAATTGGTATCTCGCAAACCCAACTTGCTTTTGAAGCTGGTATTTCCCTGAGCCAAATCGCCCGCATAGAAACAGCCCGTACAAACCCGACACTCAGCACTGTCTTTGCCATTACAAAGGCATTGGATATTTCTTTGGTACGCATGTTCGATTTTTCTTTATCTACGCACAAAGAAATTGAAAAAAATTTTTAATTATCCTGTTCAAATTGTTCATTTAGTTCACTTTGTTCATTTATTAAAGCAATAAATATTTTCCCCTATCTTTGTATTTCAAAAGAAGCTTTTATGCTATCGGCAATAACCCGCAAAGAAATTGAAACAAAGTTTGGCAAGGAAATTCGTTATCCAACGGATTGTGAAGCCTTGGCCGGTCATATCTCAATGGTAACAAAGCAACGTATAAGCACTTCAACATTAAAGAGAGTCCTTGGATTTGTGAAGGGGATAAAAGAGCCACGCCTGTTTACTATGGATGTATTGGCGCAGTACCTGGGTTTTGATAATTGGGATATATACCTTGATAAGTTTTCAAAAATAGAGAACTCTGAATTTCTGAACCTTGAACAAATTGATGTTTCAAAGCTGGAAGAACAGACCAAGATAGAGTTTTCATACGAGCCAAACAGAAAAGTGGCTATGGTTTACGGAGGCAATTTTATTTTTGAAGTAACAGACTCCTTCAACAGCAAATTATTGAAGTCTGATCAATTAAAAATTTTTCATATCATCAGGCATTATCCGCTAATCATTTATTCCATTGTAAGGAATGGGCAGGCAATGGGGCAATTCAAGGCGGGAAAAATAAGCGGAATAACAGAAATAAATGTTATTGATAAAAGTTGATGAGTTTTTTATATGAGAATTCCGGTTTTGAAACAAACGAAGCGAACCTTGTAACGCCTTCAAGCGCCTCGGTTACAGAATTATTACCTTTTCAAAGCAAAAGCAGCCTGGTTTATAAAATCAGGATTAACGACAAGTGGCTGCTGCTAAAAAGAATTCATCCGGATTTCAGAGAGCATCCTATCTATCAAGCCGCGCTTGAAAAAGAATTTGATATAGGGTTCAACCTTGAACATCCACATATTGTAAAATACCTCAACAAAGGTAAAGACACAGATGGCCTGTATTTGATTTCAGAATACGTTGATGGTTTTTCCCTGCGCTATATTCTCGACCAAAATCCACATGGAATAAGTGATATAAAACTCATTAAAAAAATATGTAGCCAGATACTTGATGCGCTTGGCTATTTGCACAAACATCAAATATACCATCTGGATTTAAAACCGGAAAACATTATTATCACACACAAAGGAAATAATGTAAAAATTATTGACTTTGGCCTGTCGGGTTGTGATTATTATGTTGCTCAACCTGCAGGAACAAAAAAATATTGCGCCCCGGAACAACTGAAAAATCCAGAATCTTCTGATGCCAGAAGCGATTTATATTCTCTGGGACTTATTATTATTGAAATGTTCACCGGCAATGCTGATTTGTCGGGCGTAAAAAATCTTCCTTCGCATTACAAAAGAGTTGTTTCAAAGTGTATTGACCCAATTCAGGAAAAACGCTATCAAAATACTGAGGATGTTAAGATTGCATTCCAAAGAAAAAACAGGATAACAAAATGGCTTGTAGCTGCGATTTTAGTTTTTATCGCAACAGGTTTTTATATTATTCAGTATCTCCATCATGAAAAGACAATTATAAAGATTCCCACAACTGAACACGAACAAGTTACTGATCTGAACAAGAGTTTAATTAATGACAATTCATCTAATAATAAAACAAAAAAGTCCGACAATATTAGCTATTCAGCATTATTGATGGATAGCAAAAACCAGTTGGATTCCATTAAACAAAAGCACAATGCTATGCTTTCGGCCTCCATATTAGTTTCTGATTCTGTAAAAATTTGCGAACTTGGCAAAAACTTGCATTCTGCATTTTTAAATAAGGTAAATGAACATGAAAAAGAGCATACAACCAGGAGCCGTAAATTGGTTTTAATAGAGATAAAAGAAGAATGTATAGATGCTTATAATGATAGTCTTAACAACTACCTTTCAAAATACGAAATAGGTTCTATTCCCTACATTAAACTTTCCGATTTATATCATAAACACGCTGATGTAAGTGAAAACAGGATTGACAATTATATTTCACATTTAAAATAATTTGCATTTCATTCTATTAACAGAAAAATTGTATTCAGTTGTATTCGGCGAATACAGCTTTACCAAGCGCGTTCCTGTTGTTTGTGTCCCTTGGCACTCCTGAAAAAATAACCGGTATTGCATGGCGGTATTCGTATTCAACGGTATTCGGACAGGGCTTAATTGCGCTGACGAATACAACTGTGAGTTTTATACTCTTCTCGGGCCGGAGTTGTAATCATGAAAGCGGCAACGAATAGAACTTGACGCTGCACTCAAGTGTACTTTTAAAGTGCACTTCAGGGCAATTTTGGGTGATTTTGGGTAGTTTCGGGCAAAATGAAGAAATCACAAAACGCTGATATTGTTGATTGTTAGCATCTAGCTGTTTTACGTACAGGTATTTCACACGCATGAGGTCACAGGTTCAAATCCTGCACATCCCACAAAAATGGCAAAATATTTGCCATTTTTTTTAGGTCTGAAATTTTGCATTTGCATACAATTTGCATATAGAACCACTCAAATGCTATAAATAAACGAAATCTTCTTTATTAATTAGTAGGTTCATGAGCCCTATTCCAGCAACACGATATGGCTTGAAATACCAATATTACAAGCCTTTTTCATTTGTTGGGGGTACGTTTGAGGAGCGTTTTTTAGTAATATCAAAGTATATATCTCCGACTTCTTGTCGTGTAAGCGTATTTTTCTTTAAAAGGGTTTCTGCAATTACTTTTATTACTTTCCAATTCGACCTTTTTGAAATTTCTTTAAATGTTTCGTCCCAGATTTCTTGTATATCAAAATTAATATCTATTAGAAAATCATCAATATTTTTATAATCCTGTGATGCTCCTGAATAATTATAAACCCCTGATATTTTTGCTTCGGAAATAATCCCTGCAAGGCACATCTTATAAAAAACTTTTTTTTGGTCTGCTCGGTCTAAAATAGTAAAATCAGTTTCCTTCGTTAACATTTTGGATGTATCAACAAACCCATATGATTTTTCTTTCATGTTTTTTACTATCGTCACACAATCGAAATAAATATCATATTTCAAACAATAAAAAGTATGACCTGCCTCATGGTAAGCTGAACTAACCTTTTTTTCAATTTTAACGGGTTTTAGTTCTTTTTTTCTAATATCCTGTAATTCCATTTTGCATAAATTAAACACCAGAATATTTATTTATCCTACGCCACTTCCACTTTCTCATACAAATACTTCTGAAAATCAATAAACAAATCCTTCACCTTTAGCAAATCGCCCAGAACTTCTCCTGCGTCCTCAAGCGATTGGTATTTGCTTGTAAGCAATATCGGTAGCTTTTCTTGGTCAAGTTCTTCCACGCCTGTTTCGATGTATTTTGTAAGTACAAATTCAATAAACTCCTTCTGTTTATTGTTGAGCAAGGCAAATATTGTTGCCTGTGCTGCTGCAACTCTTGCC
>Ga0116171_10002933_pt1 | contig 15917 bp, 11 predicted proteins | sample AD_JPNHW2_MetaG_FD_89798 | JGI IMG/M metagenome (GOLD analysis project Ga0116171, IMG submission 89798) | Active sludge microbial communities of municipal wastewater-treating anaerobic digesters from Japan - AD_JPNHW2_MetaG | ecosystem: Engineered > Bioreactor > Anaerobic > Digestate | place...
AACAATATATTTGGGCCGTGTTTCGCAAAACGTGGAACATCAGTAAAACGAAGTCCATGAAGAAGCTTTACCTGATCATGACCGCAATTACGGTGGCGTTGATGTCTTGCCAGACTGCCGGCATCGAGGGGCAGACTGACCTGACCGGGAACAACATAATTCCAAGGCCCAGATCCGTCGTTTCCACAGGCGGGTCATTCGTGCTGACGGGCAGGAGTGATATTTTTGTGATGCCGGGGAGCCCGGAGGAGGTAGCCGTAACAGGCAGCTTCCTGGCTGGCAAGCTGAATCCGTCAACCGGTCTCGGCCTTGAGGTGATCACTGACGGCAGCAAACCGGGCAAGGGAGATATTCTCATTGCAATCGGGGAAGCCGGTGCAGGACTCGGTGATGAGGGTTATGAGCTTGTTATTACTGAAAAGGTGCTGACGCTTACTGCGGAAAAGCCTGCCGGGCTCTTCCGTGGCATCCAGACCATCCGGCAGCTGCTTCCTCCTGAAATTGAGGCGGACACCATTCAGCCGGGGCCATGGGCCATACCCACGGGTACCATACGTGACTGGCCTGAGTACGGGCATCGCGGTGAGATGCTTGATGTTTCACGTCATTTCTTTGGACCGGAGGATGTAAAAAGGTTCATTGATCACCTGGCACTTTACAAAATGAATGTTTTGCACCTGCATCTCTCTGATGACCAGGGGTGGAGAATAGAGATCAAATCATGGCCCAACCTGACCGCCCATGGCGGGAAAACCGAAGTGGGCGGCGGCGAAGGCGGATACTTTACCCAGGAAGAATATTCAGATATTGTCAGGTACGCCGGTGAACGATACATTACAATCATACCTGAGATAGACATGCCCAGCCATACAAATGCAGCGCTCTCATCCTATGCGGAGCTCAACATTGGCGGGAAGGCTACTGAGCCCTATACGGGAACAGATGTCGGTTTCAGCACGCTTGACACCCGTTCTGAAACCACCTATAAGTTTATAGACGATGTTGTCCGCGAAATAGCGGCTCTTACACCGGGGCAATACTTTCATATCGGAGGAGATGAGTCTCATTCCACCAAAATCGATGATTACATCTACTTTGTAAACAGGGTGCAGGATATTGTCCTGTCACACGGCAAGAGTGTGACAGGATGGGACGAGATTGCAAATGCAACTCTTAGGCCCGGAGCAGTGGTTCAGTACTGGGCGAAAGCCGGAAACGCGGTGAAGGGTGTTAACCAGGGAGCGAAAGTACTGATGTCACCATGCAAGTATGCTTATACTGACATGAAGTATGATTCCACAACCGTCCTGGGATTAAGCTGGGCTGCTTACATTGAGGTGGATGATGCCTACAACTGGGACCCCGCCACGCTTGTACCCGAAATCAGCAAAGAAAATATAGTCGGGGTGCAGGCACCGTTGTGGGCAGAGACTATCGAAACCTTCAAAGATGCGGAATACCTTATATTCCCGCGTCTTCCCGGATATGCAGAGATAGGCTGGACTCCTTCTGACATGCGTTCATGGGATGAATACCGTGTACGCCTGGCCGCACACGGGAAGCGGATGGAAATGCTGGGTATTGGATTTTATCGTTCTCCGCTGGTTGAGTGGGCTCAGCCAGGAAGGTAAGCATGAAATAACGGGTTAATACAATCATAAAATAAAAACTATATAAGAACATGGAATTTCTACTTGATGGAATCACCAATATCACCTGGCAGCAGGCAGTGATGTGGGTTATCGGGGCGCTGCTCATTTATCTGGCAATTGCAAAAAAGCTGGAGCCGTCGCTTCTGTTGCCGATGGGGTTCGGGGCAATCCTTGTCAATCTCCCGCTGTCCGGTGCACTGAACCAGACCCTTTCGGGGATAGGAGAGGTGACCGGCATCCTTGACTGGATGTTCAGGGTGGGCATAGAGGCGTCAGAAGCTATGCCGCTGTTGCTTTTCATCGGGATAGGGGCAATGATCGACTTCGGTCCTCTGCTCTCCAACCCGAGGCTTCTGCTCTTTGGTGCTGCGGCGCAATTCGGTATTTTTGCAACAATCACTGCATCCGTTCTGCTGGGCTTTGACCTCAGGGATGCCGCCTCTATCGGAATTATCGGAGCTGCTGACGGTCCTACTTCAATCCTGGTATCACAGGTACTTAAGAGCGAATATATTGGACCGATTGCCATTGCAGCATATTCATACATGGCCCTGGTTCCGATAATTCAGCCCTTTGCAATCAAGATTTGCACAACAGAGAAAGAGAGGAAGATCAGGATGAATTATAATCCGAAGAGTGTCTCGAGGCTTACCCGTATACTGTTCCCTGTTACGGTAACAATCATTGCAGGGTTGGTGGCGCCGGCATCGATTGCTCTCGTCGGATTCCTGATGTTTGGTAACCTGATAAGGGAGTGCGGTGTCCTTAAGTCATTATCTGACAGTGCACAAAAGGAACTGGTGAACCTGATAACACTGCTGCTTGGAATAACAATCGCGGCAAGCATGCAGGCTGAAAAATTCGTGGCTCTCGATACAGTCAAGATCATGGGCCTCGGGCTCCTGGCTTTTGTATTTGACACAATTGCCGGCGCCTCTTTTGCCAAGCTTCTCAACCTGTTCCTGAAGGAAAAGATCAACCCGATGGTTGGAGCAGCAGGGATTTCAGCATTTCCAATGTCTTCACGCGTCATCCAGAGACTGGGCCTGGAGGCTGACCCGACCAATCACCTGCTGATGCACGCAGCAGGAGCTAACGTCTCAGGCCAGATCGCCAGCGTCATCGCAGGTGGTGTGATAATAGGACTTGTACCCGGTTTACTTTAAAAGGAGGTGAATGATGAATGCTGATTTCTTTAAATCACTCGATCTGATGGGGAAGGGCATGACAGCCATCTTCGTCGTCATTATTGTCATTTACCTGGCTACTCACCTGATCCTGAAAGTTTCAGGAGGAAGAAAAGGGGAGACGGAAGAATAGCTATTTGCCGGCTGGTGTCATAGCGCTTTCCATTCCTTTCTGACAGCCTGTTGTCAATCCGCATGGATTGGTTCCGGGGAATTTTGTAACTTTATGTGGCCATTATCCCCGCAGGGGTAATGCAGCATATGTCGGACCAACCAGTGACCGGATGAAAAAAGCGCTTTTACTGCTGCTTGTGGCCGCTATGGCTTCTTGCAGCCAGGCGAGGAAGAGTTCTTCCACCGTACCGGAAGATGACCTGATCATTACCAGGAAATATGTTGGCGATTTCATCGAGTATCGCCATACCGGGCCCGAGAATTATGACGGCCCGAACATAATCTGGATCAAGACCACCATGGAAGACAGGTATGGCAAGATATCAGCGTACGGACGCAAATGCGACTTCACCGGCGGCGACAGGCTTTACCTGAGAAGAAAATTCTACAGTCCGGGAATAGTATCCGGTTACTGGGTTTATGTAATTGAAAATGATGCTTCGGTTTCCTACCGTGCCACCGACCTTCAGCATGACAGGGAGGTATTCATCAAAACCTGGTTTGAATGATTTTCCCGGCAACCTTTAGGAGATGAACAACATTAATCTTATCGCGTTTCATAAATATGTCTAAAAACAAAAACCTTCAGACTGAAATCGATGCCAGTTTCCTGTACGGGAGATTGGCTGATAATGAAGATGATGCTGTTATAGCCAGCGTTTTCAGGCAGATGAGTGAGATTGAAAAAGGCCATGCAGAAGCCTTTGCAAAATCCGGGAAAAAAAGTGCCGGAATGCTGTTCAGGCCCTCATCGCGGGCCCGTGTCCTGGACCTCATCGGAAAGATTTTCGGTTATAATTATGTCCTGGGTGTTCTGATGGATACAGAGAAGAGCATCTCAGGTGCTCTTATTGCAGGAAGAAAGACCAGGAAGGAGGCGGTTACGGGGTCCGAAACAAATCATGTCAAAATACTTCGTTCCATCCTTGAACGGCAATCAAATCTTGAAGGCAGGCATCTGGCAAAATTCGAAAGCCGTCACAGATCCGTAGGCGGGAACGCCATCAGGGCTGCAGTACTTGGGGGCAATGACGGCCTTGTTTCAAACTTCAGCCTGATAATGGGTGTTGCCGGCGCCACCTCCGGACAGGGAGGAGTATTGCTGGCCGGCATCTCAGGGATGCTTGCCGGAGGACTGTCAATGGCGCTTGGCGAATGGATTTCCGTGAAAAGCTCCCAGGAACTTTACCAGAATCAGATGAATCTTGAGATGGATGAGATTGAAGCGAACCCGGAGGGAGAAAAGAAAGAACTGATGCTGATATACAAGGCAAAGGGTATACCTGAGCAACAGGCAAGACAGATGGCAGAGGAGATATTCAATGACAGGGGCAGGGCTCATGAGGTGCTGGTTAAAGAAGAGCTGGGGATAAACGCGGAGGAACTGAAGGGCTCTGCCATTGAAGCGGCAATATATTCTTTTGTACTTTTTTCGGCAGGTGCAATAATTCCGGTTCTGCCGTTCCTGTTTTCCCAGGGAATGAAGGCAATAATCATCTGTGTAGGGTTAAGTGCCGCGGGTTTGTTTTTAATCGGAGCAGCAATTACGTTGTTCACCGGTAGAAATGTGTGGTATTCGGGAGTCAGGCAGGTGTTGTTTGGAATAGCTGCAGCAGCTGTTACCTTTGGCATCGGGAAACTGATTGGCGTTTCCGTTACCGGCTAAGCATCATAGCATCCCATGTTCAGGTTTTTAAGCAATATAGACAGCAAGCGCCACAAAAGGCAGTTTGGGGCCCTTGATATTTTAAAGTTTATAGGCCCCGGATTGCTGGTGACGGTGGGCTTCATCGATCCGGGTAACTGGGCATCCAATCTTGCCGCGGGAGCCAATTACGGCTACGCCCTTCTCTGGATGGTTACCCTGTCTACAATAATGCTCATTTTACTGCAGCATAATGTGGCACACCTCGGTATTGTCACCGGATTATGTCTTTCTGAGGCAGCTGCAGTTTACGTAAAGAAGCGGTATGCAAGGATTCTGCTTTCCTCAGCCATGCTTGCTTCGGTTTCCACCTCCCTGGCTGAAATCCTTGGTGGGGCAATAGCCCTGAACATGTTGTTCTCTGTACCTGTAAAGGCTGGTGCAATACTGGTTACCATTTTTGTGATGGTAATGCTTTATTCAAACTCTTACAAAGCAATAGAGAAATGGATCATAGCCTTTGTTTCGGTAATAGGATTATCTTTTCTGTACGAGCTCTCTCTTGTTGATATAAATTGGGGAAGCGCAGTTAAGGGGTGGGTTACCCCTTCTTTCCCTGACGGCTCAATGATAATCATAATGAGTGTGCTTGGAGCAGTGGTTATGCCACATAACCTGTTTCTCCACTCCGAGATTATCCAGAGCAGACAATGGAACCTGCAGGACGAAAAGGTCATTAAGAGGCAGCTGAAGTTTGAATTTGCCGACACAATTACATCAATGGTCATCGGATGGGCTATCAACAGTGCAATGATACTCCTTGCTGCCGCAACATTCTTCAGAGCACGCATGCCTGTCACCGAGCTTCAGCAGGCAAATCACCTGCTTGCGCCCCTTCTGGGGAGTCATGCAGCAGTTGTCTTCGCAGTTGCACTTCTGTTTTCCGGGATAGCTTCGGCCATTACATCAGGGATGGCTGCAGGCACAATTTTCGCGGGGATGTTCAGGGAACCGTATGACATCAGGGACAACCATTCAAGACTCGGTGTTGCTATATCACTGGTACTTGCACTGGTGATTATCTTCCTGATCTCAGACCCCTTTAAAGGACTGATAATATCACAGATGGTATTGAGTATGCAGCTTGCATTCACCATATTCCTGCAGGTCTACCTGACTTCCTCTGAAAAGGTAATGGGCAAATACAAAAATTCACTTTTTTCGAAAATCACATTATATGGACTGGGCGTAATTGTAACCTTGCTGAACCTCGCCCTGGTAGTCAGTTTTTTTAAATAATTTTCAGGATATTTGAAAACAATCCTGGTAAGAAAACAGTGATTCATCATGGATAGCATGGACCTCTATTTCATTGCCCTTATCCCTCACAATGAACTGGGGAATGAGATTCGGGCGGTAAAGGACAGGATACGCCTGGCATATGGTGCGGGTCATGCACTCAAATCTCCTGCTCATATCACAATGCAGATGCCTTTCAAAAGGAACAGCAGGGATGAATATGCCATCACTGCCGCCCTTGAAAAATTCGGCTCTGAAGAAAATCCTTTTACTGTCAGACTGGATGGATTTGGCTGCTTTGCCCCGAGGGTTATTTTTATCAGGATAGAAGATCCGGATCCGGTAAAGTCAGTACATGGCCGGTTAAAAAAAATTCTGACCGGACAACTTGGATTTGCTGTCAGCGAGATCATGAATGATGTCCAGCCACACATAACCGTAGCCACGCGGGATCTTACGAAAGAGGCATTCAGGGAAGCGTGGCCTGAATTTCAGAATGAGGAATTCAAGGGTACTTTTGAAGTTCACAGTATTTTCCTGCTGAAACATAACGGGAAAAATTGGGATATACTTAAAGAGTTTCCATTCGGTAACAATGGATAGAAGGAAGTTTATCTCAGGAAGCGCCCTCGCTGCTGCCGGATGGATTGCGGCATCGCGCCTTCAGGCAGTGCCGTGGTCACCTGGCGGAGGCCATCTTCCCCTGCCGGCATCATCCATCCGGGAGCCTCAGTCAATTACCGGCAATAAGCTATGGGAGTCATTCCGCAATCCTTCCGGTAATTATCGTCCCTTTGTCAGGTGGTGGTGGAACGGCAACAAGGTTGAGGAAACGGAACTCATAAGAGAGTTACGCCTGCTGAAGGCAGCAGGCATAGGCGGGGTGGAGATAAACCCGGTGGCATTCCCCTCCCGTTTTGAGGGTGACAACCTTGGAAAATCTTCACTGGAGTGGCCGGGCAGGGAGTGGAGCAATATGTTGAATGTTGTTTTTACCGAAGCGAAACAGCTCGGGATGACCTGTGACCTGATTGTCGGTTCGGGATGGCCTTTCGGCTCAGAGAATACTGCAGAGGAGGAGCGGTCACAGATAGTTGTTATTACCGTACGGAAGGTCAGCGGCCCGGCGGAGTTGTCGGTATCACGTGAAGAAATCTTTCTGGAGGCAGGCCCTGCTGTCAGCAACCCATGGCCTGGCAGAAAGTATTCACTGCTTTCCCTGATGCTGGTGCCTGACCCGCTCACATCAACCGATGAGATAACGGACCTCTCCGACAGGACCGGGGAGGAGTTCTTTGACCTTTTCATCCCCGAAGGTGATCATGCGCTCTATGCACTGGTGCAGGTCAACGGTTTCATGCAGGTGATCAACGGCGCACCGGGTGCAAGCGGCCCGGTCATTGACCACTTCAGCAGTGATGCGGTCAGCAGGTTCCTGAACAGGATGTCAGACTCCATTGAGCCTGTTACCGGTCCTCTTTCAGACCATCTCCGGGCGCTCTTCACCGACAGTATGGAACTTGAGGGCTCAAACTGGACAGGTGACATGAGGGAGGAGTTTTTCAGCAGAAGGGGTTATGATATTTTCCCCTTCCTGCCATTTATTTTGTTCAGGACAGGTTCGATGGGCAATGTGACAGACTGGAACTACGGGGTGGAAACAGGTCCCGGACTAAAGGATATGATCTGCCGCATGCGGTATGACTATGAGACCACTAAGGCTGAGTTGCTTGAAGAAAGGTTCCTGCAGGTTTTTGCCGGATGGTGCAGGAGCCTGGATGTCAGATCAAGAATGCAGGCTTACGGAAGAGGGTTCTTCCCGCTTGAAAGCAGCATGGCAGTTGATCTCCCCGAGGGGGAATCATGGACCATGAACTGGCTTAAGCACAGGATTGGGGAGGAGATGCCGGAGAGTGACTACCGCCGCGGCAGAGCCTACACAATGGTCAACAAGTACGTTTCATCCGCAGCACACCTGGCCGGCAGGCGGCTTATAAGCTGCGAGGAGATGACTGACACCTACACTGTCTTTAACACCTCGCTGGAGAACCTGAAGATAGGCAGTGACCAGAGCATTATGTCAGGGGTGACACACTCTGTTTTCCACGGGTTCAACTACTCACCGCCGGAGGCCCCTTGGCCGGGATGGATAAGGTATGGAGGATATTTCAATGAGAACAACAACTGGTGGCCCCACTTTCACCTGCTGAATCAGTACAAGGCAAGGCTGTCAGCGCTGCTACAGAACTGTGACATGTATGCCGAAATTGCCCTTCTGCCGCCGATGGCTGATATGTGGAGCCTGATCGGGATGCAGAATGAGCCTTTCCCGTCGGTGCTGCAAGCAGAACATCTCTCACTGGTATGGGAAGCGATAGCAAAGAATGGCAGCGGATGCGACTATATTTCCGAAACAATCCTCCGGGATGCCACGGTTGAGAGAGGGAAGCTTTGTTACGGCCCGCGTAAATACAATACAGTGTTCCTGGTAAGCGTGGAGAGTATTTCTCCCGGGAGCGCCGGCAAGCTGTTGCAGTTTGTGAGAGCGGGAGGAAGGGTTTTCTGCATTGATAAGGTTCCCTCAAAATCAACCGGGTGGAACAACCATGAAAGAAATGATGGCGAGGTGAAGCTGCTGGTTGAAAAGATGATATCATACTCCAACCGGTTCATATACCTTGAGAAGCCTGAAAACAACTATATTAGTTGGTACAGGACAGTTCAGAACCAGTACCGGATTAAACCCTGGCTAAATATTGAACAGCCGGATCCTTTCCTGATGCAGGTAAGATACTCTGCGGATAATGGATCAGAGTATGTCTTTATTGTCAATTCGCATCTTCATGAGTCACGCAACACACGGGGACATTTCTCCCCAGGTCTGACCCGCAGTCATAATTGCTCCGTATGGGACCCGGAGACAGGTGAGAGAATGATGGTACGGATTGAACCTGATGGTGGTGTCACCCTTGATGTCGGACCGGCCGAGTCACTGCTGTTTGCCTTTGACCGTGAGAAGACGGATACGGAATGGAGGCCATTACCTGTTTCCGGCACGGATACGACAGTACTCGACAGGGGGTGGACAGCAGAGTTCAGGCATTGCAGAGATGGCTCCGTGAGGAAAGTGGAAATGAACAGTTTGACAGACCTGAAGGATATGCCTGATTTTGTTTATTTTTCAGGCACGGTGATCTACAGGAACAGGCTGGAATGCAAAGATCCGGAGGGGATGACCCTTAACCTGGGCAAGGTTTACGGCACCTCGGAGTTGTATATTAATGGTGAAAACCGTGGTGTGAAATGGTACGGACGACGTATCTTCAGCATCGGAAAATACATGAGGCCGGGGATGAACACTATTGAGGTGGTTATCACAACCTCAATGGGCAATTATATGAAATCACTGACCGACAATCCCATAGCCCAGTACTGGACCAATGCCGGGACGAAGAACCAGCCCCTGCAGCCGATGGGCATGACCGGACCTGTAACCTGTTATAGAATATGATATGAAACCGGGTAAGATCTTTTTATCAGTAATCCTGGCGGCCGCCGCCCTGCAGCTTCAGGCGAAGGATTACAATGCATCCATGTTTGGCGCAAAGTCAAACGGGACAACCATGAACACCAGTTCGATACAGAAGGGCATTGACTACATCAGCGAGAACGGCGGCGGCCGCCTGGTGTTCTATGTGGGCCGCTATCTGACAGGTACCATCTATCTTAAATCGAATGTGACCATTCATCTTGAGGAGGGTGCCATCCTTGTCGGGTCAACAAATCCGTTCGATTATGAAAGGAATTTTAACTGGACGGCCCTGATATTTGCCCTGAGCCAGGAGAATATCGGCATTACGGGCAAGGGGGTGATTGACGGCCAGGGATTCCAGGTGGCATATAACCTCGTTGACATGATCCATAAGGGAGTGGTGAAGGACCCGCTGAAATATGACAGGCCAAGTGAAACAATCAGGCCACAGAACATTTATTTCAGGGGCTGCAAAAACATTGTAATCAGGGATATCATGCTGAAGGATCCCGGGAGCTGGAACCAGCAGTACGATCAGTGCCGTAACCTTGTAATTGACAATATAACAGTTGACAGCAAGAGTTACTGGAACAATGACGGGGTTGACATCGTGGATTGTGACAGCGTGGTCGTTTCAAACTCATATTTTGATGCTGCTGATGACGGCATCTGCCTGAAGTCGCATGATCCCGGTTTTGTGTGCCAGAACGTCTGGATACGCAACAATAAGGTACGGACCAGCGCCAACGGTATCAAGTTCGGAACCGTCGGACGCGGGGGGTTCAGGGATATATCCATTGTAAACAATGTCGTGTTTGACACTTACAGGTCGGCAGTGACATTTGCCGCTGTGGACGGAGGTTTTGTGGAAAACATACTGGTTGACAGCCTCCGCTCGCTCAATACCGGAAACGTCATTTTCCTCAGGATTGGCGCCCGCAGCGGCAACAAACCGGGGCGCATTGACGGGGTCACCATCTCCAATGTGTATGCAGAGGTTCCGGCAACAAAGCCTGACGCCGGCTACAATTATGAGGGCCCGGTGGAAGATCTCCCGAGGAACATCTCCCCGTCATCGATCGTGGGGTTACCTGGCGCCCTGATTGAGAATGTCACCCTGAGGAATATTGAGATTCACTATCCCGGCGGAGGCAATCAGCAGTATGCAAAAGTGGGCCTTGACGAGCTGGAAAAGGTACCGGAGCTGGAAAAGAACTACCCGGAGTTTTCAATGTTCAAAGAGTTGCCGGCATGGGGTTTTTATATCAGGCATGCGAAGGGGATCACGATGGAAAATGTAAAGCTCGTCTGTGATAAAAAGGATTACCGGACCGCGGTTGTGCTTGACGATGTGCACGGGGCAGACTTCAATAAATTGCAGGTCTCGGAACCCGGGAGCAGGAAAGAAAGCATCTTTTCCCATAATTCCACCGATATCGTAAATAAGAAATAGCGGGGCTATAACTGAACCCAGTGAAAAAAAAGCCGGAAAACCCGGTTGTCCGGGATTATTCGCCCTTCTGCCACGAAGGTGCCACGTACAGGGCTGAATATGTCGCACTTCCGACAGGTGTGGAGTTGCTGACCATACACTTCTCGCCGCCGCAGCCGGAGGCGGCTCCGCTGATACTGTTCATACCCGGTTTTGTTTCCATCATTGAAAATTTCAGGGAGACGATGATTGAGCTGACGCGAAGTCATTCCGTAATATATATTGAGACCCGTGAGAAAAGCACTGCAAAAATCAATTCTGGTCACCGTTTTTCGGTTGACGAAATTACTTCGGACATAGTTCAATTCGCAGAGAACAGAATTCCGGCGGGAGTGCCCTATGCAATGGCGGGATACTCGCTGGGGGCCACCGTTATTGCCGAATCAGTCCCGCGCCTTCGCCGCAAGCCGGAAGCGGTGATCATCATTGAGCCAAACAGTTCATTTCCATTCAGGGGTGTCGCCCTTTTTCTTGCCCGCCTGGCAAAATACCTGTATCGTCCTGTGGTTCCATTTGTAAAATGGTACCTGCGGACATTCATAATTGACGTGAAGGCAGATGAGGAGATGTACCTCATCAACTGCCGTAATCTTGACACTGCAGAACCGGTAAGGCTGGGTCAGGCTGTCAGGCAGCTGAGCCGCTATCGCATGCAGGGTTGCCTTGAGCAGATAACCGTGCCTGCGCTGGTGATTGTTGCATCAAAGGACCGCTTTCACAGTCATGGTGAAGGAACTGCCATAGGAAACCTCATACCTGGAGCCCGTTGCCTGGATATGGAAGACAACAGGCGAACCCACAGCACAGAGGCAGGCCGTGAGATCAGCAATTTTATTTCTTCTCCGGCACAAACACCAGTTCGAGCAGATCTGCCTTAGCCAGGAATTTTTTAACCGCTTTCTTCACATCCTTGACGGTCAGCTTGTTAAGAATGCCGGCATAATTGCGGTTATCGTTGTTGTCAATCCCTGTCAGGTAGTATGTACGGACCGTGTTTGCCCAGTAGCTGTTGTGTTGCAAAGCCTCCTCGCGGGTTTTGAGCATATTGCTCACTGACTTTTCCAGGTCAACCTGCCTGGGGCCGTTTTTGGAAATGCCATCAAGTTCGCTGTAGATTATGTTTTTCAGCTCTGCTGCTCTTTCAGGATCACATTCAAAGGCGACCAGCAGCGAGGCCTTCTCTTCAGGCCTCTTCTGTGAAGTAGCGCTGATGGTGACCCCGTAGGTGCCGCCCTGTTCCTCACGAACCTTTTCGGTATAAACCAGGTCAAGTATTCCCTTCAGAACATCCATTGTGAGGTTGCCGTAAGGATTGTACCTGGCGTCTGCCGAATAACTGATCACCACGGTTGCCTTGGGGACAGCGAGAGGAATGGAAATTTCTTTCCTGACCGTTCCCTCAGGTTGGTTCATTTTCAGGTCCCTGTAGGTCTCATTCAGATGCTTTGCGGGCAGGGAGCCTATGTAAAGCTGTGCCATTTCGCGGGCCACAGCTTCATCAACATTTCCTGTAATAAAGAAAGTAAAGCCTGAGGCATCGTCGAAGGCTGTCTCATAGATATGGTTGATTGCTTCATATGTGATCAGTTTCATCGATTCCGGAGTCAGGAGGAATGTCCTGGGATGGTACGATGTCATGTTCATTGAGAGACTGTCAGACATCATTTTACTGGGATCTTTCTGCATCATGTTGACCACAGCGGTATACCGTCCCATGATGGCATCATATGCCTCTTTGTTGTAATTGGGCCGCGCGATGCGGAGATACAGAAGCTGCATCATGGTCTCGAAATCCTTTGGTGTTGAGGATCCGGTCACAGTCTGCATAGTCTCCTGGAGACCAAGGGATACTGAGGCTTTTTTCCCGGCCAGCATCTTGGCAAGGGCAACATTGTCAAACTCTCCTGCTCCATACATTGAGATGATCTGAGGGAAGAGGGTCAGTGAAGGCACAAGCGAATCAGGATACAGTGATTCCCCTCCGAAGGCATAGCCGCTGAGGCTTACATTGTCCTTTTCATATTCAGCGTGTCTGAATACAACCCTGGCACCGTTGGAGAGGGTCCATTCCACGGCACTGAACTGCGGCAGGGGGACAGTTTTTACCACCCCGGCTCCTTTAAGCTCCTCTGAAATAAGACTTGAGCCTCCGGTGATATCTTCGTAAGGTTTGATGTCTGCAGCTTTAACCTTTTCGATTATAGCCATTGCCTCGGCCTCCGTCATGTGCTCCCTGTCATCAGGTCCCTGGATATATACGAACCTGTTGTCATCCTTTACCAGCTCCTGTAGCCTGGAGTTCACCTCTTTCACGGTTATTTCGGGCAGGATTTTCTTGTAGAAATCATACTGGAGATCGAGAGAAGGAAGGGGTTCTCCGGTGAGGAAGTGATACTGGATTTTTGAAGCCCATTCATCATTGCTGATCTTGTCTTTCTGCTTATAGAGATTCTCAAAATCGGAGAGCATCTCAGCTCTTGCCCTGTTGAGCTCCCCCTGAGTAAATCCGTGCCGGCGGGCACGTTCCAGTTCCGTTAAGGCAGCTTCAAATCCTTTGGCCTCCTGTCCTTCATTGGTATATGCAGCAAGGTTCAGGGCATTATAATTCCTTGGAAGGTCTGAAGAGTAGCTCAATCCTCCTGCGACAAAAGGAGGCGTTCCTTTCTGCACTATTTCATTGAAACGGTTGTTCATCATGCTGTTCATGAGCGAGGTGACGTAACCGTCACGTATATAGTCAAGATTCCTCTCCCTTTTGTCCGGTTCGCGGTCAATGATCATCAGGCCCACAGTTGTCCTTGGTGCCTCCGGATCAGTGACGAGAAGATATTTTGTCCCCTTCTTTGCAGTAAGAAGGTTCTCCGGCCTGGGCAGAGGGTTCTCTATGGCCGGGATGGGAGAGAAGATCTGTTTGATTTTTGCTTCCACCTCATCCACGTTAAAGTCGCCCACCACGGCTATGGCCTGCAGATCAGTGCGATACCAGTCATGGTAGAAAGTTCTCAGTGTTTCCGGGTCAAAATTTTTGATCACTGCAGTGTCGCCTATGATATCTCTTTTGGCATACATCGAACCCTCATACATCACAGGGAGCATCTGGGTCATCATGCGCCATTGTGCGTTTCGCCTTGAGCGCCATTCTTCAATGATAACGCCGCGTTCCTTGTTGATTTCGTTTTCATCAAGGGTGATAAAATCAGACCAGTCAGCCAGTATCATAAGGCAGGTATCGATAAGGCCGGGCTTGTCAACCGGCACATCACTGAGGTTATAAACTGTCTCGTCAAAGCTGGTGCCGGCATTTATATTTCGCCCGAATGCCACGCCGTGCTTTTCGAGGGTGCCAAGCAGGGTTTTGCCGGGGAAATGAGTTGTACCGTTAAAGGCCATATGTTCAAGGAAATGGGCAAGGCCGTTCTGGTTGTCCTTTTCAAGGATGGAGCCCACATTCTGGATTATGTAGTAGCTGGCGCGGCCTGCGGGTTCGGCGTTATGGCGGATGTAATAGGTCAGGCCGTTATCAAGTTTTCCGATGCGGTAGGCAGGATCTGCCGGGACACTTTTATCGGACATGTTCTGTGCAGCACACCAGATGCTGACAGCAACCAGAGTAGCGAAAGCTAAAAACCTTTTCATGATCTTTAAATTTTGTATTTATGAGACATTGACAACACTTACTGAATCAAAATTATGCAAAAAAACCATCCCGGGGATGGTTTTTGCGTCTCTTTTATTGCGGGTGTCAGAAAAGCCCGTGCAGCTCGGCATTGATCCTGTCGATGACCTCACTGAGATGTTCCTTATTTTCCGGGAAGTCGTAATAGTCGGCTTCGAGTATAAGGAGTTTGCCCAGTTTGTAAGATTCTATCCATGCCTCGTACCGTTCATTCAGTCTTTTCAGGTAATCGAGTCTGATTGAGCTTTCGTACTCACGTCCGCGCTTCTGGATCTGGTTGACAAGTGTGGGAACAGATGCCCTGAGGTAGAGCAGGAGGTCAGGCGGCTCCACGAGTGAACTCATCAGTTTGAAGAGGGTGAAGTAGTTTTCGAAGTCACGTGTTGACATGAGCCCCATGGCGTGCAGGTTGGGGGCGAAGATGTATGCGTCTTCGTATATCGTGCGGTCCTGAACGATGGTTTGTTTTGCCTTTTTTATTTCAAGTACCTGGCTGAAGCGTGAGTTGAGGAAGTATATCTGGAGGTTGAATGACCATCTCTGCATGTCTTCATAGAAGTCATTCAGATATGGGTTGTCATCAACATCCTCGTAATGAGCCTGCCAGCCGTAATGTTTTGAAAGCAGCCCGGCCAGTGTTGTCTTGCCTGATCCGATGTTGCCTGCTATGGCGATATGCATAAGAAATGAATGTTAAATTCCGTGTTTAAATATATGCAAAAGGGAGGGAGATAAGCCTTCTGTTGATAAAAAGATTTCAGAATCCCGCCGTTTTCAGAACACTCTCAACGAACTCCCTGTGGTTGGAGAGACGGGGCATCTTGTTTTGCCCTCCCAGCCTGTCCCTTTCCCTGAACCATTTGTAGAACGTGCCTTTCGGAACAACCCTCACTATGGGCCGGGCCAGGGTCAGGTTCTTGTATCTCTTGGCTTCATAATCGGAGTTCAGGGCCTTAAGGGTTGTATCGAGGATTTCCGTGAAATGCTCCGGGTCATCCGGATCCCTGTCGAACTCTATCACCCATTCATGTGCTCCGCGGCTTTCATTGCCCATATATACTGGTCCTGCCGTATATTCGCTGATGTGGGCGTTTGTGCCCAGGCATGCCTTTTCAAGTGCCTTTTCGGCGTTGTCGATTATCACTTCTTCGCCGAAGGCATTAATGAAGAGCTTGGTACGGCCGGTGATCCTTATCTTGTGAGGGAACAGGCTGGTGAATTCTACTGTGTCGCCGATGGCATACCTCCAGAGACCGCCGT
>Ga0116171_10002935_pt1 | contig 15907 bp, 13 predicted proteins | sample AD_JPNHW2_MetaG_FD_89798 | JGI IMG/M metagenome (GOLD analysis project Ga0116171, IMG submission 89798) | Active sludge microbial communities of municipal wastewater-treating anaerobic digesters from Japan - AD_JPNHW2_MetaG | ecosystem: Engineered > Bioreactor > Anaerobic > Digestate | place...
CCGTTATATCCTTTCAAAAGGCGTTCCGACGAGGATATAATTACAGAGTTTAGCATTCCGGCAATATTGAATGTCTTGCTTGGGGCCATTGCCGTAATGGTATTTGCAGCAATCTCTTCCGAAACGGAGGCCATTACTGTATGCCTGTTCCCGTATAAAGACAGGTCTGCATGAATCTCATCCGAAAATATGATTGTGCCGTATTTGCAGCAAAGTTCGCCCATTCTCTTAAGCTCTTCCCTGCTCCATACTCTTCCGAGAGGGTTGTGAGAACTGCAGAGGATAAACATTTTTATGCCCTCTTTGAGCCTGCTCTCGAAATTATCCCAGTCTATGCACCAGGTCCCGTTTTCAATGAAAAGCGGGCTATGCACGAGTTGCCGGCTGTTCTCTTTAACGATTGCATGAAATGGCGGATAAACAGGAGTCTGGATAAGTATTTTATCCCCCTCAGATGTAAATGCTCTTATGGCAATTGGTAGTGCAGCGACTATTCCAGGTGCCGATGTTACCCACTCTCTCCTGATTTTCCAGTCATATCTTGTGCCAACCCAGTCTATAAAAGAATCTACGGATTCGGCCGACCTGAATGTGTATCCGAAAACTCCCCTTTGGGCAGTATCACGGACTGCTTCAAGTACAGAAGGAGGGGCCTGAAAATCCATATCGGCAACCCACATAGGAAGAAGGTCCTCTGTTCCGAAGACCTCCTTTAGCGAGTCGTACTTGACAGAACAGGTTCCCCGCCTGTCAATGACTTTATCAAAATCGTACATCAGAATCAGAAGTTAGCGATACCTTACTGCTGTTCCTGCAGCAGTTACCATAAGCATAGAATCTCCAACAGTTTCGTAATCCAGGTCAATTGCAATTATTGCGTTGGCTCCCAGCATAGTCGCCTGTTCGGTCATCTCCCGGATGGCCTCCTCCTTTGCCTGTTTAAGAACTCTTTCGTAAGAACCGGAACGGCCCCCAACGATATCTCTTATGCCTGCAAGAAAATCCTTGAATATATTGGCACCTATAATTGTTTCTCCTGAAACGAGACCGTAATATTGTTCAATCTCTTTACCCTGAAGGGTGGATGTAGTAGTCAGTAACATTTTTTTAAATTTTTAACGGAGCAGCACAATACTACTCCTGTGCATAAAGTTTAATTACATTTAAAATAACTTCTGAGGCTTTTTCCATGCTCTCAAGAGGTATGTACTCATATCTGCCGTGGAAGTTGTGGCCGCCGGCAAAAATGTTCGGACATGGCAGGCCCATAAATGACAGCCGTGCGCCATCGGTGCCTCCGCGGATTGGTTTGATGAGAGGTTTTACCCCGGCCATCTCCATAGCCTTGATTGCCTTTTCCACAACATGATAGTGCGGTTCAATCTGCTTGCGCATGTTGTAGTACTGGTCCTTCATTTCGAGTTTGAAGGTGCCCTCGCCGTATTTCATGTTCATAAAAGTAATCGCCTCCTCAATGAAGCTCTTCTTAGCCTCGAATTCTGCAGTACTGTGATCGCGAATAATATACTGAATAGTAGCATATTCAACGCTTCCTTCGAAGCGGATGATGTGATAAAATCCCTCATAGTCCTGAGTAAATTCCGGGCGTTGCTCAACAGGAAGAACCGAGTTGAACTCACTTGCAAGAATAATGGCATTTATCATTTTGTTCTTTGCATATCCCGGATGGATATTCCGGCCTTGAATATATATTTTGGCACTTGCTGCATTGAAGTTCTCATATTCAAGCTCGCCAATCTGGCCGCCGTCCATGGTATAAGCATAATCTGCCCCAAAGCGTTTAACATCAAATTTGTCAACGCCGCGGCCTACCTCTTCATCGGGAGTGAACCCGATTTTAATAACGCCGTGCGGGAACTCCGGATGCTTCATTATATATTCTGCGGCAGTCATTATCTCGGCTATACCGGCCTTGTCGTCGGCAGCAAGAAGAGTGTTCCCGTCTGTCGTGATTAAAGTTTGTCCCTTATAGGCTGTGAGTTCGGGGAACTCCTCAACCTTCATTGTCATCTTCTTCTCTTTGCTGATGACAATATCATTTCCGTCGTAATTCTTAATTATCTGCGGATTGATATTTACGCCTGGAGCATCAGGGGCACTGTCGACATGTGCAATAAAACCTATTACCGGAACTTTTTTCCCTCCCGGAAGATTTGACGGAATAGTTGCCATTACATAACCGAACTCGTCAAGAGAGGCATTTTCTATACCCATCTCTTTAAGTTCCTTAACCAGCAGTGCAGACAAATTCAATTGCTTCTGAGTGCTCGGCTGGCTCTCGGAATCGGGGTCCGATGCCGTATCAATTGCTATATATCTTAAGAATTTTTCAAGAACCTTTTCTTTCATATAATAAATATTATTTTTTCTAATCTTCTGCTTTTGCCCTCATACTGTCCCATGCAAGATAGATAATGATAATGATGTACATCCCGAGAGCAAGAAGCTCGGCACCATTGGATTCCATCCACTCTGTACGGAGCAGGTTGATTCCTCCGAAACGCAATATTGCACTTACAACACCCATCAATGCACCACCGGCAATAAACCCGGATGCAAGCAATGTTCCGCGTTCCTTCCTTGCTGTATTCAGTAACTGATCCTTACTGCGGGTTGAAACAAACCAGGCAATTGCACCGCCGACCAAAAGAGGAAGGTTTAACTCCAGCGGTATGAACATACCAAGAGAGAATGCAAGTGCAGGTATCCCAAAAATTGTAAGAAAAACAGAAATTACGGCTCCAATACCATATAAGATCCATGGTGCACCACCTCCGGACATCATTGGCTCAATTACTGCAGCCATTGCATTTGCCTGAGGGGCAACCAGTGCGTGGTCTCCAACGAATCCGTAAGTTTTGTTAAGTATCATCATTACTCCTCCTACTGTTGCCGCGGCAACTAAGGTTCCCAGAAATTTCCATTGCTGCTGTTTTGCCGGTGTAGTTCCAAGCCAGTAACCAATCTTGAGGTCGGTGATAAAGGCTCCTGATACCGATAGCGCAGTACAAACAACACCTCCGATTATAAGAGCAGCTGTCATTCCTGCAGTTCCTGTAAGTCCGCTTGCAACCATTACAACTGAGGCAAGGATAAGAGTCATAAGAGTCATCCCGCTCACCGGGTTTGTTCCTACTATTGCTATTGCGTTAGCAGCAACAGTTGTAAAGAGGAACGCAATAACAGCAACAACAAGCAGTGCTATAATTGCATGAAAAAGATTGTTAACTACGCCAAAATAGAAGAAAATGAATGTAACGGCAAGAGTAACCAAAACGCCTATTGCAATAATTTTCATAGGGAGGTCGCGATGAGTCCTTAAAGTCGATTTGTCAATTCCTGCTCCTCCTTTAAGTTCTTTTGCGGCAAGTCCAAATGCCGATTTTATTATGCCGGAAGATTTTATTATTCCGATAACGCCCGCTGTTGCAATGCCTCCGATACCAATATGTCTTGCATAGGTTCTGAATATTGTTTCTGGGTCCATACTGCCAACAGTGGCTGTGAGTCCGGCATTCATAAGGTCAATTATCTGAGCTCCAAATATCAGGTTCATCAGAGGTATGATTACAAACCATACAAGCATAGAACCGAGACTTATTATGAATGCATATTTTAGACCTATAATATATCCGAGGCCCAAAACGGCCGCTCCAACGTTAATCTTAAATACCAGTTTTGCCTTGTCTGCAATTGCTTCTCCAAATGGAAGAACCCTGCTTGTAAATGTTTCTGCCCAAAGGCCAAAAGTGGAAACGATAAAATCATAGAGACCGCCTATCAAACCGCTCACCAGAAGAAGTTTTGCCCCTTTTCCGCCTGTTTCTCCGCTAACAAGCACCTGAGTGGTTGCTGTTGCCTCTGGGAAAGGAAACTTTCCATGCATATCCGAAACAAAATATTTACGGAACGGGATTAAAAACAAAATTCCCAGCACGCCACCGAGCAGGAAGCTCATAAAAACCTTTGCAAAATCGACTGTCAGCTCCGGATATTTCGCCTGAAGAATATATAGTGCCGGAAGAGTAAAAATTGCTCCTGCAACAATAGCTCCGGAACTTGCTCCGATTGACTGGATTATGACATTTTCGCCAAGCGCGTTTTTCCTTTTTAATGCCCCTGAGACTCCAACAGCAATAATTGCAATAGGTATCGCTGCTTCAAAAACCTGTCCGACTTTTAGTCCAAGGTAGGCAGCTGCTGCAGAAAAAATAATTGTCATTAAAACACCCATCGAAACAGACCATGGAGTAACCTCCGGATAGTTTTTCAGAGGAGACATAATCGGTTTATACTCTTCACCTTCCTTTAATTCACGATAGGCATTTTCCGGTAAGCCTTTCGGTTTGTTTTCCTGTATGTCCATAGATTATTTTTAGTTTATAACTCAAAGGTATAAAAAATATAAATAATTCTTTTACCTTTGCCCCCCGATGAAAATACAAGGCAGCCATATTAATCTAAACAAAAAGCACAGACACGTCCGACGATGTGCTTTGGCAGCCTATAGCCAGATCAGATAAAGATCCGTTGCAGGTTTCTTTATCTGCAAAACATTTTCAATTATCCATTAATTTTTCCTTTTTAAAAGATGAGCGTTAGCATCATTGTGGCTGATTCAAGCCATGCTGTGTATGCAGAGAAAATCTGCGAATTGATGTATGTTTCCGCACAGGAGCGCGGAACAGGTATTGCCAGGAGAACTCCTGAGTATATTACCCAAAAGATGACAGACGGGAAAGCCGTTATTGCTCTCGACAAAGGAGAGGTTGTCGGTTTTTCCTATATAGAAAGCTGGAGCCATAGCCGATTTGTTGCGAACTCGGGTCTTATAGTGGCTCACTCACATAGGAACACGGGACTGGCCAGAAAGATAAAGGCAAGAATATTTAAATTGTCACGCAAACTTTATCCTAAGTCTAAAATATTCAGCATCACAACCGGTCTTGCTGTTATGAAAATAAACTATGAGCTGGGTTTCCGTCCGGTAACTTTTTCTGAACTCACAGATGACCCCGATTTCTGGAAGGGCTGTGAAGGTTGTAGAAATTATGATATCCTTCAGAGGAATAATCATAAAATGTGTCTCTGTACAGGTTTGCTTTACGATCCGGAATATAAGCCTTTAAAGAGATCACCTTTAGGAAAATTTATATCATTATTCTCACTTTAATAATTGCTATTTGAAATGAAAAAGAAGGTTGTACTTGCGTTTAGCGGCGGATTGGATACCTCATTTTGTGTTCCTTATCTGATAAACGAAAAAGGTCTGGAAGTCCATACTGTTATGGTAAATACAGGAGGTTTTTCTCCAGAAGAAGAAAAGGCAATAGAAAACAGGGCACTTTCTCTTGGTGCTGCTACACACACAACTGTAAACGCAGTTGACGAGTACTATAATAAAGGGATTAAATATTTAATATTCGGGAATATACTTAAAAACGCAACCTATCCGCTTTCAGTTAGTTCGGAACGGATATTTCAGGCACTTGCGGTTCTCGATGAGGTTAAAAAAATAAATGCGTCTTATGTCGCTCATGGCAGTACTGGTGCAGGAAATGATCAGGTAAGGTTCGACCTTGTCTTTGAAGTTCTTGCTCCTGGAGTTGAAATAATCGCTCCAATCCGTGAATTATCACTTTCAAGAGCAAGCGAAATTGAGTATCTTGCAAAACATGGATGCAATCTTTCATGGGACAAGGCTAAGTATTCTATAAACCAGGGCCTTTGGGGAACAAGCATTGGCGGGGTTGAAACATTGAAATCCGATGGTTTTTTGCCCGAAAACGCGTATCCTTCTCAACTGAAAAAAAGCGAACCTGTCAAGATAAATATTGGCTTTAAAAAAGGAGAACCTGTCTCGTTAAACGGAAATGAAATGAATCCCGTTGAGCTGATAAAGAAACTGAATTCTATTGCTTCGGAGTATGCAATAGGACGGGATGTTCACGTGGGTGATACAATAATCGGGATTAAGGGCAGAGTTGCATTTGAAGCGGCCGCTCCAATGATTATTATCAAGGCCCATCATTTGCTTGAAAAACACACCCTCACTAAGGGTCAGCTGTATTGGAAAGATCAGCTGGCAGGATGGTATGGTCAGCTGATGCATGAGGCACAATATCTGGACCCGCTTGCAAGAAACATTGAAACTTTTCTGGACGATACTCAGGGAAGCGTAACCGGAGAGGTGTCAGTAGAGCTTCGCCCGTATCATTTTTCAGTTCTTGGATGTTCAACTCAGTACGACCTTATGAATTCGGCTTTCGGCGAGTACGGGGAAATGAATAAATCCTTTACTGGAGCAGATGTTATAGGCTTTACCAAAGTTTTGGCCAATCCGTTGAAAATTTATTATTCTGTTCATAAAAATGATTAAAGTAGCAATAGCAGGAGCGACCGGTTATACCGGCGGAGAGCTTATCAGGATTCTTCAAAACCATCCTGAAGCCGACCTGAGATGGCTTATAAGCACATCTCTGGCGGGCAAGAGTGTCTCTTCCGTTCACAGAGACCTTCTTGGAGATTGCGACCTTAAGTTTACAGATGAAACCGGAGAACCGGATGTCCTGTTTATGGCACTTGGTCACGGGCTGTCAAGGGAATTCCTGGAGAAGAACAAACTGCCGGAAGGTTGCAAAATAATTGATTTGGGATCGGACTTCCGTATTGATAATACATTTGGAAATCATCGTTTCGTTTACGGAATGAGCGAGCTTTTCAGAGAAGATATAAAAAATACGAATTATGTAGCAAATCCTGGTTGTTTTGCCACAGCCATAACACTTGCACTTGCCCCGCTTGCACAGGAGTCTCTGTTAAAAGACGAGATACACATTCATGCAATTACGGGTTCAACCGGAGCAGGAAAAAGCCTCTCGGGCTCTTCGCACTTTAGTTACAGAGAATCAAACATCTCTGTTTACAAGCCGTTTAATCATCAGCATCTCGGAGAAATAGGCAAAACGCTGAGCGTAGTTGCCGGAGACAGTGTCCCTCAAATTAATTTCATTCCTCTCAGAGGAGATTTTACAAGAGGAATACTTGCAAGCGTGTATACCAGGGTTTCAAATGATTATTCAAATGAAATGCTGAGGAATCTGTATGAAACTGCCTATATTAAATCGCCTTTTGTACACCTTTCAAAAGAGACAGTGAGCCTCAAAGAGGTGGTCAATACAAACAAGGTTTTGATTCAGGCAGAGAGACACGGAGAATATGTTCATATAACATCTGTTATCGATAATCTCATAAAAGGGGCATCGGGGCAGGCGGTTCAGAATATGAACATTATGTTTGGATTTGAAGAAAGTTGCGGTCTGAGGCTAAAAGGCTCGGCGTTTTAATTTAAACAGGAATGATAAATTTTGAGGTATATAAATTATGGCCGGTAGAGCCGGTAAAGGGATCAGGAGCAAAACTCTGGGATAAGGACGGAAAAGAGTATCTGGACATGTATGGCGGTCATGCAGTAATTTCTATCGGACATTCCCATCCGTTATATGTTGAGGCTATCAGGAATCAGGTTGAAAAACTAGGATTTTATTCGAACTCTGTTGAAAATTCCCTTCAAAGTAAACTCGCTCAAAAACTTGGCAAGATAAGCGGTTACGCCGATTACTCATTGTTTTTATGCAATTCGGGAGCTGAGGCAAACGAAAATGCGTTGAAACTGGCTTCGTTTCATACCGGTAAAAGTCGTATTCTGGCTTTTAAAGGCGCCTTTCACGGCAGAACTTCAGGAGCCGTTGCCGCTACAGATAATCCAATGATTCGTGCGCCATTCAACAGAAGTTCAAAGGTCACTTTTATCCCGATGAATGATATAGGCCTTGTGGAAAAAGAGCTTTCCAAGGGCGATTATGCAGCAGTTATTATTGAAGGCATTCAGGGGGTAGCCGGAATCATTCTTCCCGACGACAAATTTTTGCTGGATTTGAAAAGGCTGTGCGAAAAGACAAGGGTGATGCTCATTATTGACGAAGTACAAAGCGGTTATGGCCGCACCGGGAAATTCTTTGCCCATCAGTATGCAGGAATAAAACCGGATATGATTACAACCGCAAAAGGAATGGGAAACGGGTTCCCGATAGGTGGTGTGCTCATCTCTCCAAGAATTGCAGCCGTAGCAGGAATGCTTGGAACAACATTTGGAGGAAACCATCTTGCATGTACTGCGGCAATAGCTGTAATTGATGTTATGGAAAAGGAGAAGCTCATGGGAAATTCAACAAAAGTAGGAGAGTATATTATCTCTTCGTTAAAGGATTCTCCATCAATTAAAGAGCTTAGAGGAAGAGGTCTGATGATTGGAATAGTCCTTAAAGAGGGATTTGAAAAAATAAGGGAGAGGCTTCTGTTCCAGAAAAGCGTTTTCACCGGGTCCGCCGGCAGCAATGTAATAAGGCTGCTACCTCCCCTGAATATTACAAAAGCAGAGGCAGACAGGTTTATTAAGGCATTTAAAGAGTTAGAGGCAGAAATACAATGAAACATTTCACATCGGTAAAAGAGATTGGGCCGCTCTCAAAAGCTCTGGAGCTGGCCAATGAGGTTAAAACAAATCCCTTTGGATACAAAGACCTTGGAAGAGACAAAACACTTCTGATGGTTTTTTTCAACTCAAGCCTGAGGACACGACTGAGCACTCAAAAGGCCGCCATGAATCTGGGGATGAATGTTATTGTTCTCGATGTCAACCAGGGTGCATGGAAGCTGGAAACAGAGAGAGGAGTTATCATGGATGGCGATAAATCCGAACATATTCTCGAAGCAATCCCTGTAATGGGCTCATATTGCGATATTATAGGGGTCCGCTCTTTTGCAAAGCTGGAAAATAAGTCAGATGATTATAACGAAGTAATTCTTAATCAATTTATTGAGTATTCCGGCAAACCTGTTTTCAGTATGGAAGCAGCAACCCGCCATCCTCTTCAGAGTTTTGCAGACCTTATTACAATTGAGGAGTTCAAAACAGTGAAAAGGCCAAAGGTTGTCCTCACCTGGGCACCTCATCCGAAAGCTCTTCCTCAGGCTGTACCTAATTCTTTTGCCGAGTGGATGAACGAAACGGATTATGAATTTGTAATTACCCATCCGGAAGGTTACGAGCTTTCGGAACAATTTTCCGGTAAGGCCAGAATTGAGTATGATGTTAAAAAGGCATACGAAGGAGCCGATTTTATCTATGCAAAGAACTGGTCGGTATTTAAAGATCCTCACTATGGCCAGATTATGAATCTGGACAGGAGCTGGATGGTAGACGAGGCCAAGATGGCACTCACAAACAATGCAAAGTTCATGCACTGCCTTCCGGTGAGAAGAAACATGATAGTATCGGACGAAGTGATAGATTCTCCTGCATCTATTGTTATCCCCGAAGCGGCAAACCGGGTGGTATCTGCCCAGACTGTAATCAGGGAGATTCTGAAATCGTTATAAACTGAGAATTTAAAAATATGAAAGCACTTACTATTGTTAAAATCGGAGGAAATGTAGTTGACAACCCCGAATCTCTTTCGAAGTTCCTGCTTATGTTCAATAAGATTGAAGCGCCAAAGATTCTCATTCACGGAGGAGGAATCCTTGCCAGTGAAATATCGGCAAAACTCGGGATTGAGACAAAGATGCATAACGGCAGGCGCATAACCGATGCCGAAACTCTTAAAGTGTGCACCATGGTTTATGCAGGATGGATAAATAAGAGTATAGTTGCACAATTGCAAAAGATAGGATGCAATTCTCTGGGGCTTTCAGGAGCCGATGCCGGAGTTATTCCTGCAAAAAGAAGGTCTCCGGATCCGGTCGATTTTGGATTTGTAGGAGATATTTCACCTGAAGAGATTAATACAGGCGTGCTGGTAAGTCTTCTTGGAAGAGGCATAACTCCCGTATTCTGTGCAATTACGCACGACAGGAACGGATCCCTTCTAAACACAAATGCAGATACAATGGCTTCCGGTATTGCAGTAGCTTTATCCGGAAGTTACTATACAAGACTCATTTTTTGTTTTGAAAAAGAGGGTGTGCTATATGATCCTAAGGATGAAAAAAGCGTCATTCCTCTTATTACAAAAGAGAGTTACACAAGACTTAAAAACGAGGGAGTAGTATCCGAGGGTATGCTGCCAAAGCTCGATAATGCTTTTTTTGCATTAGAGAGAGGAGTTTCGGAAGTTTATATAAAAAAATGGTCTAATCTCTCTCCCGAAGGAGGAACAATGCTCAGGTTCTGAACATGATGAAAAGTGTCAATACTGTTGAAATGACTGCAAATGCAGTGGCTCTTTTAAGAAAGAAGATTGCCATCAGGTCCTTTTCCGGTAATGAGGAGGAGGCTGCCAATCTCATTTGTTCCCATCTGTCGCAGAATGGAATAACATTCAACAGGCTGGTCAATAATATATGCTGTTTTGCAAAGGGATTCAATCCTGCAAGACCCACCCTTATGATTAATTCTCATTTGGATACAGTCAGGCCGGCGGCAGGATACTCTATCGACCCGTTTAATCCTCCTGCGGAACCGGACAGGATATCAGGTGTGGGAAGCAATGATGCGGGAGCTTCGGTGGTTTCAATTATTGAGACCTTTAAGTATTTTTATGAGAAAGAATTAAGTTTTAACCTCATGATGGTGCTTTCGTGTGAAGAGGAAAACTCGGGTTCGCAGGGGATGGATCTGGTAATAGGAGAGTATCCTTTCATTACTTGTGCAATTATAGGAGAGCCTACAAAAATGCAGGCTGCAGTTGCAGAAAGAGGGCTGCTGGTGGTAGATGCAACGGCAAAAGGGGTAAGCGGTCATGCGGCAAGGGAAGAGGGGATAAACGCTATTATGAAAGCAATCGAAGACATAAGCTTTATAAAGGATTTTGAATTTGAAAGGAATTCCGGCCTCATGGGCAAGGTAAAAATGAGTGTAACCCAGATAGAGGCAGGAACTCAGCACAATGTAATACCAGATATTTGCAAATTTGTTATAGACATCAGGCCAACCGAACAATATTCAAATACAGAGATAATGGAAATACTGGCGGCCAATCTTAAAAGCGAGTTAAAACCCCGTTCTCTCAGAAATAAATGTTCCATCACCCCTTCGGGCCATCCGCTTATAAAATGTGCGGAGAGTAGCGGAATTAAATGTTATGTGTCTCCAACCACATCGGACTGGATGAGGCTCAGCTGTCCGGCAATCAAAATGGGCCCCGGTGACTCGTCGCGCTCTCACAAAGCAGATGAATATGTTCTTGTCGAGGAGATAAATGACGGGATCTCCGGGTATATCAACTTTATAAACAATTTAAATTTAGAGATATGAGTGTATTGTGGAGCAAACAGGGTACCCCTGATGAAATTGTTCAGGAGTTCACAGTAGGAAGAGACAGGGAGTTCGACATAAAGCTTGCCAGATATGACATTCTGGGAACAATGGCACATATCCGGATGCTCAAGTCTATCTCTTTGCTCACAGGCGGGGAGGAGGCCATTCTTCTTGAAGAGTTAAACAAAATGATTGCTGAGGTTGATGAAGGGAAATTCGTACTTGAAGATGGGGTAGAAGATATTCACTCTCAGGTTGAATTTAACCTTACGAAGAAAACCGGGGACATTGGAAAAAAAATCCACTCCGGCAGGTCCAGAAACGACCAGGTTCTTGTAGACATAAAGCTTTTCCTTAAAAACGAGATACACGAAGTAAGGGATGGCGTTTCTGCTTTATTTTCCCTGCTTCAGAAGCTGAGCGAGCAACACAAGGATATTATGCTGCCCGGATATACACACAGCCAGATTGCAATGCCGTCTACTTTCGGATTATGGTTTGGCGCATACGCGGAGTCGCTTACAGACGACCTTTATACACTTGTTGCCGCTTATAACATAATCAATCAGAACCCTCTCGGTTCTGCGGCCGGATATGGCAGTTCCTTTCCCATTGACAGGGAACTTACAACTTCTCTTCTTGGCTTTGCAGCTCCAAACTACAATTCTGTAGCAGCTCAGATGAGCAGGGGTAAAAGTGAAAGAGCAGTAGCCTTTGCGATATCGGCAATTGCATCTACGCTAAATAAGCTCTCATCCGATTGTATCGTTTTCATGAACGGAAATTATGGTTTTATCTCTTTTCCCGATGAACTTACAACAGGATCGAGCATTATGCCTCACAAGAAGAATCCCGACGTATGGGAGCTCATACGGGCATATTCAAACCGGATTCTAAGCGTTCCGAATGAGATAGCTCTTCTTACCACAAACCTCACTCATGGATACCACAGAGATTTTCAGCTGCTAAAAGAGATACTTTTTCCTGCTCTGGATTCAGCAAAAAAAATTCTCTCCCTCTCGGTTTTTATGCTGGAAAATATCAGAGTAAACAAAGAAATACTTAACGATAACAAGTACGATTATCTCTTTACCGTTGAAGAAGTAAATAAGAGAGTACTCGCCGGAGTTCCTTTCAGAGAGGCCTATAAGTCTGTTGGGCTTGAAGTCAATTCCGGAACATTCGTGGCCGATAAAAAAGTAACCCACACTCACATCGGGAGTATGGGTAACCTTTGCAATGCTCAAATAGAGGCGAAGTTCAGTAAAGTCCTCGCACTGTTAGATTGAATAGCTTCCGAATAGAAGGTAAGCAACTATAAGAGTAAGAATAATATTAAATGTTTGTGCAATAAGGAATGTAAAGGTGTTTCTGCTATTTTCCTTATTGAATATTTTTCTGAAATCTGTTTCAAGTCCTATTGCAACGAATGCTATTGAAAAGAGAGTTTCTCTTAATCCTTTGGCAACTTTGCCAAGTTCTTTTGCATATGTTGGCTCAAACAGGAAGCTGAAAACAAGTGATGCAGCTATAAATCCAAGTACAAATTTCGGGAACCTCTCCCATAATACAGCTGCAGACGGTTTAATTTCTTTGTTGGTTCCTCTGTATGACCAGTAAATCGAAATGGCGAATGCTGCAACTCCCAAAAGAACATTCTGGGAAGATTTAATAATTACACTATATTTTTCGGCAGTCTCTCCTATGAATTTTCCTGACGCTACAACCGCTCCGGTTGTGTCTATTGTTCCACCGAGCCATGCGCCTGCAACTTCCTGAGACAATCCGAGCAAATTTGCCAGATATGGCATGAGATACATCATTGGAACGGCTACTACAAGAACGATAGAGATAACGTATGACAATTTTTTGCTGTCGCCCTTAATGGCCCCGCATGTGGCAATCGCAGCGGATACGCCGCATATTGATACTGCGCTTGAAAGCATCACTGCCATTTCTCTGTCAAGCTTGAATTTCTTTGCAATCCAAAAAGAGAAGTACCATACAGAAATTACTACTATAACAGCCTGAACCATTCCAAGTGCTCCGGCCTTCATTATCTCTCTGAAGAGGACGGAAGTTCCCAGAAGAACGAGACCAGCTTTAATGAAATATTCACTTTTTGCTGCCGGTGCCAGCCACTTTGGAAGGCCGACAGTATTTCTGATAATGAGCCCTATCGCCACAGAGAAGAATACTGCTTCAAATCCTGTGGATTTAATTGTTGAGAGTCCGCTCAGATATTGCGCAAAAAGCGAAATGAGAAAAATAACGGTATAGGAAATGGCGTAGCCCTTGAGATTATTCCCGAGTGCCCACAGGCCAAGAGCTCCCAATACCCCTATTGAGGCGAAAATTACATAGATATTGGACATAAAAGTGGGAACAATTATTACTCCAATGAGAAGAACTGTTCCCAGTATAGTCGCTATCCAGTCTTCGGTTTTTAACCGGTCAAAGATTTTAACTTCCATATGAAAATCTGTAAAGTTTAGGTTTTATATGGGCAAAGATAATTAAAATCCGAAATAGTAAAAGATTTTACTATTTATTTTTTATCCATTAAAAGTCTGGCTCCGGCACTCTCTTTTACTGACCTTTTCCAAAGCTCAGAATAACCGGGGAAATCGGGCGTAGGGGGAATCTGAGGAGAAAACCCATTGTTTTTAAATGAACCGTCCGGATTCTGTTTTTTGGTGTTTCCGTCCATATATTTAACTAAAAGGTATTCATCCAGGCTCTTCCACTTTTCAAAAAGAGAGTTGGCTGTGTTCACCGAGTAATTTGTGAGAAATTCACTTACAAATGCAGGATTGTCCTTAAGCAATGTCAAAGCAGTTTTGTCGATAGCCTCTGTTTCCGCAATCCTGGCTTTTTCGTGTTCATCAATAATTGAGCGGACCTCTTTGCCGGTATGATTGTATCTTAGGTATGCAAACTGAGCGATACGGTTCACTGCCCAGAACATTGATGTAGGTGAATATTCAATCATGGAGCCATTGCCAAGGGCATAGTTTTTTGAAATTGCCTTTGATGATGTATATACCGGTGTAAGGGGAGATGTGGCGGCATCATCAACTCCAAACCAAAAAATCCCTCCAATTTCTTTTGGAACATTCGGGCGGCATTCTCCCACAAACCAGAAACCGGTTTGTTGTGTAGCGATGGCTCTTTCGTTTATATATTGTTTTCCGTCCACTTCAAAACCCATTGGCCTCCAGCGGTAAGGAAGCACATTTCCTCCTGCTCCGATATCATTTGTCATATCCATTTCGGTACCTTCATAATGATCTCTCATCATATCGGCAACATTCTTCAAAGAGAGTTTTTGCTTTGCCTTAACGTAAAGCGGCATCCTGTTTTTTGGATTTTTACCGAGGGCATAGTCCAGATACTTGCTCATATCCTCTTCTCCATAGCGGTTAAAGAAACTCCACACGCGGGCATCACATCCGCGGATTGTGGCTCCGTCTGCAGGTCCGTATGTATCAGCAAAACTGAAATCTTTATCACTGCCGGAGTAGAGACCCTGTTCGCGGGCATGTGATATAACATCTGGAGCATACATACAATTGTCAGGATTATTTAAAGGGAATTTTGTAATCCTTGCCTGATTTGCATGTGCAGATATATAGCCATCCGGAATTCTCATTGCAACCCATACAGCACCCTTGTTTATATTTACACCATTGACTTTTTTTGGAGCCTTTCCAATAATTTCAAGGAACCAAACCTCGTTAGGATCGGCAATTGAAATTGATTCCCCGGATGATGCATAACCATATTCATTTGCAAGACTTGTAAAAACCTTAATAGCCTCTCTGGCTGTTTTTGCCCTCTGGAGCGCGATATACATGAGAGAACCGTAATCAACAATACCTTCGGGGTCGATTTGTGATTCAAGGCCACCCCAGGTGGATTCTCCTATTACTACCTGATATTCATTCATATTGCCGATAACAGAATATGTCTGTTCTGCCTGTGCAATTTCCCCCAGAAAACGTCCTTTACCCCATTCATAAATCTTTAACATAGTTCCCTTTGGGTACTGCTGTGCAGGGTAATGAACCAAAACACCATATCTGGTATGTGAGTCGGCAGAATAGCTCACCATCGAAGAGCCATTTGCTGTTGCTCCTTTGGTAATGAGCAGGTTAGTACATGCGTCGGTACTGTTTGTCCAAAACATTCCAATCACGGACAAGATTAAAAAAAGTCTTCTCATAAAAGTAAAATTTGGCGAATATAGTAAAATTGTATCTGGGATTAAAAACAGGCCGATTTTGGAAATTTATCTCAATATTTTTTGGAGATTTGAAAAAAGTCAATACCTTTGCAGCCCGTTTAAGAAAAAACGGCTTGTTCTTTGAAATTTTGAGAGAGATAAAGAGGTAATAGGTTTATCGAAGTGCATAGCGATATGTATAAGATAAAGCGAGTAGAAAAAAAATAAAATAAGATTGGGTCTGTTAATTTAAAGATTAAGGGACTACAATTTCGAGCATAATAAGAAGTTACTTAAGGGCGAACGGAGGATGCCTAGGCTTCTATGGGCGAAGAAGGACG
>Ga0116171_10002940_pt1 | contig 15883 bp, 10 predicted proteins | sample AD_JPNHW2_MetaG_FD_89798 | JGI IMG/M metagenome (GOLD analysis project Ga0116171, IMG submission 89798) | Active sludge microbial communities of municipal wastewater-treating anaerobic digesters from Japan - AD_JPNHW2_MetaG | ecosystem: Engineered > Bioreactor > Anaerobic > Digestate | place...
CGCGTGAAAATTATGAAAAAGCCAACACCGCCTATATAGATAAAATGAATGAAGTGAGCGCCGCCTACAGCAGCTATAAAACATTTGAATTTAATTACGAAAAGGCGTATTCAGTCTGGGAATATGCGAATACACCTTATCTGAAGGAGAATAAAACAGATGAAGGAAATATTACTGACGGACAGACGCCGGCCGGAGGCAGTACGGATTATAGGGATATTCCTGTTCCTGACGCGAAGGATAACTATGCAGGAATACTGGCAAAATATAATGAGATTAATGCAGAATATATTATAAAAGCAAAAGCAGTAGAGAATCAGGACACGATTGAAAAACTCAATGCGGATGCGGAATATAAAAAACTAAAAGAGAACTTTGAGCGGAAAAGTGAATCTTATATAAGAACAGCACAGGTAGACGCTGAAGTGAAAGAGGATCTTGAAAAATATAAACAGCAGTATAGTTTATCGCAGAAAGCATATGAAAGCGCCAAAGATTCTATAAGTTTTTACATGACTAAAATGAATGTTACGTCTTTAGCTGACCAGGCAGCCTTTGAAAAACTTAGAGATACGATTCTTAACCACATGCTTAAGGCAGGCAATGAAGCAGAGAGTAAAGCAGTCCTTGGTCAATATATGAATGCACTCTCATGGTATAGCTGTAAAGTATCGACAATCAGTCATCGTGCCGAACGGGAACGTTTAATAAATCTGCATAATTATATATATTATGAAGAGATAGAAAATCTGACACATAGAATCTCCAGCAATGCATCGTCTGAAGTAGCATTTAACAGCCTTTCTATTGAAATGAAAAATGATATTATAAGCATATATAACAATTTCAATAGCGGCGAGGATAGTGACAATCTTCAGAAAATATTAAATAACTACCATCAGCAAATCTACTGGTATGATATGTATAAAGAAGCTGATGATAAATATCATAGCATTTCAAAGTGGAATCCAGTCGGAAGAAGAAGATGGAAGAATAAAAGAAATGACCGTGAGGCTAAATACAATAATTACAAGCGCAATTATCATGGAGCAATATCACCTGTAACTGCGTCCCTCGAGAATGCAAGGAAAACAAAAATAGACTATGCCGCAAAAGCAGAGACTTTGGAAGGGGTCTCGTCGGTCAGATACCTGGACGATATAAAAGCCTATCTGAAGCAGGGGAAATATAGTCTCAGCGATGAAGATTTAAGCCATCTTTATGATAGTTCAAGTGAGGGGTATACTCCTGACAGTGAAAGTATAAACCTTGATTTTCTGAGGGTTGATGTTGAGAGGAAGGACCTGGATGGAGAGACAGTGTATGCTGCTGTAAACGGAGATACAATAACGGTTCTTGACAAGGATGGAAAACCTCAGTTTAAAGCAGGAAAACCGGTTGAGGTGTACAATATTGATGACCCGAGCATCAGGGTAGAAGAGAGGGATGGTAAATATGTAGTAATCGACAGGAACTACAGCATCTCGGCAGTAACAGGAGTACTTAAAGAACGTGCTGCAGGAATACGGCAGAACTACTACGCAGCATTAATGTCCTATGTTGATAAATCCGTAACGGAAGAGAAACATGATAATACAGTAGTCCTTCGTGATATGGAGAACACATTCCATGGGCTGCAGGAATTTGCTGAAACATTTAATTTGACAGCAGATCCCGATGGAGAGAAAAGGCAGCGGGGATTTGAAGGATATGGAACAATAACAAGAGAATATGTCAATAACGTGAATGGAGAATCGCTCCAGGGATTAATCATGACAGCCCTTATGAGACAGAGCAGTGAGCTTCAACGGCAGTTATGGACACAGCAGCAGGAGAAATTCCAGGAGAGAAAAAAACGCTGGAACGAGGTTACAGGATATATATTGAACAGGGGGATGAAGGAGTGGAGAGAAAACTATGGTGAATTCAAAAATCTCTGGACAAAATGGCGGTTTGATGCAAAAAAGATGATCGCTGAAGGCGAAGAGTGGTGGACTGGAGTAAACTCCTCCATATCTCAGAATATGAAAACCTGGGCTGCGGATACATCCAGAGCATCATCGAAAGAGGCGGCACATCGAATCTATAACGACCTTGAAGGACAGATCAGTAAATACGAAACAGATTTAAAGAAAAAAATGCCGGACAGCCCGGATTTTGAACCTGATACGGATAAGATTCTGAGCCAGGCAATAAAAAGCAGGCCGCTTGACAGCATAGGAATACTGTCACAGAGCATGTTGAATATAGACACCACTGCAGGATTTACAAATCTGCTGAACCTGGGGTTAAACGGCTCCCTCTCCAGATACAATGAAGAGCAGATGGACGAGTACACAGATGCGATAGGTGTACTGAAAAATCTCCAGATAATAGACATACTGAACAGTATAATAGACGGCTTTAACAAACAACTCATTGAAGCAAACCAGAGCGTCTATGAAGGAGTAGAATACAACATACGCGGCAATGAAACATTCGGCCTTGCACCATTTGAAAGGAAATCAGACGAGAACAGGTGGGAGATCGAAGTCTGTACAGCCTCAAACCTTACGGGAGATAAGTATAAAACGCGCAGGTTTGCAGATTACAGTTATTTTATAAACAGCACAGTCTTCTTCCAGCCGATAAAAGGGCCCGGAGGAACAGCAATAGACTTTACACAGGCAAATACATATAGTAAATTAGACGGAGAAGAACTCGATACATATGTAGGCCTGGAATCGGAATGGCTGAGCCGGAAGATTGAAGACGTATTCAGGGAAGGCGGGACTTTCAGCGGCCATCAGCAGGATGAGTATAACCGGCTATACGGGAAATTCGGTGATTATTACGGCGAATGGATGGCCGGAGAAGCTTTAAGAGACGGGGCGTTTTACAGTAAGCCGATGTTTCCGAATGGGCCGAATATGATGACAGCAGCTGCGATGGCAGCAACATTTTCCGGCAATCCATGGCTTGCAGTAGCAATAAACGCAGCATCGACAAGCCTTCAGGTTGCAGATGGGAGTCTTGCATGGAAACACGCAGGAGTACAAATGGGAATTGGCGCAGCCTCAACTTTATCCGGAGGATTTTCGCCACTGGTAACAATGGCTTCATCCGGAATTAAATACGAAGAGGGCGGCGGAATAGGGTGGAGCAATAAGCAGTTTAAACAAGGTGTAAAGAGTGGTGTAATAAGAATGGGAGTACAAATGGCAATGGCTCAGGCTGGAGAAGGTTCTGTTGCCGGTCAGATATTTTCCAGCGCAGGAACAGCCGTAGTAATGTCCGGCATGAAAACAGATGGAGGCTGGGGACATATAGGGTTTGACACAAGCAACTGGTCTCAGCACCTAACAGCTGGAGTAGCGGCAAGTGTAACAGCGGCACTATCCATATCTGCCGGTGGAGAAAATGGAACAGCGCGGGGTTTTGAAGGGAATGACGCGCTCAGTCAGATGGTAGAGCAGGGAATATTGACTGCAGCATATAATATGAGAGGAGGTAAAGGTTTTAAAGAAGATTACAGCAAGTATAATTGGAACGCTATGGCGCCGAGTGCAGAAAAGCTGGGAAGTATGCTCGGAGGAATGGCTTCGGATTTTCTTGAGAGTAAGAAAGACGAATATGATAAGCGTCACGACCCGGGCAGAGCACCTGTAGATGGAGGAGATCCGCTCGGTACAATAGATAATATACTTAGCGCAATGTGGTATGGACTGGATAAGTCAAAAAAATACGCGAAAAGTATAATCAGCGATATAGGTAAATATGCCGGAGGTGTAATGGATGACCTCGGATTGACAGGTGCGGTTAATACAGTAGTGTCTACAGCCGCAAATGCATATAACACAGCGAAAAATTTTGTAAAAACAGTAACTAATTTTACCGGAGGGATGTTTTCTTCACTAGATTCAGGTGTACGAGGATTTGCAGAAAGGACGGGGAATCTGTTTACGGAAGGTGAGTTTGCTACTGATGAACAGTTAGAACAGATCAAAGAGCAGCAACGACTAGAGGAAATTCTAAGGAATCAAAATCTAAAGGAAAACCAAAAATTAGTAGATGCAAAATATGGTGAGTCATATACAAAAGCTGTTCCTGAAACAGATAATAGTAAAGCAGTACATATTATTAAAGATAAGCTGGCAAATGGACAAGATGTTTCTGAGGCAGAATTGAAGGCTTTTTTTGATTCAGCACATCAGCAAAGTAAAGGGAATACAACCCTCGAAAAAGAATTGATGGAAACGATAAAAAATGATCCAAAAGCATTTGAAGAAGCAATGAAGTCAAAGAAGCTTGATCCAAACAAACCGGAAGATGTTCAGAAATTTTCAAGACAAATGCAGGCAGGTTTCTGTGTATTGTTCTCTGAATATGCTCAAATGACATTGAATAATGTTAATGGAACAGCACCTTCAATCGGTGAGTTTTATAAAGATTTATTAAATGGCAAAAGCAGTAACGGTGGCAAGCTAATTAATGTGTTGAGTCAAAATGTATCCACTCAGGAGATATTTGATTCGGTAGCAGGAAAAGGTAATGTTAAAGTAGTTGGTTATGGTCAAGACAGGGATGGACATGGATTCGAAGATGAAGCTGGTAAAGATACAAAAGACTACAGTAGTTCAGATATGATGAAAAAGCTTAAAGAGTTAGCTGGTGATAAGTCTATAAATATAAAATACTTTACCCTGAGAATGAGTACAGGAGATGGACATTTCCATGATGTCACATTAAGAAATGAAAAAGGTAATTTAAGATTGTATGATAATAGCAGAAGGGGAGTAAATAAAAACTACAGTGATTATATTAAACTTAAAGATATTAAATCATTTTATTATATTCGCTGAAAAATTACAGAGGAGCGTTTGCGAATGAAAAGGCTATTGATGATTATTTTTACATGTATGTTTATAATTATTTATGGAGTCGAGAGTCAATCAATGGAAAGGAAAAATATTCAAAATAGAGATGATGCTGTAAAATTTTATGAACAAAAATTTGGAGCAATAGAATTTAATAATGTAGAGAAAGAAGTTGATTTCGATTTTTCTTCTGCTGAAAATTTAGTTGATGAAGATTTAATATATATTAATTATTTTTTAGATACTGGCGTTATTCACCTCGGTGGTAAAAAAATTACAGATCAAGTGTTTGTGAACTTTAAAGAATTAAAAAATCTTCGTGTTTTAACCTTTGATGGTACAAAAATTATGGGTGAAGGGGTAAACTATCTAACAAAATTAACTCAGCTAGAACGATTTATTGCTAATGAAACTCCCTTCACTGATATCGGTATTAAATATCTTTCAGAAATTAAGTTTGAAAAACTTATTGAAGTTCAGTTGCATAATACAAAAATTACTGATGAGGGTCTCAAATATCTTTCGAAAATAAAATTGACCGGAGCTTTGTATCTCGCAAACACAAAGATAACAGATGAAGGGCTGAAGTATCTTGCTAATCAGAAAGACCTCGCTGAGATTGATGTTCGGGGAACAAAGGTGACGAAAGCGGGTGTTCAATGGTTAGAAAAACAGCTTCTGAATACTGGTATTGAGTACGGAAAATTTGTTCCTGATAAAGATTGATAAAATTATCGGCAAGTGATTTGTCTGGTTAGTTTTTTGTCAGGAAAAGTCTCCATCTCCCGGACCCCCTGAAATTGTCTCGGATTATGGGCCTACTGAAAATGTATGGGGCCCATGGTTTTTATATACAGGAAGTGCCCCTGCTGAGCAAAATGTGCTGGCTAAATATCCAGATTTAATAAAAGTAAGGACAAAGGAACAGTATATTGAACAAGAAATTGAACCTAACTTAGAAGTCGTAGCTAAGAAAAAAAGAAGTTCAGAACTGGCAAAAGAATATGATGAAAGGGGATTAATGAAGGATATTAGTACATATGCACCAGTACTTGAATCTGGTGACGATAATCCTATGTTAAAAAAACATTGGGAACACCGTCATCATGGACATTTTTCAGTAAAAAAATAGGAGGAGTATAATTAAAGATGAGAAAAATATTATTATTTCTAATAATTATCGCTACTAGTATTCTTATTGGTGCAGGTAAAAAAATTCCTGTAAAACCATCGAATATCCCAGAAGATGCAAATTGGGTACATATGGTTGGGAGTACAATAATAGAGCTCACCAAGCTATAACATGGTACCCGAATGGTAACATATTGCGTTTGTTTTATGAAACTGATGATAAAAAATTTCTCATAATTGACTACTCTTATGAAAATGGAAAACCAAAACAAAAAAATCAATCCATTGAACCAGCTTTTTTTAATGAAAACCATAAAAAAGCAAAAGGCCCTTTTGATAGTACTTTAGTCGGTAAACAGCTACTTTACCATGAAAATGGTAAAGTAAAAGAAGAGCGCTGTTATACACTTACTTTACAAAAGGACAATACATTAAAAAATGAGATGTGCGGACCTGAAATATTCTACGATGAAACGGGTAAAGAGATCAAGCGTATTGAGCATAATGCTAAATGTGAATACGGCTGTGATGAAGTACCCAGGATAGGCGTTGAAAAACTGCTTGCTGATATAAAGGCATACAAGAATAAAATCAGAACAAGGAGCCTCGTAAGGCTCCCTGTTGTGGGCAAAATAGCATCAATTAATCAATCATCAAAAGAGATTGAAATTGCGTACAAACCCGGTTTTGCCTTGAATACAGGGGACCTGGTTTGCTGCCTTGTTGATGACCAGGTTGTATCTTTTGAGTGCAAAAATAACAATAACGGAACCGGCAGATTTCAGCTTAAAGAAGATAAAAGTAAAAAGTATTCATCCATCAGCAACGATACTGAGCCGCGTTTTTATAAAAAGAATGAAATAAAGTATGATGATTCTTTAAAATCGTGGAGTAAAGCAAAAGCCGGGGATGTGAAGGTAATAGGTGGAATTGAATTTGTCTATATCCCGGGTGGCGAATATTTTCAGAATGATTACAAAAATCCGAAAACGGGTATTAATAAAAAGATGGTCGCTTTCTGGATGACCAAGTATGAAGTTACCTTGGGAGAATTTTTAAAGTACTGCTATGAAGACAATATAAAACTTCCCGACAATAATACCGGCTTTATCCTGAACAGCACATACCCGGTTAACATAGGCAGTCATCTCGGGGATGCAACCGCCTTCTGCAGCTGGTTTGAGATTAAGCATGGCGTCAAAACAGAATTACCCGACCTACATGAATGGGAGTATGCCGCCCGCGGAGGGACATCAACACCCTATTACTGGGGCAATGGTAAAATCAGCGACTACTGCTGGTATAAAAAAAATTCAGGAGGAAAACTTCATCCTGCAGGGCAGAAGAAACCTAACGCCTTTGGCCTGTACGACATGATAGGTAATGCCTGGGAATGGTGCAGGCCATATGATTTAAGGGGCGGGTCATGCCGCAGTGATGAAGCTGATTTACAGTATGGCACAAGCTATGTTATAAATTATGAATACCTGGATGATCTTGGTGATAAAGGGTACATAAATAAAACAGGGCAGGGAACAAGTTTTCGGATGATTATCCGCGTACCGTAGCAGCAGAAAATATCTGTAGCGTAATTAAAGATTTCTTTGATCGGGGATTTTGTATCCAGTACGGCATTGTAAAGGGATGGAGAATTAAAGTGGTATCGGGAATATCATGGTCATTTTCAGGTAAAGCTAAAAAAATGAGGGCGGTTATAATTGCATGATAAAAAAAATAATGGTAATAATTCTGATTTTTGTCTCAGGTTTAGTTCTCTATGCAGCTGGTATGAAAAAACCTGAAAGACCAGTAAATGTACCAGAAGGTGCTGAAAGACTTGGTTCCAAAGATGAACCATACTGGTTATATACTATCATTAACAATCATGATGTGCCATTTACCACATGGTATATCAATGGAAATCCCCGTTTATTTCGTTATAAAATCGATAATAACAAATTTGAAATTTATGAATATTATTATGAAAACGGGAACATGAAAGAACTCAAACAGTACATTGAATATAGTTATTTAGAAGTGATGTTTAAAAAGGATGAACAATTACCAATAGTTAAAAATTTTGCTGGCAAACAACAGCTCTTTTATAAAAACGGGAAGTTGAAAGAGGAGCGAAGCTATACCCCTGTTCTTTATAAACAAGGGGAAGTCAGATGCGTTTTATGCGGCCCGGAGGTTTTCTATGATGAAACCGGAAAAGAGACAAAGAGAATTGCGCACAATGAAAAATGTGAATACGGTTACGATGTTATACCAAGGAAGTCAGCTGATGAACTTATTGCAATAGTTAAGCCATATAAGGACAAGATTAAAAATGACAGCCTTGTGAGACTGCCGGTTGTTGGTAAAATTACATCTCTTGATTCGTCGTCTAAGGAGATCAGGATAGAGTATAAAACCGGTTTTAGGCTGAACGTCGGTGACCAGATTTGCTTTATTATAGAGAGCGAGATTGTGTCATATGAATGCAGTAATAACGAAACGGAGACAGGTACTTATATTCTTAAAGAGGACAACAAGGGTAAACTTCCCCTTGTTAATATAACATCTGAACCCCATTTTTATAAAAAGAACGAGGTGAGGTACACAGATGTATTGAAATCTGGAAGCAAACCAAAAGCAGGCGACATTAAGGTCATCGCGGGCATAGAGTTTGTATTTATACCGGCAGGTGAATATGTTGAGGCTGATGATTCGCACCCGGATAAGGTTTTAAGAACAAATATCAATGCATTCTGGATGACAAAGTATGAGGTGACCCTGGGGGAATACCTGAAGTACTGCTATGAAAAAAATATAAAGCTTCCTGAAAATAAAGCTTCTTTTACATTAGACAGCAGATACCCTGCCGCACTTGGAAAATACCATGACAGGGCGGACGGTTTCTGCGGCTGGTTCGGGAAAAAACATGGAGTAAAAACAGAACTACCCGAACATTTTGAATGGAAATATGCCGCCCGTGGAGGTACAACTACACGATACTACTGGGGCAACGGCAATATAAACGATTACTGCTGGTATACAAAGAATTCAGGCGGCAAACTTCACCCTGTTGGTCAGAAAAAACCCAATGCATTCGGTTTATATGACATTACAGGTAATGCCTGGGAGTGGTGTGAAGACTTGCACCTGAGAGGGGGATCATGCCAGAGTGAAGAGCATGATCTTCAATATAGCGTGAGCTATATGATTCATTATGATTATCTTGATGATATTGGAGATAAGGGGTATTTAATTATAACCAATCAGGGTACCGGCTTCAGAATGATTATCCGTGTACCATAACAGCAGAAAAATATCTGTACCGTGATTAAAAATTTCTTTGATTGGGGATTGTGTATCCTGTACGGCATGTTAAATGGATGAAGAATTAAAGCGGTATTTTCAACATCGCCACCATGGGCATTATGCAGTAAAACAATTATAAATGGAGTAAAATATAATGAAAAAGATAATTTTTTTAATTTTGGTTTTTATCGCAGTTACATTTCTTTACGCAGATGAAAAAAAAATACAAAAAAGGCCTTTAAGTGTACCCGAAGATGCTGAATGGACGTTAAACAATAATGAAGAATATTGGGAGTATCGATATAAATTTCAAAAACCTTTTTTATCATGGTATAAAAATGGTAATTTGCGTTTATTATATTACAAAACCATGGATAAAAAATATGATATTATAGAACACTATTATAGCAATGGAAATCTTAAAGATATTATCCAAATAATTGATAGTGAATATTTAACCAAAAAACATAAAAAAGTAGATCTCGGTGCATCACCTTATGCAGGGAAGCAGAAATTTTTTTATGAAAACGGAAAATTAAAAGAAGAGCAATGCAAAACACCAGTAGTAGAAAAAAACGTACTGGTATCTGTTTTATGCGGTACGGAGGTCTTTTATGATGAAACCGGCAAAGAGGTTAAACGTGTTGAACATAATGTAAAATGCGAATACGGCTGCGAAGAAGAACCTCGCCAAAATGCAGAACAGCTGATTGCCGGAGTCAAGCAGTATAAAGAAAAAATCAAAATTGAAGGTCTTATGAAAAGCCCTGTTGTGGGTAAGATAGTATCTGTTGATCAATCATCAAAGGTGGTTGAAGTTGCGTATAAACCGGGCTTTGAGCTGAGCATTGGCGACCAGGTATGCTTCATTGTTGACAGTGAGATTGTGTCGTTTGAGTGTAAAGAGAATGCTAATGGAACAGGTTCCTTTGTACTCAAAGAAGATAAAAATAATAAATACTCATCTGTTAACAAAAATTCCGAACCGCGATTTTATAAAAAGAACGAGGTGAAATATACAGATGTTTTAAAATCGGGCCCCAAGCCTAAGGCAGGGGATGTGAAGGTCATCGCCGGCATAGAGTTTGTCTATATTCCGGAGGGAGAATGCATACAGCAACCTCCATTTCGCACTGATGAAGATGCAATCGGACATGTCAGCCCGTTCTGGATAACCAGGTATGAAGTTACACTTGGTGAGTTTTTAAAATACAGTTATGAAGCAAATAGAAGACTTCCTGCAAATAAGGGAAATAAAACCTTTAACAGCAGATACCCCGCTGACCTTGGAGATTATGATGAATACGCAAGAGGATTCTGCTCCTGGTTCGGTAAAAAGCATGGTGTGAATACAACATTGCCTCTATCAAAAGAGTGGGAATTTGCCGCACGTGGCGGTACATCAACAGATTTCTACTGGGGCAATGATAGCCCCGGCGATTACTGCTGGTACGCCGGCAACTCAGGTGGCAAATCTCATCCTGTCGGGATGAAAAAACCCAATGCATACGGGCTTTATGACATGATAGGGAATCTTTGGGAGTGGTGTGCATCTTCAAACTTAAGAGGAGGGGCATATTTTAGTGAAGTACGCGATTTAAAATACAGCGTGAATAATTACCTGGAAGTTCAGCGTTATGATTATTATGGAAGGTATGATACTGTAGGTACCGGTTTCAGAATGATTATCCGTGTACCGTAACAACAGAAAAATATCTGTACCGTGATTAAAGATTTCTTTGATTGGGGATTGTGTATCCGGTACGGCATGTTAAATGGATGAAGAATTAAAACGGTATCGGCAGCATCGTCATCATGGCCATTTTTCATTAATAAGAAAATAGTGGAGTAAAGTTAAATGAAAAAAATAGTTTTCCTGTTTTTCTTTGTAATTTCAACGGCTGCTTTTCTTTTTGCAGCGAGTAAAACTATTCCGGTAAGGCCTTCAAATATACCTGAAGATGCGGAGTGGAATAAATCTAACTGGAAATATGAAACAAGTTCACTCCCATCAATAATATGGTATCAAAATGGGAATTTATCCTGGTTGTTTTATGATACTATAGATAATAAATATAGTATCAAGGAACTTTATTATGAAAACGGAAAACTAGAACAGAAAGATCAGTCAATAAATTTTGAATTTTTGAAAAAAAATCATCAAAAAGCTTCAGGTCCTTATGGTATGACCTATGTAGGTAAACAACTTCGTTATCATGAAAATGGCAGCGTTAAGGAGGAGCGCTGCTATACACTTGTTTTGCAAAAAGACAATACATTGAAAAACGAGATGTGCGGGCCGGAAGTCTTTTACGATGAAACAGCTAAAGAGGTTAAACGTATTGAGCATAATGCAAAATGTGAATACGGTTGTGAAGAGGTTCCCCGTCAGAATGTGGAACAGCTGATTGCCCAAATAAAAGCGTACAAAGAAAGAGTCAGGGTTAGAAGTCTTGTGAGACTCCCTGTTGTAGGGAGAATAGTATCAATAGGCACAATGCCAAAAAATATTGAAATAGCATATAAACCCGGCTTTGTATTAAACATAGGGGATCAGGTATGCTGTCTTATAGGTACAGATATTGTCACATTTGAATGTAATGATAATAAAAACGGAACAGGAAGATTTGAGCTTAAAGAAGATAAAAATAATAAGTATTCATCTATCAGCAAAAATACTGAACCCCGGTTTTACAAAAAAAACGAAATCAGGAATGATGATTTATTAAAACCTAAAATAAAACCGAATACCGGGGATGTTAAGGTTATTGGAGGTATTGAATTTGTGTATATACCTGCTGGAAAATATTTACAGCATGATAAACAGGATTCAAATCATATATGGCCGGTAGAGGTTAAAGCGTTCTGGATGACAAAGTATGAAGTTACCCTGGGAGAATACTTAAAATACTGTTACGAAAAAAATGAAAGACTTCCGGAAAATAAAACTGATGTTACCCTTAACAGCAGATATCCGGCAAATCCAGGATTCTATTACACCGGTGCAGCAAAATTCTGCAAATGGTTTGAAGAAAAACATGGTGTAAAAACTGTATTACCTGAACAGAACGAATGGGAGTATGCCGCTCGCGGAGATACTGCAACAGATTATTATTGGGGTAACGGCAAAATCAACGATTACTGCTGGTACAAAAAAAACTCAGGAGGTAAACTTCATCCTGTAGGGCAGAAGAAACCTAATGCTTTTGGCCTGTATGACATGATAGGTAATGTATGGGAATGGTGTGACCCTTTTTACATAAGAGGGGGTTCATGCCGGAGTCTTGAAGTTGATCTTCAATACAACCAGAGTTATTTGTTAAATTATGAATATATGAGCCAGGTAGGGGATACCAGTTATAAAGAAATAAATGATGAAGGTGCAGGCTTCAGGATGATTATCCGCGTACCGTAGCAGCAGAAAAATATATGTACCGTGATTAAAGATTTCCATGATCGGGGATTTTGTATCCGGTACGGCATTGTAAAGGGATGAAGAATTAAAGCGGTATTTTCAACATCGCCACCATGGGCATTATGCAGTTAAATAACTATAATTGGAGTAAAAAAATAATGAAAAAAATATTTTTTGTACTTATTTTTTGTATCACAAATTTAATGCTTTCTGGTGCCGATATAATTGTACCTGAAAAACCGGCGAATATACCTGAAGATGCGAACTGGTCAACACGTTGGGGAGGTTTTTGGAAGTACGAATATAAAACCAATCCTGTAAAAATATCGTGGTACAAAGATGGGACACTCCATTATTTAATGTACAATACAGCGGATAATTCGTTTTTAATAATTGAAAGTTACTATCCAAATGGTAAATTGAAGGAGATTGAACAATCCAACTACATATATTTAACAAAAATGTTCAAAGAAAAATTTGCTTCAACAAGCTCATTTCTTGTAGGTAAACAACTCCAGTACCACGAAAACGGCAACCTGAAAGAGGAACGGAGCTATACACCAATTATGAAGAAAGACAAAAAGGTATGGTGTGTAATGTGTGGCCCTGAAGTTTTCTACGACGAAACTGGTAAAGAGACTAAGCGAATTGAACATGATGTCAAGTGTGAATACGGTTACAACGATATACCGAGGAAATCAGTTGATGATCTTATTGCCGTAATCAAACCACTAAAGGACAAAGAAAAAAATGAAACTCTTGTAAGGCTCCCTGTTGTTGGTAAGATAGCATCTGTTGATTCCGTTTCAAAGAAGATTGAGATTGTGTATAAAAAAGGTTTTGAACTTAACATTGGCGACCAGATATGCTGTATTGTTGACAGTGAGATTGTTTCTTTTGAATGCAAAGAAAATGCCAAAGGTAAAGGTGCCTTTGTACTAAAAGAAGATAAGAGTAAAAAATATTCCGCTGTAACTATATCTTCCGAGCCCCGTTTCTATAAAAAAATGAGGTGAAGTATACAGATATTCTAAAGTCGGGCCCTAAGCCGAAGGCAGGGGATGTTAAGTTTATTGCAGGCATTGAGTTTGTCTATGTACCTGCAGGAAAATATTACCGGCAAGACTCTAATGAACCTTTTAAGGACTTTGATGAGCAGATTAAAGCGTTCTGGATGACAAAGTATGAAGTTACCCTTGGAGAGTATCTGAAATTGTGTTATGAGCGTAACTGGAATCTCCCGAAAAACCGGTCAAATATTTCCTTTAGCAGCAAATACCCGGTAAATTTAGGAATAGATCATGACTATGCACGCAGCTTCTGTAAATTGTTTGGAGAAAAACATGGTGTTGAAACAGTATTGCCAAAACCGGAAGAATGGGAGTATGCCGCCCGTGCCGGTACAACAACAGACTTTTATTGGGGTAACGGCAAAGCGGAAGATTACGCATGGTTTGGTGATAATTCCGGGGAAAAGCATCATCCTGTCGGCCAGAAAAAGCCTAACGCTTTTGGCCTGTACGATATAATAGGAAATGCCTGGGAATGGTGTGAACCTTTTATATTGAGAGGAGGGTCTGTAATTAGCCGGAAAGAAGGTCTTAAATACGATGTTACACAAACAATAGATGATTACCAGATCCCAGGTGAAGACCGTGAAGAGGCTTATAAATGGCTTAATGAAGCTGGTACAAGCTTCAGAATGATTATCCGTGTACCGGATTAGTATGAAACTACATTAAACTTAAATTATCAGAATACCTGACGATATATCTTTTCTGCGGGTACATTTAAATCAAGCCGGCCCCTGAAAAGGCCGGTTTTGATTTAATGGTTCGATTTTATTAACCGGATTACCCATAACAACAAATTATTCCCCATTCTGCTTAATTGTATGCGATACTAAAGAAGAGGTGTGTCACAAGGGAGAATGTGGCTGAAATAATTAACATTCAGCCGGATGGCAAACTTGCTAAACCATACCAGGTGAAGCATGTGAGAAATCTTATAATCCGCTATAAACTTGGAGGAATAGATGGAAAAATATAAATACGAAGTAATAATCTACTGGAGTGACGAGGATAACGCCTATGTCGCCGAAGTGCCTGATTTTCCGGGATGCATGTCGGACGGAGCGAGTTATGAAGAAGCACTCAGTAATGTCCGTGTGATTATTGATGAGTGGATTGAAACTGCTGTGGAGGAGGGGAAAGTTATCCCGGAACCGCGCGGAAAACTTATGTATGCTTGAACATTCAGTGATTCAACTCACACTTTCCGATAAGCCTTAATTATGCCGCCGCGCTCCATGACGTACCCTCAATCACATCAGGCGGGTTGCAGCCCGCATTCCCTATGTGCCAGGATAGTAATCGCCTTAACTTCCTGAACCACCACCACAAGCAGAAAAGAGGATAAAAGACCCGCAATAACCAGGATATAAAAGTATCTGCATCAGGCGATGGAAAGATAACTAATAGTGAAATTCAGGTATAGTTTTCATATTGACAATTAATAATTTTTTGCTTCAGGTTTATTTATACAAGATAAATTTAGTATTTAGAGAGGATGGAATTTTATGAATATTAAAATTAGAAAATTCGTATTAGTAACTCTCGTAATCGCAGTCCTGAGCGGTGTTTTTTTTATGCAGAATGGTAACGGTCTTTATGCCGCGGAGGGAAGCCTTGCTGGAAAAATCGGATCAGTGGATAAAAACAAAAATGAGGTGGTCGTAAACCTGGAAACCGGTAAATCTCTTAATATCGGAGACCGTGTTTATTTAAGGATCGACGGCAGTCCTGTGATATTAAAGGTTACATTTCCTATGATGACAACATCCAGGTGTGCCGTTGAAAAAAAATACATATCACTGATTGGCCTGATAAAAAATGGAATGCCTCTGTACAGGTATGAGAACGGCATTGAAAATGAGTCTCCGGAAAATAGGGGAAAAACGTTTGCGATAAAGATGATAGACCTGCCGCAGGGATTAAGAGGAGAATTCGGCGGAATTGTCAGCTCCTTTTCCGAAGGCCTTGCAATAGTTTATGGAAGCAAACCCTCCGGTACCGGTGAAGGGTTGTGTTATGGTTTTATTGATAAAAAAGGTGAACTTGTAATTCCTGATATTTATAAATATGATTTTGATTTTGACGGGATGTATGATTTTAAA
>Ga0116171_10002941_pt1 | contig 15883 bp, 13 predicted proteins | sample AD_JPNHW2_MetaG_FD_89798 | JGI IMG/M metagenome (GOLD analysis project Ga0116171, IMG submission 89798) | Active sludge microbial communities of municipal wastewater-treating anaerobic digesters from Japan - AD_JPNHW2_MetaG | ecosystem: Engineered > Bioreactor > Anaerobic > Digestate | place...
CTCCGGCGCGGTCAACCCCATGGTCCAGAAGCTCGACCTGGCGAGCCGCATCGTTTCCGATTTCCACTCGCCCGAGGCGGGGCTGGCGGCCAAGGAAGGGTTCGTCCACGTGTTCCGCGAACGGGAGAACCCCACCGAGATGCCAACGCTCGCTCTGACGGGCGACGAACCGCTGGCCGACCTGGTGGCCCGCGAACACCTCCTGCCCTCGCGGGGCGAATTTAAACGGCTGGTGGCCGGGGGCGGGGTGAGCCTCGACGGGGTGCGGGTGACCGACCCCCAGCATGCGCTGATTCTAGGCACCTCCTACGTGCTGAAACTGGGCAAGCGGCAGTTCTACCGGATCGGATGAGGCGCGGGCCCGGGGGCCGACCCGGGCCCCGGCGAGGAGGAGCCATGGAGGGGATCCGCCGCATCGCCTGGATCGACTTCCTGGTGCATCATCCCCACCTGCTCTGGTGGGTGCATAGTGCCTGGTCCCTGCTGTGGGGCGTCGGTTTTCTCTGGTTGGGCAGCCGATCGTACGCCACGTTGCGGGTCGCCGTCTACTACCTCGGTTTCATCTGGATCAGCGGCCTCCTGCTGCCGTGGCTGGCGCGTTTGCCGGCCCTCACTCCGGCCTGGCGGGAGCGGGTCCGGCTGGCGGTGAACTACCTGCACCGGAACTTCTACCAGCAGATGCTGTTCTTCGTGTTGCCCGTCTACTGGCGTTCCGCCACCCTCCGTTCGGGCCAGGTGCTCTGGCTGGGGCTGCTCCTGCTGAGCGCCATCCTGGCGACCCTCGACGTAGTCTATGACCGGGCGCTGTCGCGCCATTGGTTCCTGCTGTCGGCCTTCTTCTCGTTCACCCTGTTCGCCGTGGTGGGGGTGATGGTGCCGGTATTGTTCCACCTGCCCACCCTGGCGGCGCTCGGTCTCGCTGCCCTGATGGCCTGGGGGGGATTCGCCTCGTTCTGCTGGTGCCACTCGCCACTGCCGCCGCGGCAGAAGCGGCTGTCCCTGGCGGGCGGGGCGCTGGTCCTGCTGGCGCTGGTCTCGCTCGGCCGGGGCTGGATTCCCCCGGCGCCCCTGCGGCTGGCCTCGGCGACGTTCGGTCTGGGGATCGATGCCGGGACCCTGGCCCTGCGCGATCCGGTCCGGGTGGCGGGAGGCGCACGGCGGCTGGTGGCGCTGACGGCGATCCACGCGCCGAGCGGGCTCGCGGACCGCATCCGTCACCGCTGGCTGGTGAACGGGCGATCGGTCTACGTCTCTCCCCTGTACCGGGTGGCGGGGGGGCGACGGCAGGGGTATCGCCTGTGGACCCGGGCGACCCTGCCGTTCCGCCTTTCGGTGGGTGACCGGCTGCGGGTGCGGGTGGAGACCGGCGCGGGACAGCTGGTCGGCCTCGCCGAGCTGCCGGGAGGGGGGGCGGAAGGGGGAAAACCATGAACCAGTCACGTCGGGCCCGGCCGGAGGGGAAGGACGCGGAACCGAAGCTGCGGATCGGGGTCGCCCTGGGCGGCGGGGCGGCCAAGGGGCTGGCCCACATCGGGGTGCTGCGCGCCCTGACCACCGGCGGGGTCGTGCCGGACGGCATCGCCGGCACCAGCATGGGCGCCCTGGTGGGTGCCTTCTACTGCCGGGACCAGGGATTGGAACAGGCGCAAAGTGCGGCCATGGAGCTCGCCAGCGAACGGCTGATCCGCACCTTCCCCCTCCATCCCCACCGGGGGGGACTGCTGTCGCAGGACCGGATCGTCGACATCCTGAAGGGCGAGTTCTCCGCGCTCCGCTTCCAGGATCTGCCCCTCCCCTTTTACTGTACGGCCACCCACCTGAGCGTGGGGAAGCGGGCGGTGTTCAGCAGCGGGGCGCTGGTTCCGGCGTTGCTGGCGTCGTCGGCGATCCCGGTGGTGTTCCCGCCGGTTCGGCACCAGGGGCGCTTCTACGTCGACGGCGGGGTGGTCGATCCGGTGCCGACCGACGTGCTCCGGGAAAACGGCTACGATTTCATCATCGCCGTCAACGTCTTCCACACGCGGGGTTCGTCCGCGGCCCGGCGCAACCGGTCGGCTTACGCGGGCGAGAAGGGGCCGGTCTGGTCGGTGGTGGACCGAATGGTGGAGCGGATGGTGGAACGGCACGTGCGTCGCCCGGCGGGGGGCACCGGCCCGGGGGTGCTGGCCAGTTTCGTGCAGACGTTCGAAACGATGCAACAGGCCCTGATCGAGAGCCAGCTCCAGCGGGACGCCCCCGACGTGGTCATCCAGGTGGATACCCGGGATTTCGATTTCTACGAATTCGACCGGGCGGACGAGATCATCGCCCGCGGAGAGGAGACGGGACGGTCCATGCTGGAGCGCGTCCGCCACGGGCTGGCGCTGCGGAGCCCCGCCGCAGGAGCCCGGAAGCGAAAGGGGGCGCCTCGCCGCGATTGACTTAATTTCCCCCCCGATGTACTAATGGGTTCCATCCCGAAACGCACGGAGTGGGAGGCAACGCATGGAAAAGCGAAGCGGGGAGCGGAAAAAGCAGCATTTCCAGGTGGGGATCCGGGCGGGGGGGGAGGTCATCCTGGCCAAGACCGCCGACGTCTCCGACACCGGTCTGTTCGTCCTCACGCCGCGGGTGTTCCGGCCCGGAACGAAGGTCGAGGTGGAGGTCGACCGCCGCGACGGACGGGATGTCCTGCCCGGCACGGTGGCCTGGAGCAAGCAGACCTCGCCGGTCAGCTACGTCGAGTTGCATGGCGGGATGGGGATCGCCTTTTCGACCCCGCCGACTAGCGAGTTCCTGCGCCTGCTGTGCCAGGACCCATTGGGGCGCCCGGTCCCCGATGCCCAGTGCCGTTTCCTGACTCGGACGGCGGCCGAGGCCGACGCCGTGCTGGCCATCCAGAGCAACGAGGAGGCCGAGGTGGTGCTCGACGGGGAGAACGCAGGCCGCACCCACGATCGGTTCTGGCAGCGGGTGGGGCTCGCCGCGGGTCGTCATACGGTCGAACTCCGCTCGACGGGGGGCCGGGGACGAATCGAACTGCGCCTGGAGGCGGGGGAGGTCCGCTCCCTCCCGCTCGACCTGACCGAGCGCCTGGGGGAAGACCCGAGCGCCACGCTGCGGGTGCTGTCCGAGCTGGGGCCTTTCCGGCTGCTCCTCGACGACCTGCGCTACGGGTGTCCGACCCGCATCCGGGGCCTGCTCCCGGGCCGGAAGCGGGTGGAGATCGAGCTGGACGGCATGACGTTCCAGGAAGAACTCCTGCTGGAGGGGGGGCGGGTGACCGAGTACGTGCTGACTCTGGAACGGGTGGCCCGGCAATTCCACGTCAACCTGGCCCGCTTCCGCCCCCGGAGCCTGCCGGAAACGAACGAGGTGTCCGATGATTCAGCGAGTTGATCGGCCGACGGTGGTGCCGGCCGCGGGGACGCCGCGAAAGCGGATCGAGGAGTTTTTCGGCCTCGCCTCCAGCGGAGAGGCGGGGGTCAGCATCGCCCGCATGGTCAGCCCGGCGGGCTGGCGGGAACCGGGGCAGCGTCCCGAGTTCACCGAGTACACGGTGGTGCTGCGCGGCGAGCTGCGGGTGGAGACCGATCACGGTGAGCTGGCGGTGACCGCCGGGCAGGCGGTGGTGGTGCCGGCCGGCGACTGGGTCCGCTACCACAGCCCGGGGCCCGGCGAAACCGAGTACCTCGCGGTCTGCCTGCCGGCCTTTGCCCCGGCCACGGTGCATCGCGACGGGGAGTAAGCGACCGGGGGCGGCGCCATCATTGGCACAGTCGAGGTGGCAGGAGTGAATGGTCGCCCAGGCGACTGGGAGTGGGTGCTCTGCGATCCTCTCCCCTGCACCCCCATTCCATGCCTTGGGCATCTTCATCTGTGGGAGGCCCTCACGATCCCGGTCTTACCATCTTCAGCCTAGAGGAAAACCCAGGAACAACCTTAAACACGATAAGATACAGTATTTTTCGCACATTTTGGAAGAGGAGTGGTGTAGTCCTCTAAGCTTAATGGAAGGTCACGAATGGATCCGCAAGTGATGCAATAGCCCGATCGAGGGGAAGCATTCCTGATCGAAGCCCGTCGCGTCCATGCACCTCGTCGCTTGGCGGCGGAAACAAACTCTCCCCCCGATTCGGACCCGCGAGGGGGCTCACCCCAATTGTGGAAATTCCCTTGACTCAGCCCTTTTCGGAGTCCTTCCTGGCGTTCCCGTTCAGGACACTTCGGGCCTTTTCATACTCGGCGGAGTATCGCTTGTTCTTTTCATCGGCCGTATAGAGCCGGATGCAATTCTTGTACAGGTCGAGCGCCTTTCGATCGTCGATGCCCCCCAGCGTCTCCGCGAAGTAGTAGCTCAGCCTGAAATCGTCGGGAAAGTCTGCCACCCCGCCTCGAATACCCGGATCGATTCCTGCTTGAGGTTGTGCTTGGTGGTCAGCTCCGATGCCAGATAGTAGTATTCGGCGGCACTGATCTGGTATCCGGGAGTCTTCTTCAACTGCGACAGTTGGGCCATAGCCCGGTCGATCCCGGCCTGGCCGATGGTGAGCCCGACCGCCTTGGCGATCGATTTCTGCGGCGGGGCAACCTCCTTTCCGGCCAGGATGTCGATAATATCGTCGGTGATGCCGTAGCACCACTTGACCCCCACGTCGGTCCGGAAATAGTCGTTTTCGAGCATGATGATGTCGACGTGGTCTTCCACGATCCGGGTCGAGTAGGTCTTGTACCCGTCGGTCGAGCCGCCGTGGCTGATCACCGTCTTTTTGCCACCGTTCAGCTCGATGGTGTCGATCCACCAGCCGTATCCGTAGTACTGCCAATCCTTTACGTAGGGGGTGAACATTTTCTGATACAGCGATTTCGCCATAAGCGTCTGCGCATCGAAGCATTCGTGATTGAATTTGGCCATGTCGCCGACCGTGGACAGGATCCCCCCGCTGCCCTTGCAGTGGTCCATGGAGAGGTAGGAGGGAAGCTTATACCCTTCGAGAAGGTAGTATTCATAGCCGTAGGCGCGCTTCGCGTCGATGTCCAGGTTGGTGTTCAGCGAGGAGTCGTTCATGTTCAGGGGGACGAATACCCGCTGCTTCAGCAACTCCGCAAAACTCCGGTGGGTGACTTTTTCGCACACGATGGCCAGCAGGTTGTAAGCGATGCCGCTGTACTCGAAGCCGGTGCCCGGCGCGAACTTGAGTGCCGTTTCCTTGACCAGCTCCAGGTACTGGTCCGAATCGTAGATCCAGCGAACCCGCTTCTTGGCCAGGTTGGGGATCGCCCCGTGATTGGGAATGCCCGACGTGTGGGTCAGCATCTGATGGATGGTGACCTGGTTCTTCCCCGGGCCCTCGTACTGCGGGATGTAGGTGTTGATGGTGGCGTTCAGATCGATCAATCCCTCGTTCACCAGCATCAGCACCATCAAGGCCGTGTAAGACTTGCTGACCGACCCGATCAGGAACTTGGCGTCGAGCGTGTTGGCGATGTTCCACTCGCGGTTGGCCAGACCGAATGCCCGTTCGTAGACCGTCCGGTTGTCTTTTTTGACCAGGATGGTGCCGTTGAATTGCCCGTTCTGACTGTAGGCATTCATCAATCGGTCGATCTTACGCTGGGCGCTTTCCGGACGGAGAGCCGTACCCGGAATCGCAACGAAAAGGAGAGCCCAAATAGCGAGCGTATGTGGTTTCACAGTTCCTCCCTGGCGGGCCATCCGCTTCCTCCTCCGTGAAAATGAATATTCCGCTTCCCGGTAGGCATTGTCAACGACGGCGAGGACGAACCGCGCGATTTCGCCTCCCAACGCCGTATTTTTTGTCATGAAGCGGCAGCCCGCCCCCATGCAGGCCATGCCCCCTGTTTCCCATGCAGACTCAGGGCTGCTCCCTGCGCACGGCCGAAGGAAATCATGCCATTGCAGTGGCGGGGGAAGGGCTCACTTTGCCGACGCGGTTTCCTGGGCGCGGCGGTCGCGAATTTTCTGGGCATGGCGGACGAACTGGGGCAGGTCCGGGTTGGCGAACTGCGTGGCCAGTTTGCCCGCTCGCTCGGCAGCCTGGGCGACGTCCGCCCATCGGCCGGCTTTGACCATCGAGCATTGGCGATCCACTGTTAGAATCAATGTGCTTGGTTAGGCGATTTATATAGGGTTCGTGGGCCCCAAATGGGCCCCGGGACATTGGATGCATACTGTGGAAAAACCCAAAACGAAGGTGGGATCAGTGCGCCTGGGGTGACTCGAACACCCAGCCCTTGGATTAGGAATCCAATGCTCTATCCTTTGAGCTACAGGCGCACCGGCAGGGATTCTACCACGGCGGGGCGGGGCTGTCCATGCGGCTGCTCACCGCCAGGTGGCGACGAAGCAGGTGTCCTGCGGCAAATCGATCGCCGGGGCGGGTCCCTCCCGCCAGCTTCCGGGAAGGCCCGCTTCCTGCGCCGCGAGCTGGAAGTGGGCCATGGCGATGCCCATGTCGATCCGCTGCAAGTAGGGGAAGAACTTCCGGTAGGTCGGATCGTGGCAGAGGAAGAGGTGGTACTGCTCACCTTGGCGGACCAGCCGCCAGGGTTGCTTGTTGGAGGCGGAGGGGGCCCGGCGGAGGCACTCCAGCGCCGGCAGGGCGGGGCCGGCCTGCTCGTCGCCGAGCGGCCGGTCGAACGATTCGGCGAAGAAGAGCTGGGAGAAGGGCTTGCGCTGGTCGCCCTTGGCGCTCCAGCGCGACAGGCGTTCGCGCAGCGAGCGGTGGTCTGCCGCCTTGCCGATGGCGATCACCACCGGCAGCGTCTCCCGCTCGCCGAGGCCGATCTGGCCGCCGAACCTCTTGCGGTCGAAGACCCCGCCGATCCAGCAGCTGCCGATCCCCCAGTCGGTTAGGTGGAGGACCGCCGTTTCCAGCAGGAAGCCCAGGTCCTCGCCGTTGCGGAGGGAATCGAGCGGCAGGGGGGCGGTCAGGAAGTGGCGAACCCCCGAGATCAGCCCGTAGGTGCCGCTGGAAAACAGGTGGTCCGCCTTGACCTTCTCCCGGTCGATGAAGCGGGGACGCAGGGGGGTGGCGAACGGCGGGGCGACCTGCTCCAGGGCCAGCAGCAACCGTTCGAGGACGGGCGGCTCGAGGCCTCCGGGCTGGAAGGTGCGGCAGGAGACGCGCTTCCGGGCGAGGGCGGATACCGGTTGCGAGAAGGACGACTGGGGCATGGCGGGCTCCTCCTTGAGGAGGAGATCATACGGCCGGAGCGGGCCTCCGGTCAAGCCGCGTTCCCCCGCCGGGATTGAACTTCGCGCCCGCCCTCCCGTATAATCGGGTCTCGGCCCAGGAGGTCTCGATGGAAAACCTGCTCAGCGTGTTCACCACCCCCGCGACCGCGATCGCCGGAGCGATGGAGGGCAAACGGTGGAAGGCCGCTTTCCTGATCGTGCTGGCGGCGGCGGCGATCTTCTCCTACATCTCCTATCCGATCGTCAAGGTCGATCAGGCCCGGCTGATCCGGGAGTCGCCGATGGCCGACAAACTCCCCGCCGAGAAACTCGATTCGCTGGAGCAGTTCACCCCGGGGCAGCGGATATTCGGCGCCGTCAGCGCGGCCCTGTTCACCGGCCTCGTCCTGCTGATCGCCACCTTCTTCGTCTACCTCTTCTGCAAGCTGGGCGGCATCGAGGGGCTCTTCGTCCACTTCTTCGCCGCGGTGTCGGTCGCCTCGCTGATCGACGTGGGGGCCGGCGGGGTGGTGCGCACGGCCCTGATGCTGGCCAAGCGGAGCATGTTCGTCTCCACCGGTCTGGCCGCCTTCTTCCCCTCCCTGCCCGTCCAATCCCTGAATTACGCCGTCCTGAGCCAGTTCGACCTGTTCACCTTCTGGTATCTGGCCGCGTTGGCCTTCGGCATCGCCCTGTTCGCCAAGGTGCCGCTGAAGAAGACCCTGATCTGCATTGCCAGTTTCTTCCTGTTCAAGCTGGTGGTCACCACCGCCCTCACCTACTTCTCCCTGAAGCTGACGGGAATGGGGAGCTGAACCGGGCCGTAGGGGTATTTCCGGTTCGCGGCGATTTTCGAGTTGAATGCGAGGGGAAAACTGTACACAGTATAATATCGGAGTTTTAGGGGGTAGGGAGAAGTATCAGCTCTATCCGGAAACGGGCGTGTCACCGTCCGGGAGGATGAATGCTCGACCGGGTGAAACGGCTTCGTCAGGACGTCAAGATCGCCCTGCTCGGCAGTGGCAGCGTGCTGATCACGGCCCTGGCGCTGGTGCTGCTGGCCGTCTGGCAGAGCGGCCGGTACAATGCGCTGGCCCGGGCCGAAATGCAGGAGCTGATCGATGCCGACCTGAACCACATCGCCCTCGGGATCTTCAACCTGGTCCATACCGAGAATGAGGCGGCGCAGGCGGAGGTCGACCGCAGCCTGGCCGTAGCCCGTCACGTGCTGGAACGATCCGGCTCGGTGCGCCTCGACAGGGAGACCGTCGTCTGGGAGGCGACCGACCAGTTCACCGGTGCGAAATCCCGCGTGGTGCTGCCGCTCATGAGCATCGGTTCGCGCCCGCTGCGGGAGAACGACGATCCGGCCATCGAGGCGGCCGTCGTCGATGAGGTGACCCGGCTGGTGGGCGAGACGGCGACCATCTTCCAGCGGATGAACGAGCGGGGCGACATGCTGCGGGTGGCAACCACGGTCCTCACTGACGGCAAGCGACGGGTCATCGGGACCTACATCCCGGCCATGAACCCGGACGGTACGGCCAACCCGGTGGTGGCCACCGTCCTCCGCGGCGGGACGTATCACGGCCGCGCCCTGGTCGTCGACGACTGGCATCTCACCGCTTATGACCCGATCCGGGACCAGCGGGGAGGGCTGGTGGGCATGCTCTACGTGGGGGTCCAGCAGCGGAAGATCGAGGACCGGGTGCGTCAGGCCATCTTGCAGACGCGGGTCGGCAAGACGGGGTACGTCTTCGTGGTCGCGGGCCGGGGGGAGGAACGGGGGCGATACGTCGTGTCCCAGTCGGGCGCCCGGGACGGAGAGAACATCTGGGAAACCCGGGACAGCGACGGCCAGGCCATCATCCAGAAGATCATCGCCAAGGCGATCGCCCTGCCCCCGGGACAACTGGCCACCGTGCGGTACCGCTGGCAAAACCCCAATGAAACGGCGCCCCGCTGGAAAGTCGTCCGCCTGTCCTACTTCGAACCCTGGGACTGGGTGATCGGTACCAGCGCCTACGAGGATGAGTTGCTGACCATCCGGCGGCCCCTGGACTCCGGGCGGCGGCGCATGTCCCTGGTCATGAGCCTGGCCGGGGCGGCCATCGCCTTGCTGATCGCCTTCTGCGGCATCCTGGTCGCCTGGACGATCACCCGGCCCATCAAACAGATGACCCGGGCCGTGGAGAAGATCATCCAGGGCGACCTGAATCAACGGGTGAGCGTCGACAGCGACGACGAGATCAGTGCCCTGGCCCAGGCCTTCAACGTGATGACGCTCCGTCTCAGCCAGACCCTGGAGGGATTGCGCAAGAACGAGCAGTTCCTGGGCGACATCATCGAGAACATCCCGCACATGGTCTTCGTCAAGGACGCGGTTAGCCTGCGTTTCGTCCGGTTCAACCGGGCCGGTGAGGAACTGACCGGCTTTTCGCGGCAGGAGCTGCTCGGCAAGGGGGACCACGATTTCTTCGCTCCGGACGAGGCGGATTCCTTCGTCGCCAGGGATCGGGAGGCACTCCAGAGCAAGCGCCAGATCGACGTGGCGGAAGAGGTGTTGCACAACCGCCGGGGCGAGGAACGGATCTTGCATACCAAGAAGATCCCGATCCTCGACGGCGCGGGCCACCCCCAGTTCCTGCTGGGCCTGTCCGAGGACATCACCGAGCGCAAGCGGGCGGAGGCGGAGCGCCAGAAATTGGAAGCCCAGTTGATCCAGGCCCAGAAGATCGAATCGATCGGCACCATGGCTTCGGGGATCGCCCATGACTTCAACAACATCCTGACCATCATCCTGAACAGCGTTTACCTGCTGGCCGACGAACTGAGCGACCGGCAGAAGACCGTCCAGCGGATCCAGATGATCACCCAGGCGACCGAACGGGGCGTCCAGCTGGTACGGCATCTGCTGACCTTTGCGCGTCAGACCGACCTGCAGCCGAAGTCGGTGCAGCTCAACGAGTTGATTCGCGAGGTGGGGATCCTGCTGGAAACCGTCTTCCCCAAGACGATCGAGATCCATCAGGAGCTGTTCTCCGAGTTGCCCGTGGTCACGGCCGATCCGGGGCAGCTGCACCAGGTGCTGGTGAACATGTGCGTGAATTCGCGCGATGCCATGCCCGGCGGTGGCCGTTTGACGATCGCCACGGCCACCGTCTCCGGCGACGCCTTGCGCCGCAGATACCCCCTCGCGTCGGCGGAGCAGTACGTCCAGGTCAGCGTCCGGGACACCGGCACCGGCATGGACGAAGAGACGAAGCGCCGCATTTTCGACCCCTTCTTCACGACCAAGGGCCCCAACCAGGGGACCGGCCTGGGGCTGGCCGTCGTCTACGGCGTCATCAAGAATCACGGGGGGCTCATCGACCTGGACAGCGCGCCGGGCCGGGGGACCGAATTCCGGATCTTCCTCCCGGTGGCGCACGCCGTCGTGGAGGCCTCTGCGGCGTCCGGGAGCCCCGATTCCTTCGTCGCGAGCCGCGGCGAGACGATCCTGCTGGTCGAAGACGAGCGGATGAGCCGCGAGATCGCCAGAGACTTCCTGCGGAGCCGGGGATTCCAGGTGCTGACTGCGGCCGACGGGTTGGAGGGGATGGCGGTGTTTGCCGAGCATGCCGCCGGGATCGACCTGGTCGTCACCGATCTCGGGCTGCCCAAATGCGCCGGCGACGAACTGTGCCGCCACCTCCGGCAGCAGGCGGCCCAGCTTCCGCTGGTGGTCGTCAGCGGATACATCAGCCAGGAGAAGCGGGCGGCCTTGCTGGCGATCGGGGTCGACCGGATCGTCGCCAAGCCCTACCGGCTGAAGGAACTGCTGGGGGAGATCCGGACGCTGCTGGGGTACCCGCCGTGATCCGGGGGGCGACGCGGAATGGAGCGGTCCGGTCACCCGGTTCCAGGAGGGGAAAAGCCCGCCCTGGACCCGGCCGGGCGCTTTTCGCATCGTTGCCTGCTTGACGTCGCTGCGGTGGTCGTGCTATCTTTGCCGGCGATGATCGCTGCGGAACCCGTTCCCTCTGTCTGCTTTGCCTCCTGGAAGCGTGGATGGTGGGCGGTCCCCTCCGCCCAGTAATCTCTCCCACTCTATTTATTCATTTTTTGAGAAATCCCACATAGAATAAGGAGAAATTACTTTGGAACGTTTTCTATCCCGCCATGAGAAGCATCTGCCGAATCATTTCTACAACCTGAAAGCCGATCTGGAAACCCTGCCACCGCCCCCGTTGAGTCCGGTGACTCACGGGCCGCTGGATCCGCAGGAACTTCTGCCGATCTTTCCGGCGGGCCTGGTGGCCCATGAAGTGAGCCGCGCCCGGAGTGTCCCCATTCCTCCGGCCGTCCTTGCCATCATGGCCCAGTACCGGCCTACCCCGTTGGTTTATGCGTCGGAGCTTCGTCGTCGCCTGGGCACGCCGGCCCACATCTTCTACAAGTATGAGGGGGTCAGCCCTTCGGGCAGTCACAAGAGCAACACCGCCCTGGTCCAGGCGCATCTTGCGGCTGCCGAGGGCGTTGAGACGCTGGTCACCGAGACGGGGGCCGGTCAGTGGGGGAGTGCCCTGGCCCTGGCCGGGCAGGCCCTGGGGCTCAGGATCCACGTGTACATGGTCGGTTCGAGCTTTCATCAGAAACCGGAGCGCCGGGCCCTGATGGAAATGGCCGGGGCCGAGGTCACCGCCAGCCCCAGTGGGCGGACCCGGGCCGGCCGTGCCTGCTTGGGGGAGGGCCCTGACCATCCGGGCAGCCTGGGCATCGCCATCGCCGAGGCGGTGGAGGAGGCGGTGGGCACGTCCGGGGCCAAGTATGCCCTCGGCTCGGTACTCGACAGCGTGCTGCTGCATCAGAGCGTGATCGGCCTCGAGGCGCGGAGCCAGTTGGCGGAGGTGGGGGCCTCGCCCGATCTGGTGGTGGGTTGCGTGGGGGGCGGGTCCAACTTCGCGGGCCTCGCCTTCCCCCTGTTGCATGACCCATTGGGTCGCCAGGCGAAGTGCGAGTTCCTGGCCGTCGAACCCGCCGCCTGCCCCACCCTTACTCGTGGCAGACTCGGTTACGATCATGGCGACAGCGCCGGTCTGACTCCTCTCCTTTTCATGCATTCGCTGGGCAAGGGGTTCGTCCCGCCGCCTCTCCATGCCGGAGGGCTCCGCTATCACGGCATGTCGCCGCTCGTATCCCACCTGGTGGCCCAGGGCCGGGTAAAGGCGGTGGCCCTGGAACAGGACCGGGTGTTCGCTGCGGCCAGGCTCTTCCTGTCCTGTGAAGGAATCCTGCCGGCCCCCGAATCGGCCCATGCCATCGCTGCCGTGATCGACGAGGCGCTGCGCTGCCGGGAGACCGGTGAGGCGCGGACGATCCTGTTGGGCCTGTCGGGACATGGTTTGCTCGATCTGGCCTCCTATCGAGCGAGTGGTGGTGCTGGTTCCTGAGTCTTCCCTAGTTCGGGTCCCGGGGGAAGGTTCCGCTGATCCGGCAAATCGGTGGCGTTCACCGAGTGGATGCGGCCACTCGCCCGGAAAACACTTGGCGGGGATCCGCTGCTGGCGCTAGAATCGCGGGCATGCGCAGCCAAAAAAACTTGACAGGGATTCCCATTGTCGCTACAATCTCCCCCCGCTTCGCCGTTTACTTCGTGGGACAAAACACGGCCGCGAAACCATCCCCCCCCGGTTCCAGTAGTCGCGCGTGGGCATTTCGTGGCCGCGAGGAGGGATTCGTTCGATGAGGCGTATTTCCATGACAACTGGTTTCGGGCTGGCCGCCGGTCGTGCCGGGTTCGGCGCCGGGGCGGGCCCAAAGCGAGGAGGCGGAATGAGACGAGGTCTGATCCTGCTGTTGCTCGGCCTGAGCGCGACGCTGCCCGCACAGCAGCTACCGTTGGAACTGACCCTCGAGCGGGCGGTGCAGCTGGCGTTGGAAAACTCCAAGGCGCACCAGGTGAGCGAGCTGGAAGTCCGTGGCGCCCGCTTCCGCCAGCTCGGCAATCTCGGGTTCCTGCCGCAGGTGACCCTGTCGGGGACCAAGAACCTGAAGGAAAAGCTGATGACCATCGTCATGCCTTCCTTCACCCCGGGCGGCGAAACGCAGTCGTTCAACCTCGACTTCACCATGAACTACGAGTTCACTCTGCAAGTGGTGCAGCCGGTGTTCACCGGCGGCAAGATCCTGCTGGGCAACAAGAACGCCCTGCTCGATCTGCAGCTCGCCCGCGAACGGGAGCGCAACAGCCGCGAGGAGACCGCGCTCAACGCCCGCAAGGCCTTCTACAACATCCAGGTGCTGGACGAGTTGCTGAAGGCCCACAGGGAGGCGCTGCAACTCGCCGAGAACAGCCACGCCAACATCAAGCAGAGCTTCGACCTGGGCATGGCCTCGCAGTACGATCTGCTGCGGGCCGAACTGGCCGTACGCTCGGCGCGACCGGCCATCACCCAGACCGAGACCCTGAGGCAGGTGTCGATGCTGGGGCTGAAGCAGCTGCTCGGTATCCCCGAGGAGCAGGAGGTCCGCCTGCTCGGGGAACTCGGCTTCGCCGAAGTGCGACTCGAGCTGGACGGACTGCTCGACGGGGCCCTGACGGGTCGCTCCGAGATCCGGCAGCTGGACCTGACCCGCCGCAAGGTGGACAACCTGGAGAAGCTGGCCTGGGCCCAGTTCCTCCCCGACTTCTCGATCGTCGCCAGCTATAACTACCGGGCCGACACCTTCCGCCTGCGCGGCCGCACCTGGGAGAACTACTACACCATCAACCTGGGCGTTTCCCTGCCCCTCTTCACCGGGCTGAAACGCAGCTCCCAGGTGGGCGAGGCGAAGGTGGCGCGCCACATCGCCGAGCTGAACATGCGCCAGCTGCAGGACGCCACCCGGCTGGAGGTGCGCAGCAAGTACCTGTCCGCGCAGCAGGAGTACGAGAACATCCTGCTCGGGCAGAAGAACGTGGAGACCGCCAGGGAGGGGGTGCGCATCGCCGAGCTCTCCTACCAGGAGGGGTTGATCACCGTGCTGGAATTGAACTCTTCCCACAACGAGCTGACCCGGGCCCGGGTGGGTTATCTGCAAGCCCTGTACAACTACAACATCGCCCTGGCCGAACTGCAAAAGCTGGCCGGCGTGGACCTTCACGGAGGTGAGAAGTGAAACGGATCGCATTGATCATATTCGTCGGAGCGGCCCTGCTGACCGTGTCGTGCAGCCGCCAGAAAGAGACCGCCGCCTCGTCGGAAAAGAAGCCGCTGCTGGTGAAGACCGAAGCGGTGAAACGGGCGACGCTGAGCAATTCCCTGAACTTCAAGGGGACCGTGCTGGCCTGGAAGACGGCCAACATCACCCCCGACGCCTCGGGGCGCATCGGCCGCATCCTGAAGAAACCCGGCGATCGCGTGCAGAAGGGGGAACTGCTGGCCCAGCTCGACATGGTGTCGCTGGAGCTGCAGTTACGCCAGGCCCGGGCCGCCACCGCCGTGGCCGAGGCCTCGTACCGGGACGCGAAGCTCAACTTCGAGCGCATGAAGAAACTGTACGAGAACCGGGCCGTTTCGCAGCTGCAGTTCGAGAAGGCGCAACTGGCCTTCGATGCCGCCGACACCCAGTTCAAGAGCGCCGGAGCCAGCCTGGACCTGGTGGAGTACACGCGGAAGAACTCCTACATGCGCGCCCCCTTTTCCGGGATCGTCACCGCCAAGCTGATGGAGGAGGGGGATCAGATCAATCCGATGATGGGCATGGGGACCAGCATCCTCACCCTGATGGACCTGAGCAAGGTCAAGGTGGTCGTCGACGTGCCGGCCGAGGAGATCGAACAAGTCCGTGAAGATTCGCCCTGCCGGGTGCGGGTCGCCTCGCTGAGCGAAGAGGTCTTCACCGGCAGGGTCTATGCCAAGAACCTGGCCGCCGACCCGACCTCCAAGACCTTCAAGGTCGAGATCGCCATCGACAACCCCGGTACCCGCATCAAGGCCGGGGTCTACGCCGATATCGCCATCGAGGTGGCACGCCGGGAAGGTGTGCTGGTGCTGCCCCTGGCTGCCCTGCTGCCGGACGGCACAGTCATGGTCCACGCGGGGGGCAAGGCGGTCAGGCGGCCGGTGACGGTCGGGGCCCGGAACGAGGCGGTGTTCGAGATCGCCTCCGGGCTACGGGAGGGGGAGGTCGTGCTGGTCGAGGGCAATTACGACCTGCAGGACGGCACGGCCGTGACCGTCCAGGGGGCGGGAAAATGAAGATCGTCGACTTTTCGCTGAAGAAGCGGGTGACCATGTCCATGGTGGTCCTGGTCATCGTCCTCCTCGGCCTGATCGCCTCCTCCAAACTCGGGCTGGACATGCTGCCCGACATGGACTACCCCTACATCTCCGTGATCACGACCTACAGCGGCGTCTCCTCCGAGGACATCGAGCAGAACATCACCCGGCCGGTCGAACAGTGGGTCTCCACCGTTTCGGGGATCAAGGACCTGAAGTCGATCTCCCTGGAGGGGCAGTCGGTGATCATGATCGAGTTCGAATGGGGCACCAACCTCGACTTCGCCGCCCAGGACGTGCGCGACACCATCGGCATGTACGATCAGTACCTCCCCGAGGGGGCCGACAAACCCTTCGTCATGAAGTTCAACTTCTCGCAGATGCCGGTCGTCGCCTACGGCATCACCGGCGGCGGCATGAGTCTGAGCAAGCTGCGCGACTACATCGACGACGAGGTCGCCAC
>Ga0116171_10002942_pt1 | contig 15882 bp, 6 predicted proteins | sample AD_JPNHW2_MetaG_FD_89798 | JGI IMG/M metagenome (GOLD analysis project Ga0116171, IMG submission 89798) | Active sludge microbial communities of municipal wastewater-treating anaerobic digesters from Japan - AD_JPNHW2_MetaG | ecosystem: Engineered > Bioreactor > Anaerobic > Digestate | place...
AATCAAAAATCGTCAACATGTCAATGAACTATTGTATTTCGGCACCCTGGCCGCTTAATTATATATCACTTTTTGAACGAACTATTCCTTTTTATTAATTGGTTGCACGTATTCGTTTGCTCAAGGAAATTTTCCGACTAATTTTCCTGACCGAATTGTATTAAACGCAACGGCCGATCCAACAACCTCTTTTGTGGTTAGCTGGCGAACCGGTACAGCTGTTGGCGACGGCATTTGCGAAGTGCAGCCAATGAGTGATACCCGAATTTCACCTGATAAATCTATTTCAGTAAAGGCGGTGACCCGCTTTGCCGAACTTGGTAATTTAAACGAAACAATAATACCAGTCAATGTTCACACGGCTGTTGTGTCAGGATTGAGTGCTGGCAGTAAGTATTTATATCGCGTAGGCAGCGGAAGTTATTGGAGCGAGTGGTTCGAAGTTGATATACCTGCAAATAACGGCGATTTTTCATTTATATATTTTGGAGACCCACAGGTTAGCTTAAAATCTGAGTGGTCAAGAGTAGTTAGAAAAGCGTATCAAATGGTTTCCGATTGCAGGTTTATGCTGTATGCCGGTGATATTATCAACCGCTCGGGTAGTGATATGGAATGGAACGAATGGTTTTATGCCGGGTCTTATATTTTCTCAACTATTCCACAAATTCTGACTCCGGGAAATCACGATTACAAAGATCAGAAGCTCGATATACACTGGAATCTGCAGTTTCATCAACCACAAAACGGACCTAAAGGGCTAAAAGGAACTTGTTTCTTTGTTGATTACCCCAATCTTCGTTTGATTTCAATCGATTCGGCTTCGGGCGATGAACTTGAAAATGAAAACGGGTACGAGATGACTGTTCAGAAAGCCTGGCTCGATTCAGTCCTACGAACCAACACTAAGAAATGGACTGTTGTTACAACGCATCTGCCTTTTTACTCCACCAAAGATACACGCGACAATCCGCAAATCAGGAAGCATTTTCAGCCAATACTCGAAAAATATAAAGTTGATTTGGTACTCACGGGGCACGATCATTCGTATGGTAGGGGAAGAGCATCGGATACGCCCGGAATTACGCCCACAATTAACTACGTTGTATCGGTGAGTGGGCCAAAATTATATCCTGAAGGAACTAAAACATGGATGGAAAAAAGAGGTGGAAGCATCCAGCTTTTCCAAAAAATCTCAGTAAAAAGTGAATCTCTCTTATATGAGGCGTACACAGTTTCGGGCGAAATATTTGATTCGTTCAGGATTGATTACGCAAAAAATGGTCGTAAAATTTTCAGGAATATCAAACAAGATTAGCTTTTTATGGTTTATCTAAATGCTGCCTTATTTTTACTATTTCATTTTGTATTTCAGACAATTTTCGAAGTGCATCAATTTAATAAATATTAACTTTTGTGTGATTGAATATTAACAATTAAAAATGACTTAATCGATTTAGTAAAAGTTTAGTTGTTAATATTTGTTGTAACCTGAATAAAATTCCATAAGCTTTCTCGTTTTTTATTTCCAATATTTGTACACGTGATAATCTAAACAACGGCTTCAGCTAAACGAAGTTTGCGTGCAACATTAGATACTTGTTAAAAACTAATTTTATTTATCTATGAAACAAAAAGTCTTACAATTGCTCCTTTTGGGAATGTTTGCTTTTTTTACAAGTAATGCATTAGCCCAGCTTAAAGTGAGTGGTGTTGTAAAAAGCTCTGACGGAGAAGCACTTCCGGGAGCGACCGTCATGGTGAAAGGCACTACTACGGGTGTTATTACCGATATAGACGGTAAGTACAGCATTACTGCTCCCCAAGCACAGTCTGTTCTTGTGTTCTCTTTTGTAGGTATGAAAAGTCAGGAAGTTTCTGTTGAAGGAAAGAATACCATCAACGTAACTTTATCTACTTTAAGCTTAAATGTGGACGAAGTAGTTGTTACCGCTTTGGGTATCACCAAAGAGAAAAAATCATTGGCTTATTCAGTATCTGAAGTTAAGTCTGATAACCTTGTAAAAGGAGGTAATCAAAACTTAATGAAGTCGTTGGATGGTAAAGTAAGTGGTGTTAACCTTACCAGTTTAAGTAGCGATCCAACATCTTCGGTATTAGTAAATATTCGTGGAACGACGGCTTTGCCGACTACAGAAAGCAATGGTACAAACGTATCTATGAAAGGACAACCTTTGTATGTAATTGACGGCATTCCCGTTGGTACACAGAATGTAAGTAATAAAGATGGTGTTGATTTCGGAAATATTATCTCACAGTTAAATCCAGAAGACATCGAAAGTATTACTGTTTTGAAAGGTGGAAGTGCCGGAGCTCTTTACGGAAAAGACGGTGGTAACGGTGTTGTAATGATTACAACTAAATCAGGAAAAGGTGGTAAAGCCGGAATTGGAGTTAGTTTTACAAGCTCGTTTACAGTTGAGCAGCCATATCAGTTTATTCAGGAACAGCAATTGTATGGTCAAGGTGAACGTGCCAATGAATGGCAGTATGATAATACTGACACCTGGGGTCCGAGACTTGACGGCAGTTATACCGGCAGAAGATGGAACGTAAAAACACAACAATGGGACGACAATGTTCCGATGGTTGCATCAGGCGAAAATCCAATGAAGGCATATTTGAGAAATGGCTCCACCTTTACAAATAACGTCGGTATTACCGGTAATTACGATAAAGGCTCGTTCCGCGTATCGTTAAGCTCAATGGGTAACGACGGGGTTATGCCGAACACAACCACGCAACAAAAGTCTGTAAACTTTGCATCTGAATATAAACTGACCGATAAAATTAAGGTGTCGGTTAACTCAAATTATGTAACAACATATTCGCCAAATAAGGCAAATGTTGCTGGTTCGAACAGCGTTTTGAATGATTTGCTTGTGAACATTCCGGCCAGCTTACAACCACTCTCTGAAATGAAAAATTACTGGTTGAAAGGATTCGAAGGTCTTTATCAGAATGGAGCAATTATGAAGGATAAATCGTCGGTGCCAATTTATCAGGCTGGCGTTGCTCAAAATAACCCTTGGTTTATCACTTACGAACGCATTCACCGTTTCAACAGAAATAATTTCTTTGGAAAAGTTCAGCTGGACTGGCAGTTTAGCAAATCACTTTCTGCTCTTGTTCGTTCGGGTATGGAAAGTGTTGTTGAAAACTATGAATTAAGAAAATCCTGGGGCGATAAAGGCGATCCTTATGGTGAATTTCAGATGAATGAAAGTAATAGCAACTCATTTAATACTGATGCTTTATTGAATTTTAATAAGGCTTTTGGTAAATTTTCAGTAACCGCTTCTGGTGGTTTCAATTATACATTTAATAAAAACTATAGCTCTTATATTGATGCAGGAGATTTAACTGTTCCTAAATTATTCAACGTCGCTAACGCAAAACCAGGAACTTTGAGTGCTAAATATGGCAGTACAAATTTGAACGACGATTACGGTTTCGGCACATCTCAAAGTTATAGTGCCTACGGAACTGCCGATTTCAGTTGGGCAAATACATTCTTCTTGGGGGTTACCGGACGTAACGATTGGTTAGGTTTCCTCGATGAAAATAAAATGCATTATTTCTATCCATCAGTTTCTGCAAGCTGGGTAGCTTCACAATCTCTTGCGCTACCAAAAGCTATCGATTTGCTGAAATTCAGATTGGGTTATGCTGACGTTGGTAACGGCCTTATCCGCCCACGTAGCGTTGATACCTGGGCATTCGAATCGAACGACTGGAACTCATCTGTTAAAACAGCGAACGTAACAAGAACTTTAGTTGATCCGAATATTAAAGCGACTCACTCGTTGACAAAAGAAGCTGGTGTTGACATTTGGGCATTCGATAAACGTATTCAATTCGACTTCACCTACTTTATTAAAGATCAGGTTGACCAATTTGGCCAGATTCCAACAGTACAAGGAACCGGCTTTACCGGCATGACCACAAATATCGGTGATGTTCGCAATAAAGGTTTTGAAATCGGTTTCACATATAATCCTGTTCGCACAAAAGACTGGAACTGGGATATTGCAGCTAGTTTAACTCATTATAAAGCAACTATTACTCGTCTTTCAGACAAGTTTGCTCCAAACGGATTTGTATTTGCAAGTTACGATGGTAAAACCGTTGTGAAAATTGCCGAAGGCGAGGAAGTTGGAAATATCTACGAACAAAATCCAATTCTTAAAGTTAAGAGCGGCAAATATGCAGGTCAATACCTGCTCGATGGTGAAGCTGGAGAATTCCAAACTTCTTCAGATGTAAATGATCGTCAGATGTTGGGTAATTTCAATCCTAAGTACCTTATTGGTATTAATACAACCTTGAGATATAAACAATTTACCTTGAATATTGTGGGTGGTTTACGTGTTGGAGGTAAATATGTGTCAGTTAACCAGCAGTATATGGACTCTAATGGTCGTTCAGTGGAAAGTTTGAGTTCAGGACCAAACAACCCACTGTGGAATGGTGGTCGTGATGCTTCACAAGGCGGTAATCCATGGCCAACAATTGGTGCAAGTAGTTATGCTGCAATCAATGCAAATAATGATCCACAGCACTCTGATGTAGCTGATGCAGGATATGCAAAAGGTGTATTCATCAGACCTGACCTTCCGGATGGAGCAACTCCAAGCGATGCTGATTACATTGTAAATGGTGCTGATAAAAACAATACATTTTACCAATTTGCATATAATAGCTTTGGCGATTGCATTTGGAACTTTGCTTCAACAAGAACGTTTGACGCAACCAACTTCAAGCTCCGCGAAGTGTCGTTGACATATACTATTCCGAATTCAGTTACACAAAAATATTACCTGAATGGAGTGTATGTATCAATAATTGGCCGCAACTTATTCCAGTGGAATGCCAGCGGACGCAATGAAGATCCTGAATCTGCTTTCTCTGGTGTTGGAACTAGCCAGGGTATCTTAAGAGGAACCCTTCCAAGTATTCGTTCTGTAGGTTTCAAACTTGGATTTAATTTCTAAACTCTTCATCCTGTAAAATTTAACCGATATGAAATCATTAATGAATAAAATATTAATAGTATTCGTATTTGTGGGGTTAACTCTTTCGTGTAGTAAAGATGCCCTTCGTGAATACGATACCCTGCAACAACTTAACGCGGTGGAATCGTTGAACGACCCATTTCTTCTTTCGTCAATACTCAAGCAAACCAGTGTTTATTACGCTAAACAAGGTTTTTCTACAACGGCTTTCCCGGGTGCTGTTCAGTACATCGAGAAAAACTATCAGGGCGGCGATAACTATTATTCCAGTTTCAAGCAGCCATCGACAAATATGTATGATGCGATGACTATTATTGGCTTGATTGATTCGTCGATTAAACTGGCAACCGAACGAGGTTCGAAAAGTTATACGGGAGTTTTTACCGTATTCAGAGTGATGCTTTTTGAATACGTAACAGCTTGTTATGGAGATGTTTATTATACTGAGGCATTAAAGGGACGTGAAGGTACTTTGTATCCAAAATACGACAAACAGTCAGATATTTATAAGGGATTGCTTGCAGAGCTGGATCAAGCAGCAACATTAATTCAATCTGGAACCGAAACAATTGATCCAACTTACGATTTGATGTACGGCGGAGATAAAACTAAATGGCTGAAGCTTTGCAACTCGTTAAAACTTCGTTTGGTTATGCGCGAATCATCCAAGATTTCAGATGCAGGAACAAAACTTACTGCTATTGCCGCTTCTTCTTTATTGAGCACTGTTTCAGACAATGCAAAAATACAGTTTACCGGAACTACAACAGACAATTCTTGGCAAATGGGAGCATTGAATACTCCTGACATTGGCGGGCTCGATCGTATGAGACCTAGCAAAACCTTGGTTGATATGATGGTTGACTTAAACGATCCACGCGTGCAAATTTGGTTTGCTCCGATTGAAAATCCATGGACAACTGATCAGGCTAAAAATGGTACTAAAGTTACAACTACCGACCCTAATGGCTATAGCTACACGTCAACATGGGAATACATTGATGTAACTAATGCGTCGATTAAAGCTCAGGTTGATGCCGGAAATATTCTCGACAAGGATAAACTTTATGCTGGTTATATTGCCGGTATGCCGGGCGACTGGAAAAACGGAAATGGTAACTGGAACGTTGCATCGAGTGGGGCTTATGGAAACTATAAAGTATCGCGCTTTTCAACCCTATTCCGTCAGAATGCTCACAAGTATCTTCAGGCAACAGTTATGAATGCAGACGAGGTTCAGTTCAATTTAGCAGAAGCAGCAGCCAAGGGTCTGATTTCAGGAAATGTAAACACATATTACACTGCCGGAATCACTGCAGCACTGCAGCGTTGGGGTGTGTCTGACGCGGCTATCACTGCTTATCTTGCTCAGGACAAAGTAAAATTGCCTACAGACAAAGCCGGTCAGCTGCAAAAAATTGCTACACAAAAATGGCTGGGATTATTTTGCAATGCTCCTGAAGCTTATTTTGATATACGTCGTACGGGTTTGCCAAACATTTTCTCTAACGGTTATTTGTCAAACTATCAGTTCCCGGTTCGGCTTAGATATCCTTCAAACGAACTTGGTCAGAACTTAGACGCATACAACCTTGGCATCAGTACTCTTACTCCAGCTGAAGATACTCAGTTTGCCAAAATGTGGTTGCTTCAATAAAGACGTTTACCAACTTTTAACCTACTTTTTTACAGAGTACCACCACCACCTGGAGGTGGTACTCTTTGTTTTCTTTCTCAGTTCAATTCACGATTAAGTTAGAAATGCTGTTTCCTGATTAACGAAAACGAAGTGATTTTTCTTCATTAGCAAAAAGAGAAGACATCATCAGCGACAGAAAATTGAAGTTTTCCATCTCCGGTTATGACTTAAAAACAACCTTTTGCTTTCCCTTTGAAGTTAAAAAAGCAGTAGAAAAATAATCGGGATAACGGCACAAACAAAAGACACACAAACGTGAGAATTATTCTGGGCCAAATCATTAAATTAGAGTAATCCTAAAACCAATTAATATATAACATGAGCAAATTGAAGAATACTTTCATTTTACTTTTAATTTTTTGTTGTGGTATATCTGCAACCAGCTACTCGCAGGCTAAAAAACAAGTGTTTGTTGATAAGCCGTTCGAGCAGGAATATAGTGTAAGGTACAAAGTTGAGGACCTGTCTATTGTGCTTTATTCGGTTGGTGCCGACAGAAATGGATATATTCAGGTGTTTTCCTCTGCCGGATTGCTGCGTCCGCGCGCCGGTCAGTTTTTGTTCCCCGGAACGTTGGTTAAAGATGTTCAATACCAGCCAACTTCTGATAAAAAAGTTGCAGCTCTGGGCATTTATAAATCGCAGTTGATGTACGTTGATAACAAGGCTGTTTTCAGCAATGCATGGGCAGGTAAGGTTTATTCACGCCATAAAATGCCCGAAGCTAAATTGTTTGCGGGCGACAATAATTTTACCTTTTTGGTTTCCGATGGTCAAAACCTGAAGCTAGTGAAAGATTCCGTTGCTTCGTGGGAAGGCAAAAGTGCTGATCCTGTTGCTGATTTGAAATTCGATGCAGCCAACAACCAGTTTTGGGTGCTTGGGCGCCAGTCGGTTTCGGTATTTTCCCCGGTTCAGAAGAAGTTGACTTTGGTAGTTTCCAATCCTGAATTGACCAGCATGGAAATTTCAGGAGACAAATTGATTTTAGGAACAAGCAACGGTTACCTGGAATATTCGGCCAAAGACCGCAAGCAACTGGGCGAGATCAAAAGGAAATTACCATGTACTGAAATCACAACGATTTCCGACATCGACGGAAAACTTTGGTTCGGATCTACTCAGGGCGCATTTAGTCTGCGTAAAGACGGCAAATACGACTATTATGCTTCGGAACGCTGGATCCCATCAGACAAGGTTGTGAAAATCGCCAAAGGACCTGAAAATTCAGTTTTGATTTTGACCGATAAAGGTATCGGACAGATTTTCACCAAAAGCATGACTTTAGCCGAAAAAGCCGCTTATTACGAAAAAATGACCCGTGAGCGCCATTTGCGTCATGGATTTAATGCCACCGTAAGCGGAATGGTCGATGGTGATGTAACTACGGGTTCGGTTGAAAATTCGGACAATGATGGCTTATGGACTTCGATGTACCTGGCTGCCGAAACGTTCCGTTACGCGGTAACGAAATCCGACGAAGCTTTGCAGAATGTGCGCGAATCGCTCGAAGCTATGGAACGCGAATATACCGTGAATCAGCTAAACACCGGGTTCCCGTCGCGCTCGTTCGACAGGGCTGGCTATAACAAGAACGATAAACCCTGGAGACAGTCGCCCGATCCGGAGTGGGACTGGAAATCGACTACCAGTAGCGACGAAGCCATTGGCCATATTTTTGCCTTTGGTGCAATAGCTGAACTTGTTCCTGTTCCTGAAATTAAAAACAAAGCGGTGATGCTGATTGATACTTTAATGTCGCACATTTTGAAAAATAATTACTACATGATCGACTGGAATGGCAAACCAACGACCTGGGGCAGGTGGAATCCTGAATACGTGAACATCAGGCCATTGGTAGTGGGCGACCGCAAAATCTGTTCCTCGAACATCACTGCTATGTTGCAGACTGCTTATCACTTCACAAAAAAGGAAAAATATAAAAAAGCGGTCATCTCGTTAATGAAAGACCATGGTTACCTCGAAAACCTGATGCGTCCGATGAAATCCATTGGAATGGCACCTGCCGACGCCGATGAATTGAGCCGCGAGCTTTCTGATCAATGGAACCACTCCGACGACGAAATGTACTATTGTGGATACTGGGGTTTGTACCGTTATGCTTTAAACGACACACTGAAAGCCAAGTACAAAGAAGCCATCATTGATCATTGGGAAATTGAGCGCCCAGAAAAAGAAGGTTTATGGAACATTATGACTGCCATTGCTGAAAAACCGGAAATCGATTTGAACGAAGCCATCTGGTACCTTCAGGAGTATCCGCTCGATTTAATCAACTGGACCGTGAAAAACAGCCAGCGCAAAGACATCGAATTTATTGCGCCAAACTTCAGGCATCAAACCATAAAAGAAGTGTTGTCGCCTAAAGAATTACCTGTAACACGCCACAATGCCAATCGCTTCCAATTGGATGAGAATAGTCGTGGATCATCAGAAAACAGCGCAGGCGACATCTGGTTATTGCCATACTGGATTGGTCGTTACCTGGGAGTTATTGTTGAACCAACTGCAAAAAAATAAGTACGTTTTCTTTAATTAGGGTTTAAGTTTAGGGAAAGGCGTACTGTTAAACATGGGTTTAGGTACGCCTTATTTTTTTGAATATATGAAGACAATACAAAACATACAAATAATTGGTATTCTGGCTTTTGTGCTTTTTATTTCCTGTGCGCCACAACGAATTCCTTCGGTAAAGGAAGTGATGGACAATACCATTACCAGGCTGTACCAAACGATGGATTAAACACAATTATCGCAGTTAACCAACGAGCATATCATGTTGCTTTTTTCTCCTGAAGAAAAAGAAGCTTTGGCCACGCAGCATTGGAGTTTCGATGTGAATGTTCCTGCGGTTGTTTCGGTGATGGTAAGCGAAAAACTGAAAGTTGAACCATTTTGGTTAGTTGAAAAAGGCTTTCGGAAAACCAACCTGACCATGAAAAACGAGCAAACCGTTTACGATGTCTGGCAAAAATCGTTTAAAGCCGGACGAGTTGGTTTGGGAGTGAACGGCTTCGATCAGGATTTGGGTATGCATTATTTCGTGTCGGTTGCACCCGAAAAGAAAGATGATCAGCTAGTCCTGAGTAATTTTTTCCCTGAAAAACAGTTTGTTGGAGTGCTCGACAATGGCGCTTTCACCTACCACGATTGGGACGAGCTGGTGCTTACCGATGTTCCGGCTGAAATGAAAGGACAAAAGCTTTTAACAACAACACGCGGACGCACAGCAGCTTCACACTTGATCGGAGCTTTTCGGTCAACCAACTATCCATCGTCGGCAACTCCCGACCAAATCCACTTAAGCTGGAGTTCGAATCCAACTACCAGCATGGATATCGAGTGGCGCACAGACACGACTGTGAATCAGTGTGATGTCAGATTCAGGATAAAAGGAACGACCGACGAGCAATCGGTTTTGGGCGAAAAAGTACGGCTGGAAGACCGGATGCTGGCTAACGACAGATACGTCAACCATTTTACTGCAAAACTTAGCAACCTGAAGCTGGGAACGACTTACGAATATGTGGTTGGTGACAAAGCCGACTGGAAAGATGCCAGTACTTTCAATACAGCTGCAAACGATAATTCGTATTCGTTCATCTGGTTTGGCGATACGCACTTTTCTCCCAAGTTTGGCGAGATTTTGCATTTGTCGTACGAGAAACATCCTGATGCAGCATTTTATTCCATTGTTGGTGATTTAGTTAGCGACGGACTTTTCCGCAACCAGTGGGACGACCTTTTTGAATATTCGCGTGGTATAATGAATAACATTCCGCTGATGGCCGTTCCCGGCAACCACGATAACCGTGCCGGTCTGGGCGCACAACTTTACCGCGACCAGTTTAGCTATCCGCTCAATGCTCCCGACGGAGTTCCAACCGAACAGACCTATTCGTTTACCTATAAAAATACACTGTTCCTGATGATTGACGCCACTTCGCCCATGGAGCCACAAACTCCGTGGATTGAAAAACAACTGTCCGAAAGCAAGGCGACCTGGAAAATTGCCATGTTCCATTTTCCGCCGTACAACTGGGAAGAACCATATCCTGACATTCAGAAAACCTGGGTGCCGCTGTTCGATAAATACCACGTGGATATGGTGTTTGGCGGGCATGTTCATTACTACATGCGCTCGAAACCCATGAAAGGCGGGCAAGTTGTTTCGTCGTATAAAGAAGGAACTGTTTACACCATATCGATTGCTACTTCAACGAAGGATCATGAAATGTCTCCTGAGCCTTATGCTGCTGTGAGAAATACATTGGGCCCGCTTTACCAGTACGTTAAAATTGATGGTTCGAAATTAAAGTCGGAAACTTATAACAATGAAAACAAACTGATTGATTCTTTCGAAATAAGGAAATAGCTGGCTGATTTAGATAAGAAAAACCAACGACTAATGATTCGATTTTTGTTTATCATACTGGTTGGATTGTTTTTTCAAAACTTCTCTGGTGCAGGAAACAGAGAACTTAAGTTTGAAAAGTTGTTGGTAGAGTATGCTGAAGACCCCATCAATATTGGGGAAGCGCATCCGCGTTTTTCGTGGATTGGTTCTTCGGAGAAAAGGAATCAGGTGCAATCGGCTTACCAGATTTTAGTTGCTTCAACCGCGGAGAAATTATCAAAAAACGAGGCCGACCTATGGAATTCGGGCAAAGTGATTTCTTCGGAAACCATTCAGCACGAATATGGAAAGGACAACCTGAAATCGTGTACCCGCTATTTCTGGAAGGTGAAAATCTGGGACGGAAACGGTGGCGAATACACAAGCCAGACTGCCACTTTCGAAACAGCTTTTCTTTCGCAGCAGGATTGGAAAGCTTCGTGGATTGGAAAAGATGCGGCCAACGAAATCCTTCCGGAGCAAGGATTTTACAAGGACAAAAAAGAGCAACTGTCCGATAAAGATACCATCACTCACGATGGAAATTCGCTGTTGCTTCGTCGAGAATCAACGATAACTAAGGAGATACAATCGGCAAGAGTGTATGTTACCGGAGTAGGCTTTTACGAGTTTTTTGTGAACGGGCAGCGGGTTGGCGATCATGTTTTGGCGCCGGCAAAAACGCCGTACCACAAATACATTCTGTACGATACCTACGACATCACTTCTCTTCTGAAAAAAGGTAAAAACGCCTTTGGAATCCACCTCGGAAATGGCTGGTACAATCCATACAAAAAATGGTGGAACGATTACCGTATGCAGTGGTTTGGCCACAAAAAGGCGATAGCACAAATTCAGCTTGTTTTTAAAGACGGAACAAGCCAGTTAATAGCTACCGGTGCCGATTGGAAATGGTCGCATGGCCCGATTACTTACAACTGCGTTTACGACGGCGAAACTTACGACGCCCGCCTCGATCAGGATGGCTGGAATAAGCCTGGATTTGATGATTCCTCCTGGCAGAAAGTTGCAGTTTTCAGCAAGCCTTCTGTTCGTTTGGTCTCGCACCAGATGCCGCCAATAAAGGTAAACGAAATTTTTAACCCGAAAGAGGTTAAATTGAATTCGCCTCAGATCAGGGTTTTTGATATGGGCCAGAATTTTGCCGGTTGGGTTAGGCTGAACATTCACGGTACGAGAGGTACACACATTAAACTTAGGTTTGCCGAAGATTTGAATGCCGACGGAACGATTGATGTGACCAGCAACGAACACGCCAAAGCCACGGCTGAATACATTCTGAAAGGTACCGGACAGGAAACCTACGAAACTCATTTTTCTTATTTCGGATTTCAATATGTGGAAGTCAGCGCATCAAATGGACTCTTGAATCTGGATGGAATTGAAGGTCGCGCGGTTTATTCGGCCAACGCCGAAACAGGAACGTTTGATTGCGACAATGCACTGGTTAATAAAATCCACCGGGCAACGGTTTGGTCGCAAAAGAGTAATATGCTGGGCTACCCCATGGATTGTCCGCAGCGCGACGAGCGTTTGGGATGGTTTGGCGACGCACAGGTTACCGCCGAAGAAGCTATGTTTAACTTCGATATGGCGCAATTTTATGCCAATTGGTTCGAGGGAATCAAAGACAATCAGGAGGAGAAAACTGGCGACATTCCCATTATTTCACCACGTCCGTACATCAAAGACGATGGCATTGAATGGAGCAGCACCTACCTTACCATGCTCTGGAATTACTATTGCTATTACGGCGATCGGCAGATTCTGGCGCATCATTATCCTGCCATGAAGCGCTACATGGAATTTCTGGACAAGCTTTCGAACAACCTGATTTTGCCGATGGGTTGGATTGGCGATTGGGGCAGCATGGTGAAAGGCTGGAAAGAAGGGCAGCCCGAATCAGTTCCAACGGCTTTTTATTTCTGGAATGCTCAAATTATGAGCAAAGTCGCCGGAATTATCGGGAAGAAAGAAGATCAGGAAAAATACAGCCTGCTGGCCGACCGCATTCGCGAAAAATACAATCAGAAATACCTGAATGCCCAAACGGGAAATTACAATGATGGAAGCCAAATGGCCAATGCGTTTCCGCTCTTTTTGGGTTTGGTTCCTGAAAGTTCAAAACAGGCAGTTCTGAATAACCTGGTTGCGGATATTCTGGATAAAAATTCAGCTCATCTGACAACCGGAGTATTGGGAACCAAATATATGCCCGAAGCGCTTGCACAAATGGGGCGCGCCGATGTGGCCTGGAAAATCATCAATCAGGAAACTGCGCCCAGCTGGAACGACATGATGGAGAAATACACCACCATGTGCGAATTCTGGACTTTGAAGCAATCCAAGAATCACGTGATGATGGGCAGCATCGACGCCTGGTTTTATAAATACATTGCTGGTATTCAGTTGGATGAGATGAACCCCGCTTTTAGTTCGTTTCAAATCAAACCTATTTTAGTGGACGGCCTCGGAAGAGGAAAGGCTGAAATTATGACATTGAGAGGAAAGGTGGGCTTGGAGTGGAGGAGAAGTCCGGGCCTGTTCACTTTAAAAGTTCAGGTGCCATTTAATACTTCAGCCATGGTTTATCTGCCTGGGAGCAACGGTGATGTGCTGACCGAAAATGAAGTTTCGTTGAAAACTGAAAATGGCATTGAATATCTCGGATTTAGTGAAGGTCGGCATCAAATTCGGGTTCATTCAGGAGTTTATAATTTTAAAGTTATACCGAAGCAATGACACAATATTCATCAATCCGATTCACAAAAAGTGTTGGAATTATCCTTTTTATCCTGATGGCTTTCGTTTCCTGTCAGGTGAAAAAGCAAACGGAGGTGGTCGATTTTGTCAACCCTTTTCTGGGAACCGGCGGTGAAATGGGTGTTGGCTTCGGAAATATGTTTCCTGGAGCAACTTATCCTTTCGGGATGATTCAGTTAAGCCCCGATAATGGAGGCCACGGCTGGATGTATTGCGGCGGATACCGCTATGCTGATAACCACATTGCTGGATTTTCGCACACCCATTTAAGCGGAACCGGCGTGGCCGATTATTGCGACATTTCGGTGATGCCAACTACCAAACCCATCGACAAAAAATATTTTGAACAAAGCGACTCAACGGTTAATCAGATCATTACTGAAAGCAAGCTCGATCCAAACGGCTTTATCAACCGCGACGGGCATCCCGGGACATTCGACAAACATTTCTTCCTGAAATACCGTTCAGCGTTTTCGCACGATCAGGAAAAAGCATCGCCGGGTTACTATTCTGTGAAACTGCTCGACGATGATATTGATGTTGAACTGACCACTTCGGAACTGGCTGCTATGCACCGCTACAGGTTCAACAAAAAAACGGACTTGCAGCATGTTATCCTGAATCTGGGATTTACCACATCAGATCGTACCACCGATGCCAGCCTTACGTTTCGTTCGCCGGAATTGCTTACTGGGTACCGGTTTTCTTCGGGAAAAGCCAATCAAAAGGTATTTTTTGCGATGCAGTTTTCCCGACCAATCAGGCATCACGAATTCTTTTTGTCAGACGAAACGGATGGCATAAACAACGCAAAGGGCAAGAATGTGGCCGGAGTTTTTAGTTTTGATGGCAAAGAAAGCAACGAACTCCTGATTAAAGTTGCCATTTCGTCGGTTAGCGAAGAGGGAGCTTTGACGAACCTCAGAACGGCAGATCAGTTTCGCTGGAACTTCGATCAGATGCACCAATCGACCCGCACCAAATGGAATGATGAGCTTTCGAAAATTGCTATTACGACTACCGACGATACTAAGAAAACAATTTTCTATACCTCGTTGTACCATTGCTATGTAGCGCCTTACCGTTTTTCGGATGCCGACGGCATGTACAAAAACTTTAACGATGTGCCTGAAAAAGCTGAAGGGTACACGCATTATACCTTGTTGTCGCTGTGGGATACCTTCCGTGCAGAAAATTCGCTCCTGCTTTTGATGCAACCCAAAGTAGAAGAAGATATTATTCATTCCATGCTGGCCAAGTACCGTCAAACAGGCGAATTACCGTATTGGGAAATTTGGGGACAGGAAGGTGGTTCGATGATTGGTTACCAGGCCGTAGTTTTAATGGCCGACGCGCTTGGCAAAAAGGTAGGGAAATACGATTTGGAGGAGATGTACAAGTCGTTGATTGCTGTTTCGGAAACCGAGCGCAAAGGGTTGGGTTTTTACCGCGAATTTCATTTTGTGCCAACCGACAAGGAAAAAGCCGGAACTGTTTCGAAAACGCTTGAATATTGCTTTGATGATTGGTGTATCGCTCAGGTTGCCAAACAATTGGGGAAAGACAGCGATTACAAAAAGTACATGGAGCGCTCACAATATTATAAAAACCTGTTCAACCCAACTTATCATTTGTTCCGGGGGAAAAACAGTGATGGAAGCTGGTATGAGCCTTTCCAACCGAGGTTTGCCGAATATGGCAATGCGCATTGCGTGGAGGGCAACACTTGGCAATATTCGTTCTTTGTGCCGCACGACCTGGATGGCTTGATCAAGCTGATGGGCGGCCCGAAAGGTTTTGAACTGATGCTTGATTCGCTGTTCACCCAAACTTCCGAATTGCTGGGCGAAGATACCGAAGATGTTACCGGCCTGATCGGACAATATTCGCAGGGCAATGAACCCGATCACAATTCGGCTTATTTATACGATTTGGTTGGAAAAATC
>Ga0116171_10002943_pt1 | contig 15881 bp, 18 predicted proteins | sample AD_JPNHW2_MetaG_FD_89798 | JGI IMG/M metagenome (GOLD analysis project Ga0116171, IMG submission 89798) | Active sludge microbial communities of municipal wastewater-treating anaerobic digesters from Japan - AD_JPNHW2_MetaG | ecosystem: Engineered > Bioreactor > Anaerobic > Digestate | place...
ACATTAAACCGCCTTTAATGTTATCGCTTAAATAGTAAGGATTGACTCCTAACCTTTTTGCTGTTGAAGGCATAAGCTGAAAAACACCGACTGCGCCGTATCTACTTCTTGCTTCGTGTCTGAAACCTGATTCTGATTTTGCTATGCTGAGTGCCAACGCAGGATCAATCCCCAGCTCAAGAGAGTGCTTTACGATTGTCTCTTTAACTGTTGATACGCTATGTTGACTTGCATTGACTTTAGGGCATAGTAATAGCACTATTGTAATAGTGTATAATACTAATTTTCTAATCATGTAAATCCTCTAATATTGTAAATTGCATTCCTCCGGACATAAAAAAGTTGTAGTCATTTTCTATGTTTTTCCCCTTTGGAAAAAAGTTTGTAATGATATCTTAATACATAAAGAAAAAAAATCAAGTCCAAGAAGTTTTTTCATGCTATAATGTCTTGTGTAAAAGCTTTTTTTAATTGGCTTTTGCAGAAATGTAAACTTTTTTAAAAAAGGGATGGTTTTATGAAAAACAAGTTTGGATTTACGTTGGCAGAAGTTATGGTTGTGTTGGTAACTTTAGGTGTTTTGGCAGCTATTGCTATTCCTGCGGTAGTTCATGTCCGGCCGAATAATAAAAAAGTTATGCTTAAAAAGGCATATTCCACGTTGGAAAAAGCTGTACAAGAATTGATTAACAATGATACATATTATCCTTATGAGGCAGATGACGGAAATACGGGAGCTCAATATCTTTGGGGGCTCTCAACAGACATTACGCCGATTCGTGTATGGAAAGGATTTAATTACGTTTACAATAAAGAAGCTCTAGGTATTCCGATAGGGGATAATAAATTTTGTTATCTTTTAGCAAACAGTATGAATACAGTAGGCGCGATTGATTGTGCTATATTTGGAACGCATACGAGTATGAGTGATGCGAATTTTAAAACTGCAGACGGGATTACATGGACTATGCTCACAAACCAAGCAGCTGATGCTCAATTCCCTTTGAATCAGAATGATTATTTTAATATATCGGTGGATGTTAACGGGACCAAAGATCCCAACTGCGGATCTGGTGTATTTACAACGCAGTCGTGTGCAAGTTCAGGACCGGACCAATTTGACTTTTCAGTCAGGTACGATGGTAAAATCAAGGTTAGTAACGCTGCGGGTATAATTATAACTGACCCGGCAACTAATCACTAGAATTTGAAAAAATACATTGCATGGGAGAGGAAAATGTCAGAAAAAAAACAATTAGCAAAAATAGGAGTATTCGGGGGGTCAGGGTTTTATAAATTCCTGGATAATATTGAAGAAATAAGGGTTGAAACCCCTTATGGAATGCCAAGCGATAATATATTTGTAGGTAAACTCGGCAACAAAAAAGTTGCATTTATGCCGCGTCATGGCAGAAATCACAGCATTATGCCGCATTTAATCAATTACAGGGCAAATGTTTGGGCTATGAAGTCAATCGGGGTAGAACGGGTGATTTCTCCTTGTGCTGCAGGAAGTCTGCAAAAACATGTTGTGCCCGGTGATTTTGTAATTTGTGACCAATTTGTTGACTGGACAGACGGAAGAAAATCTACCACGATTGAAGGGCCGATTGTTTCACATCCTTCGCCTGCTGACCTGTATTGTCCTGAAATGAGAAATCTTGTTATTGATACAGCCAAAAAACTTGGTGTTAATGTCCATTCTACAGGTACTGTTGTCGTAATAAACGGACCGAGATTTTCTACAAAATCAGAATCAAAATTCTTTACCAATCAGGGCTGGGAAGTTATTAATATGACGGCTTTTCCTGAAAATTATCTCGTAAGGGAAATGGATATGTGTCCGCTTAATATATCACTTATAACTGACTATGATGCAGGGCTTGTCGGTGATGTACCGCCTGTTTCTCATCATGCGGTTATGGAAGTTTTTAACTCCAATTTAGATAGACTTAAAAAGGTTCTTTTTACAATGATTGAGCAAATTCCTGATGAAAGAGAAAATTGTGAATGTTCAAAAACCAGTGTAAATTCAAGACTTTAGAAAACTTAGGAGAGAACAATGTACACCGTTAAAATTGTTGATAATATTTTTTATTTCTTTTATTTGATAATTATTTTGAGGATTTTCTTAACATGGATTCCTAATATCGATTGGGAGCAGCAGCCTATAAAAGCTATAAGAGAAGTTACGGATATGTATTTGGATATTTTCAGAAGATTTATTCCGCCAATAAGCGGTTTGGATTTTTCTCCTATAATTGCTTTGATTTTTCTGCAAATTATTCAGATAGTTGTAGTTAATATAGTTTCTTCAATCTTAGGATAAAAATTCGCAAAGAACGGAATTGCTTACAAGAATACCCTTTCTTGTAAGTGCAAAACCTATTTTCGTCTTTTTCAAGTGCCCTGAAATTAAGTATTTGTCAAGTATAGTCTTATATTTATCCCCAAAATTTATATTAAAATTTTTGTTTATTTTTTTTGTGTTGATTCCGGGGATTTTTCTGAATCCCAGAAAAATCGCCTCTTCAAGAATTTCTTTTTCAGTGAGTTTGTCTTTTGTTATTTTTAAAAGGGGATTTTTTATGTATTTTTTTAAATCCGTTTGATTTGTGTATCTGGTTTTGTTTTCATATCCACTTGCCGATAATCCGAAACCATAGTAATTGTTGTTATTCCAATAATTAAGATTGTGTTTTGATTTAAATCCTTTTTTTGAAAAATTGCTTATTTCATAGTGTTTAAAGTTGTTTTTTTGGAGAATTTTTATCGCTGCCAAATACATGTCGGCTTGGGTATCTGAATCAGGCAGTGAGGCGGGCTGTTTTTTTGCAAAAAAACAGCCCGCCTCAATTTTAAGCCCGTAGAGCGAAATGTGTTGAATATTTAATTCAACAGCTTTTTGTAAATCTTTTTCAAAGTCACAGACAGTTTGTGTAGGGAGTCCGTAAATTAAATCGACGCTGATATTTTCAAAACCTGCTTTTTGAGCGGTTTTAACTGCTATTTTAATTTGTTTTGAATTATGCTTTCTTCCGATTAGCTTTAAAATTTTGTCGTTAAATGTTTGAGCACCGATGCTTATTCTGTTTATTCCAAGTTGTTTTAATTCTTTTAAATATTTTTCTGTTGTATCATTAGGATTTATTTCAAAAGTTATTTCTGTTTTTTGAGATGTTTTAAAAAGTGAAATTATTTTTTTGATTTCTGTCATAGTTAGGACAGAGGGCGTTCCGCCTCCAAAATAAAGGGTTTTAAGAAATTCACCCTTATATATAGTTTTAATTTCATACATTAAAGCTTCAAGATAAGCTTTTTTCAAATCAATTTTGTCAAAAGAAACAAAGGAACAGTAATTGCATTTACTCCTGCAAAAAGGTATGTGAATATAAGCATTTTTAGTCATAAAATCATTTTATTCTAAAAAACACTTTGGTCAAACTACTGTTTAGAATAATTAAAAAGGTTTTGATTTAAATCAATTTTAGGAAGATTATCTTGGGCTATGTTTTTAATTGTCAGCGTTTTATCTTCATATCTTTTTCTTGCGTTATCCGCAATTGTTCCTATTTTATTTATCACCAATCCTGATACAAGACCGAATACAATGGCAGGACCGCCGGCAACGAGACTGACCGTACAGTAAAGTGCTGTTGCTATTGCTCCAAGTGCAGGAATACCGTATTTTAAAGCTACTGATAGCCTTTGGTCATTATTGTCTGCTTTGCCTAATCCCCATCCGATAAGCCCCAAAGATGCCAAAATACTTAAAGAATCGTTAGGCGCAGAGCCTATTTTTAAATCTCTTATTTTGTCAAATAATTTGTCTGTTTCTAAATTTGTTGATTTATTAAGGTTTTTAATTGATTTATGCGCGATTTTTTTTAATTTTAAAAAGTCTTTTTCAGGCAGCAGTTCCTTATAAATGTCCAAAATTTCTTGTATTTCTCCTTTTTCTCCAACAAGTGAATCTTTTAAATGGTTTACTTGTTGCGAATGCGATATTTTTATCGGAGCTGCAAGTTCTTCTTGAATAAATGTTGTGTAACTTTTTCTGTCTTTTAAAAATTCTTTCAAATTCCCGAAAGTTTTTTCCCAGACTTTTTCGTTCATATTTCCTAGATTTTTGCCCATCAATTCTAATCTTTCGTTTACTGTTTTTCTGTCAAAACCTTCGTCGTAAAGGGTTTTTACTTTTTGTATTTTTTCATCAAGTATTTTTATCAGTTCATTTTTTCTTTCAAAGCTCATCCCTTGCTTAAGCGGGCTTTTTTCAATAATTTCATTTGTTTTTTTAAATTTCCACCTCATTTCTCCAAAAATACCGGATGTTTTTGTGTAGGCGTTTTTAACTGTTTTGGTGGATATTTTTTCAAACAGATTGGTAATCCAAGGATGAAATTTATTTAAAAGAGGAACTTTGTTTAATGTTTTATTTTTTTTCATTTTAATAAAAGCTCTGCCTACAATAACGTCTTTTAAAGAAGCAAAAGTGAAGCCTCCTTTGGCAAATTCAACCATGTATCTGGCTCCTTTAAGGGCATCTAAATATAAATTTCCCAATTTAGGAAGTTTTTGATTTTTGGATTTTAGCATTTTCATTCTTGCTGCCAGTGTTGTTGTTTTTTCGTCAAAGTATTTGTATAACTTATCGGTTTTTTGGTAAAAACTTTTTGGAAGTCCTTTCATTAATGCTAAAAGGCCAAAGCCTACGACTAAGGTTGTTAATGCAATACTGTAACCCAATGCATGACTTTTTTTCTCTTGTGTGATATTGTCCGTGTTGTAAAGGTTTTGCGTCGAAGGTACGTAATAATTTCTCGCATTGACGGGCGAGTTTTTACTCGTTGTAAACTGCGAAAATACATTTTTATTATTTAATTCAGAATTTATAAGACTAGTCATCTACACAAAACCTTCTTGTTTTTATTAAAACAAAAAAGCCATATAAATTGCTTTTTTATTGGGTTTAAATAAACATTTGTTACATTAATGCGGATTTGATTTCTAAAGCTGCTTCATAAGGTGAATTTTTATCCGAAAGAAGCAATTTAACTTCTTTTAAATGTTCAATCTGTTCTTCTCTTGATTTTTTATCGTATAAAAGTTTTTCTATATTGTAGCAAATATTTTCCGCACTAAGTTTTTCCTGCAAAATTTCAGGGACAACAAGTTTATTTGAAATTATGTTTGGAAGCGAAACCTTATCAAGGCACCTTACAAGCAGATAAATCAGGTATAAAAGCCATGGCCCTTTGTATGCTATTATCATAGGTGTTTCATAAAGAGCAGCTTCTAATGCTACCGTGCCTGATGCAAGAACTAGAGCATCAGAAACACTCAGCATTGCATGATTTTCACCTTTTATTACTTTAAAATCGGTATTTTTTAAATGTTTTTTGAAAACTTCATCCGATAAATTAGGTGCTTGTGAAATTAAAATTTGAAGTTCGGGATGTTTATTTTGGAGAATTTTTGCAGATTTTACGAATGTTTTCATAAGATTTTCAAGCTCAAAAATTCTTGAGCCAGGAAAAATAGAAACAAGTTTTTTATTTTTATCCAATTCGTGTTTTTCAAAAAATTCTTCTCGGTCGGCTTTAGGCGGAAGTTTCATTGTAAGCGGATGTCCGCAATAATGATTTTCGATTTTGTACTCATCGTACATAGGTTTTTCAAATGGGAAAATACACAGAACTTTATCAACATTCTTTTTAATCACGTTAATTCGCCATTTTCTGCTCGCCCAAATTTGAGGCGGGACATAATAGAAAATTTTGCAGTTAAGTTTTGTTTTCTTCAAAACTTTTGCGATATTAAGGTTAAATGCCCCGTAATCAACCAGCAATACCAAATCCGGCTTAAATTCGTTTTTTAAATAATTTATGATATTTTTGCCAAGATTAAGGTGATTTATGAGAATTTTTAAAGAAATTCCCATTACAGACATTTTCTCGTGTGTAGAAAAAAGTTTTACGCCGGCATTTTTAAGATTTTCTCCGCCGACACCTTCAATAATCACGTCAGGATAAATTTTCTTAAGTTCATCCACTACCTTGCTTGCATGGATATCACCTGAGTGTTCACCTGTTATAATGAAGATTTTCTTAGTCATTTTAAACCGCCATAATTACGATTTTATTTTTGTCCGCAAATTTTATTGTTTTTTCTTGATCCACGATAATTGTTTCGTTTGCTTCTACGCTCAAAAGAGTTGCACCATATTTTTTCATTGTTTTAAGTGTTTTTAGTCCGACTGTGGGAATGTCAAATCTCTTGTCCTGAGATGGCTTTGCTACTTTCACAACGCAGGCTCCGCCTTTGGCGAGTTTTGCCCCCCTGCGTATGCACTTGTCTGTTCCTTCAATGGCTTCAACTGCCATAACCATTTTATTTTTAATTACAACGGACTGTCCTATGTCAAGTTTTCCCATTTCTTTTGCCATTGCATAGCCATAATTAACATCATCCATTTGTGATTGGGTGGGATTGTATTTGCCGAGAACGCCTGCCGGAATCATTAAATTTTTAATAAAAATTGTTTGATCTAAAACAGTTACTCCGACCTTTTCAAGTTCTCCTATAAGCGTAAGCATAACTTCATCATCATTAAGTTTTGAGGCATTTCTGACTAATTCTATTGCTTTTGTGTCAAATTTAGGACGTTTTAAGAGCAGGCCTTTATGTACTTTGCCTAAAAAGGTAAGCTGTTTTATTTCTTCGGTTTCAAGAATTTTTTGAATTTTAAGCACTTCACCAGGGGCTACAGAATAAACTTTCGAACAGTATTTTTTCAGTTGATTGTAATTGTCTGAACTGAGAGATATCCCAATTACTTCAAATCCGTTTTCTTTGGCATACTGCGCCAATTTGACAGGTAAAAGCCCGTCCCCTGCGATTAAGCCCTGCTTATGTTCCAACATTAATGACATCAAAAATAATTCTCCCTAATCTATTTTCATCAATTATACTATAAAAAACAACTTTAAGTTGATTGGCTTACTATTTCTTTAAATTTTTCCAAATCTTCTGCGGTGTCTATTCCAACAGGACTGAAATCCACCACAAAAGTTTTGATTTTCATTCCGTTTTGAAGTGCTCTTAATTGCTCCAAGCTTTCGGCAAGTTCCAGCGAAGTCTGAGGAAGTTTTGTCATCTTTAAAAGAGCTTCTCTTTTGTAGCCGTAAATTCCCAAGTGCCCGTAAATTTTTGAATGACCTTCGTTTCTTTCATAAGGGATTTTTGAGCGCGAAAAATAAAGCGCATAACCGTTTAAATCCCTTGCACATTTTACGCAGTTGGGATTTTCTATTTCTTTTTTATCGGTTAAAACTCTTACAAGAGTGGAGATGTCGGCATCTTTATCATCTTTAACACCTTTTATTATCTGGTCAATGCTTTCGGGTGTAATTAAGGGCTCATCACCTTGAAGGTTTACAATATAAGAAATTTCGGGATATTTTTCGACAACTTCTGCTATCCTGTCGCTTCCGCTTTGATGTGTGTCGGAAGTCATTTCGGCTTCTGCTCCAAACATAATTGCGGTATTATAAATCTCTTGATTGTCTGTTGCAATAATTATTCTATCTGCAAGCTTTGACTTAACGGCTTTTTCGAAAACCCATTGTATTATGGGCTTATCGTTAACTATAATCAGCGGTTTGCCTTTTAGTCTTGTAGAATCATATCTTGCCGGAATTATTATTGCCGTTTGTCCTGTCATTTTTTCCTCACAGTCAGAGCCACCCAGTTTTCTTGTTGGGTTTGTTCAATTAATTCTAGTCCATGTTTTGCAATAGAGTCAAGCACTATATCTTTTTTTTCATTCAAAATCCCGCTTAGAACAAGAGTGGCATTATCTTTCATTAAGACTTTTAAATCCACCATAATGTCTGCAAGGACATTGTGAAGGATGTTAGCCGTTATGAAGTCAAATTTGTTTTTTATCCTGCCTGCAGTGTTATATTCAAAATGACATTTATTCGAAACTGCGTTATTTTCTGAGTTATTTTGCGCAGTGTGAATTACGGTTTCATCATTATCACATCCGTATGCGGATATAGCACCGAATTTTATTGCACATATTGCAAGGATTCCCGAACCCGTTCCGATATCTGCCATTTCATCATTGATTTTTAAATACTTTTCAATAGCGCGCATGCAAAGCTGTGTTGTGGGATGTGTTCCAGTCCCGAAGGCAGAGCCCGGGTCTAAAGATATTACTGTTTCTTCAGGTTTTGACTCATATTTAATCCAGCTTGGTACAACCGAAATTTTATCAGATACATGCGTAACGTCCCAATTTTCTTTCCATTTTTTTGACCAATCCTGATTTTCTATTTTTATAATTTCGAAATCCCAACAGCCTAAGTCTTTATTGCTAAACCCTCTTTTTAAAAGCAGGTTTCTGTTTTTTTGCAAAACAGATTTAATGTTTTTGTCGGATTTTAAAAATGCTTTTAAAATGCCTTCGGTTGTACTTACAAGTTCAAGGTCTTTATAAGTTTCTTCGGCTAAAATTACCCCTTCGCATTCAAAATTTTCGAAACAAATATTTGAAACAATTTCTGAGGCTTCAGGGTTAATTTTGATTTTTAATTCGTAATAATTATCCATTTTAATTATTCATATATGTTTAGTAAAAATTTAGCACAATTGTTAAAGAATGTAAATAAAGTTAATTTTATTGTCAAAAACTAACGGCGTTTATTTATAATACAAAAGGAGAAAAAATGAAAATAGGAAAAATTGGCGGAACATTTTTATTAATATCCTCGGTGCTTACTTATGCTTGTGGGCGTGCCCCTTTACGCAAGGCTAGCGTTCAGGATGTTGCGCCGAAAATTGTTCAGACAATAAATTCACTCAGTATGAAAACCCGTAATTCTGTATCGGCTGATTCAAGCTTGGTTGAATTCGGGGTTGATACTTTGATGATTAATACCAATTTGACAAAAAATGTTCCCAAGTTTATTAATTGGTTAAATGAAAACGGTAGAAAACATGTTCAAAAGGTAGAGACAGGTTATCATTTAGAAACTCGTCTTATGTATATGAATGGAAAATGGATACCTATGCCTTTTAGAGTTGTTGATTATTCGGATAAGTATATTCCAAGTAGTGTAAAAACTGTAGCCGCAGAGCAGCTATACATTGATAAAAATAAAATTTTATATTTGCCTGTTGAATATTATGGAAAACCAAATCCTAAAATAACCAATGGATTTTAGATAAAAATTTACCCTTCTACTACCCCAAGGTTTCTGAATTTATTATAGCGATTTTCTTTTAATTCTTTTGGCGAAAACTTTTTAAGCTCATCAAGAGATTCGCCTATTGCTTTTTTAAGTTCGGCGGCTATTTCCTCATGATTGCAGTGAGCACCGCCCAAGGGTTCTTTAATTATTCCGTCAACGATATTAAACTGCATTAAGTCTGGACCCGTGATTTTAAGTGCTTCTGCCGCAGTGTTTGTCATTGAGCCGTCTCGCCAAAGAATTGAAGCACAGCCTTCAGGTGAAATGACCGTATAGTAAGCGTGTTCAAGGATTAAAACCTTGTCTGCAACCGCAAGACCTAATGCACCTCCCGAGCAGCCTTCGCCTGTAATTACGGCTACAATCGGCACGTTAAATTTTGCCATTTCTCTTAAATTGACGGCAATGGCTATTCCCTGACCCGTTTCTTCTGCTGTTATCCCCGGATATGCTCCGGGCGTGTCGATTAGGGTTACAATCGGCATATTGAACTTATTGGCGTGGTTAAAAAGTTTTAAAGCTTTTCTGTAACCCTGAGGCTGAGGCATGCCAAAATTATAAGCTAAATTTTCTTTAGTGGTTTTGCCTTTTTGTGTGCCAATAAGCATTATGGGTTTGCCGTTAAATTTCGCTATACCGCCGATTATGGCTCTGTCATCCATTCCTGCTCTGTCACCGTGAAGTTCAATAAAATCATCTGTAATTAAGTTTACATAATCAAGAAAACTGGGTCTGTTAGGATGTCTTGCTATCAAAAGCTTTTGTGCGGGCTTTAAGTTTGCATAAAGTTCTTTTTTGTAATCTTTAGCCTGTTTTTCAAATGTTTCTATTTCTTTATTTAGGTCCATGCCTGACTCCGAACTGATTTTTTTAAGTTCTTCTATTTTTTCTTGTATTTCCATTATAGGTTTTTCAAATTCTAATATTGCTGCCATTTATATTACCCCCCATATAAGTAAAAAGCAATCGTGCCGTTTTACAGTTTATTGTTTCCATTTACTATTTACTATTTACTTCCTTACCCCTTATGCATTTCAATTATTCTTGCAAGTGTTGATTTTAAGTCTTTTCTTTTTGCAATGACATCAACCTGTCCGAATTTCAAAAGATATTCTGCGGTTTGAAAATCTGAAGGAAGTTTTTGCCTGATAGTCTGCTCGATAACCCTGCGTCCTGCAAAGCCTATTCTTGCACCTTGTTCGGCAACTATTATGTCGCCCAGTGTGCCAAAACTTGCGGTGACTCCACCGAAGGTGGGTTCTGTAAGAAGAGTGATGTACAAGATTTTTTCTTCATCCATTTTGGCGCAAGCACACGAAGTTTTTGCCATTTGCATTAAGCTTAGTGCGCTTTCTTGCATTCTGGCACCGCCCGATGAGCAAATAGCAAGCATAGGAATCCTTTGCTTAATAGCTTCTTCCATAATCCTTGTTACTTTTTCACCGACAACACTGCCCATAGAACCACCCATATAGTCAAAATCCATAACAGCGGCGGCGACTCTGTGACCTTCGATACTTCCAATGCCTGTGATTACGGCTTCATCAAGTCCCGTTTTGTCTTTTGCTTTTTGAATACGTTCTTTGTAAGATTCCGTGTCAACAAAATTCAGCGGGTCTGTCGGTTTAACTTCCGCAAACATTTCTTTGAAGCTTTTTTTGTCAAAAAGCTGTGTAATTCTTGTTTTTGCATTTATTCTGAAATGATAATCGCACAGCGGACAGACCATGTCGTTGTCTTCAAGGTCTTTTTTGGGTAATTGTGCTTGGCAATGTACACATTTTGTCCATAACCCCGGCAAACCGTCATCTTCTATTTTTGCTTCAAGTGCTTTTCTGGCTTCTTGGGCTTGCTTGCGTTTTTCAAACCAAGATTGTATTGTCATTATTTATTACTCCTCATTTATTCAAAACATTATACATCAAAAAAAAATCGGTCAAGAAATTTGGACATTTGTTTAATTTTTTTGGATAGGCGGAATGAATATTTTTCTGATATCTTCCGAGATTTTTATGTTTTGCAAAGCAATATTATATTTTTTTAAATCCGCAATTTTTTCTTGTTCTTCTAATAAATCCCTTTTTTCTTGCGATATTGAGTTTTTAACCTTTTCAAATTCGCTTTGAGGATTATTTTCTAAAATTGTTGCAACAATTTTATCGAGATTTGGTGAAGGAATACCATGTTTTGAAGCAATTTCCGATACTTCCGCATTAAGTTTGAATTTATAAAGCCATTGTAAGGTTAGTTTATCCCCTTTTGATAAATTTACAATGCCGTATTTGTGGGGAGTGTACATGATATCTTTTTCATTAGGACTGTGCCCCAGCCCGAGCGCATGACCTATTTCATGTAAAATTGTGTGATATACTTCGGTTTCAGGCATGTAGTCCTGATGAATAAGCCCGTCTGTTATTCCTATTTGAACTTCTGCCGAATAAAGCCTGTTTTGTCCGTCAAAATGAAAGTAGCAATGCCCGAAGGCTTGCCTGTCAACCCTTTTCCAATCAAGGTTAATTTGCGACTGCATAAGTGTATCTACAATTACAAACGAAACTTTACCCCCGCTTGCTTTCTGCCAGACATCAAGGGCTTGCATTACAAGTTGGCGGTATTTGTAGTCTTCAAGCTTTTTTGAATAAAATCTAAAAGGGGCAATGTAGAATTTTAAGGGCATTAAATTGTCTGCCCAGCGCATAATTCTGCCGTTTCGTAAACTTTCTTGTAAATAAGTTTTCTTTTGCATAAATTTATTTTATAATTATTTTCTGAACAAATCAAGAAAATTAAGGGGAGAATGAATTTATGAATATGATGCAAATGATGCAGCAGGCTCAAAATTTACAAAAAAAACTTAAAGCGGCTCAAGAAGAGCTTGCCAATTCCGAAGTTACAGGGGAATCTGCCGGAGGGGCGGTAAAGGTGGTTTGTGACGGACAGGGTAAGTTTAAATCCATTAAGCTCAGCCCTGAGGCGATAAATCCTGAAAACCCTTCTTCTGTTGACGCTGATACGGTAGAAATGCTCGAAGATATTATTACAACCGCAATTCTTCAGGCAAGCAACAAAGCAACTGCCGAAATGGAAACTAAAATGAAGGCTTTGACAGGCGGAATTAATATTCCCGGATTGTTTTAAGGGGTCGTAATTTCACCTCGCCCCTTGAGGGAGAGGTCTGTTTTTGATATGAGCAAGCCTTGCGAATATCTAAAAACAGGGTGAGGGGTAAGAGGAGCACCAATGATTTATCCAAAATCCATAGCAGCATTAATCGAGCAGTTTCAAAAATTTCCTGCAATAGGTCCGAAATCTGCACAGAGAATGGCATTTCATCTTTTAAAAATGCCCATGCCAGAGGTGCAAAAAATAGCGCAGGCGCTTGTTGAGGCAAAGGAAAATACTTTTGCATGCGACATTTGCTTTAATATGTCATCCACAAACCCTTGCGAGATATGCTCGTCATCAGGGCGTGACAGAACAATGATTTGTGTTGTTTCTGAGACAAAAGATTTAATTGCAATCGAAAAAACAAATGAATTTAAAGGGCTTTATCATGTGCTTCAGGGGCTTATTTCGCCCATTGACGGAATAGGCGCGGAAGACATCAGGATAAAAGAACTTTTGCACAGGCTTGCAAATGAGGAAGTTAAAGAGGTAATTCTTGCCCTCAGTCCTTCCGTGGAAGGTGAAGCGACAAGCCTTTACCTTTCAAAACTGATAAAACCTTTCGGTATAACCATAAGCAGAATCGCTTTCGGGCTTCCTGTGGGAACTGATCTGGAATACGCCGATGAAATCACTCTTGCCAGAGCTCTTGAAGGCAGAAGAGAAATAAATTAGTATTTTATTGCGATGATGAAAAGATTTTTTTTAACAATTTTATTTTTGTTTGTCTTTGCGCTTTCGGCAAGTGCGAAAACCCAGACGGTTAAGGTTATGGCTTTAAGTGATTTTTCGACGCAAAATCCTTCCCCGACTTTTAGGGCAGAAATTATTGAAGGAGAAATCTTTAAGGGTGATTTTCTTGACTCGGGCACTATTGTAGAAGGAAGAGTAATAAGAATTGAAAGTCCTAAATTCGGAAAGCAAAACGCTTATTTTGTTTTCCTCCCTTACGTTTTAACACAAAACGGAAAAACCACGACGACCAAAGAGCCTATGGCTGTTGCAAAAGTTGTCGGTTATTCTCCGGTTGATACAAAAAAACTTGTCGGAAAAGTCTTTAAAACCGCCGCTAATTTTGTGGTCAAAGGTGCTTCTTTGGGAATTTCTTTTGTGGAAGGCGCTGCAAAGGCGCAAGAAGGCGACAGATTTCAGTCCGGTTTGGTAAACGTTTATAATGATTCGCCTTTGTCTTATATTGAGCCGGGCAAAGAACTGAATATTGAACCCGGTGATATACTTATTCTTAAGCTGAGTGAATTTAGTACTTATTAATTATTACTCCGCAATGATGACCATTCTCGGTTGAATTTATTTATAATTAATAGTAAAATGCTTTTTGTTTACTTTTGCGAGGTGTTTTTGGAAAATTTATTAGAAATTAAAAATCTTTTTGTTGAATACAAAATGGAAAAAGAATTTTCGCAAGGACAAAAAACCGTTTTTGCGGTTAATGATTTGTCTTTGGATATTAAAAAAGGCGAAATCCTTGCAATAGCAGGCGAATCAGGCTGCGGAAAATCCACCCTCGCCAAAGCAATTCTTAAATTGATTGAATCAAAATCGGGCGGAATTTTTTTAGGAACAGGTGATAATGTTTTGAAACTTAAACAAAATGACCTGAAAAAATTCCGCCAAAATGCTCAGATAATTTTTCAAAACCCGTTTTCAAGCCTTAATCCTAAGATGAAAATTTATGAAATTTTAAAAGAACCTTTAATTGTGAATAAAAATTCACCGGCTTTAAAAAACATTACAGATGCCGAAATGGATAAGAGGATAAAAGATACAATAAAACAAGTCGGCTTAGATGAAAAAGCTTTATACCTTTACCCCCATGAATTTTCAGGCGGGCAAAGACAAAGGATTGCAATAGCAAGAGCATTAATTCTCCAGCCCGAATTTATTGTCGCAGATGAGCCGGTAAGTGCTTTAGATGTGAGTATTCAGGCTCAGATAATAAATCTTTTGCAGGAGTTGAAAGAAAAATTTAATCTTACTTTTCTTTTTATTTCGCATGATTTAAGTGTTATAAAATATCTTGCAGACAGAGTGGCAGTTATGTATCTTGGTGAAATTGTCGAGCTGGGAACAAGCGCGGAAATTTTTAATTCTCCGCAGCATCCGTACACAAAAGCCCTGTTGAGTGCAGCTCCGGGATTTAAAAAAGATGAAAAAATAATTCTCAGCGGTGATTTGCCTTCTCCTACCGATTTGCCCAAAGGCTGTAAATTCCACACCAGGTGCCCTTATGTTATGGACATTTGTAAAATTCAAGCTCCTGAAACGAAAAATTTTTCGCAATCACATTGTGCTAATTGTCATTTGTATGATTAAAAACAAAAAAGGGCGGTGCTTTCAGCACCGCCCTTTTTTGTTTAAAACTTATCTGAGAACTACGTTAATTGAAGCACCTTTTTTAGTGATGTCAATTTTGTCTTCTCTGGCTAACCAGCCAAGACCGAGCTCAGCGAAATTTCCTTTAAGGTCTAAATCTTTTTTCATTTTTGTGAAAGTTGATTTTCCGTTGTTTTCAGAAAGGTAGTTATAAATTTGTCCTGCTGAAAATCCGATTTGTTCTAAAGTTTCTTGCATATTTCTATCTCCTTTGTGTAAATAAAAAGTAAATGTAACTATAAAATTTATACTATAACAAAGAAAATCAAATTGCAATATCCGAAAAATCCTACTAACGGTTGATTTATCTAGTTATTAAGTACTAATCCTTTTTCCAGAATTACCATTAAAACGGAAATATCGGCAGGTTTTACTCCGCCTATTCTTGAGGCTTGAGCTAAAGTTTTGGGGCGGATTTTGTTAAGCTGTTCTTTGGTTTCCGTTGAAATATGTTTAATTGACATGTAATCAATATTTTCAGGGATTCTAAATTTTTCGAGTTTTGTTGCCTGCTCGACATGAAATTCCTGACGTTTAAGATATCCGTCGTATTTTGTTAAAATTTCAACCTGCTCGTAAACCTCTCTTGGCAAATTAAGCTCTTCGGTTTTTTCATCAAGTTCTTTCAAAATTTTATAATCAATGCCCGGTCGTTTGAGAAGGTCTATTAATTTAATTCCGCGTTCAATGTTGTGGTCGTATTTTGCAAGAATTGAATTTGTTTTTTCGTTAACAGAAATCTTTTCTTTTGAAAGCCGTTTAATCTCATTTTCTATGCTTTTTTGTTTTTGCTGAAAGTGTTCAAACTGCTTGTCACTTATTAATCCGATTTTGTGTCCCAGTGGAATCAATCTGGCATCTGCATTGTCCTGTCTTAATAAAAGCCTGTATTCAGAGCGAGATGTCAGCATTCTGTAGGGCTCTTGAATGTCTTTTGTTACCAAATCGTCTATCAGTGTTCCTATATAGGAAGATTCTCTTGAAAGTTCAACCATCTCTTCGTTGTTGATAAATTTTACGGCGTTAATTCCTGCGATAAGACCTTGTGCGGCAGCTTCTTCG
>Ga0116171_10002944_pt1 | contig 15880 bp, 13 predicted proteins | sample AD_JPNHW2_MetaG_FD_89798 | JGI IMG/M metagenome (GOLD analysis project Ga0116171, IMG submission 89798) | Active sludge microbial communities of municipal wastewater-treating anaerobic digesters from Japan - AD_JPNHW2_MetaG | ecosystem: Engineered > Bioreactor > Anaerobic > Digestate | place...
CGGGTATAGGCGGTGGAACGGTAGAAGTACAGGCTTCAGGCGGTACAGACTCGTATACGTATTTGTGGTCCAATGGCGCAACAACAGCAGTAGTAACTGACCTTGATGCCCAGACCTATTATGTAACGGTAAGTGATGCTATGGGTTGTATCCAAATTAACAGCACATCTATTAATGCAGCATCTAAGATCGAGCTTGGCATGAACAGCGCTTTTTCACCCAATGGCGATGGTATCAACGATCTGTGGGTGATCAACAACCTGAATCTTTACCCGGAGAACGAGGTAATAGTCATCAACCGCTGGGGTAATGAGATCTTCTCACAGAAGAGCTATCAGAGCGACTGGACCGGCAGCGACCTACTGGAAGGAACATCCTTGTACATTATAAAAGTAAAGATGTGTGCAGAAGATGTTGTTTATAAAGGCTTTATAACGATATTAAGATAAAAGACAAAAGATAAAAGGAAAAAGATAAAAGATAAAAAGATAAAAGGAAAAAGGAAACAAGAAAAAACTATAAATATGAAAACGTTCAGACTCATACTCGTCTTTCTGCTGTTCAGCATTTACGGCTATTCCCAGCAGAACTCTCCGTTCAGCCAGTATATTTTTAATGAGCTGATCATCAACCCGGCATACGCGGGCACCAAACAACTTGTCAATATTAACGGGACGTATTCGATATTATGGGCAGGCTTTGCGGGAGCGCCGTCGACGCAGACGCTGAGTGCGGAAGGCCCGGTTGCAAAGAACATGGGTCTGGGAATACATTTTCTTAATGACAAGATCGGTGCCCAGTACCAGCAGGGCATCTTCGGGAGTTACTCTTATATCATTAAGTTCAACGAGAAATGGCGCATGTCGCTGGGTCTGGCGCTGGGCGTGTCGATACTGACGCTAGATGGGACACAGTTGTTGGTAGACAATGTTGATGACCCCGCGATACCGAAAACCAAGGTAAACAAGGTACGATTTGATTCGAAAGTAGGGGCGTTTGCCTATTCCGACCGTTTTTATGCCGGTTTGTCTGTAACAGAACTGCTGGCTGATGTTTTCAAGAGCAGCGAACTTGCGATTGCGAAGCCCTCGCGGCATTATTACCTGACGGCAGGTTATGTTTTTGATGCCGGCAAGAACCTTAAGATCAAGCCGAGTTTTCTGCTTCGTGAAGACTTCAAAGCCCCGACGAATATCGACATCAACTGTTTTTTCCTGATTAGAGAGATATTCTGGCTTGGCGCCACAGCGCGTTTCGGAGCCAATATTTTCAAGAACCCGGACCTGGATCACTCGTTGCGTTACCGCAATGCGATGATCTTCATGACGGAATGGAACATCACCAGGAGTTTCAGGATCGGCTATGCCTATACGATGTCGCTTACGGCGCTGAAAGACTATTCGGGTCATGAAATTGAGTTAGGCTACACATTTCCGAGGAAATCCGATACAAAGATGAGAACACCGAGATATTTTTAAAAAATATAAATACCTATCATCATGAAAACACAACATCCCCCCGCAATTTTTCTGGCACTGCTGATCGCATGCATGATAACTGGTCTGAAGTCTCCGGCTCAGAACAACGTGCAAAAAGCTCAGGATCTGATGGCCGTATATGACTATCCGAAAGCGATAGACATGTACACGACCCATTTCAAGGCAAACACACCGGGCGTAACGGATTTAAGGAACCTGGCGGATTGTTATCTGAAGATCAATGAAACAAAGCCGGCGCTTGAATGTATGACGAAAGTAGTATCATCAGGCAGTGCCACCGCGGGGGATGTTTTGTTATATGCCTCCTTGCTGAAGACCGAAGGCCGCTATGCTGAAGCCATAGACCAGTACGAAAGCTACAAAGAGATGGTTCCGGAAAAGAGCGAAGCAACAGATCTCCTTATCCATGCCTGCGAGCAATCCATGCAATGGATCGCGAACCCGGAGTATTTTGATGTGACCAACCTGGCCAACATAAATACAGAGAACAGCGATTTTGGGTTGTTTCCGGCCAATGATGGTTTTTTACTGACCTCAGACCGCAAGAACCTCAGCACAAGCTATTCGCTGGAAGAACTTTATAACTGGACAGGGAACCCCTACCTGAAGGCATATTATATACCGGCGAATGAAAACAAACAGCCGGAGGGGACTATAAAAATTGTGAACGACCTGAACTATAAATATCATAACAGCCCCGGGGTGTACAACTGGAAAGACAACCTTATATACTTTACACGCACCAAGATGGTTCGTGTTAAGAAAAAGCCGATCAATCCGGATCCTACGAGCTGGTATGATCGCTCCACGGCGGCCGACTATACCAACAGGCTGGAGATCTTTACAGCGAAGTATAAGAATGGTAACTGGTCTGATATCACGGCCTTTGAATACAACAGGGCCGAAGACTATTCAGTCGGTCATCCGGCCATATCCCCGGATGGGAAAGTGTTGTATTTTGTTTCGGACATGCCGGGGGGATATGGAGAAACAGACATATATTATTGCCTGAAGCGCTATGATAAGTCATGGTCAGCGCCTAAGAACGCAGGTCCGATAATAAATACCCCGGGCAAGGAAGTTTTTCCGTATATGGATGGCGAAGGGACGTTGTATTTTTCCAGCGACGGCCAAGCGGGCATGGGCGATCTGGATATTTTTTCTGCGCAGGGCAGTAAAGACAAATGGCTCATACCGGAAAATTTACGATCACCGATCAACTCATCAAAAGATGATTTTTCAATATATTACACTGAAACAGGGAAGTCGGGTTATTTATCGTCGAACAGAGACGGCGGCAAGGGCAACGATGACATATACCGATTTGTAGCATCACCTCCGGTAAACCTAATATTGGCGATAGTTACAAAAGAATTGTTTGACGACAACAGCACGGCGGTGTTAAAGAATGTCAATCTGGACATAAGCAACACAGCGGATAATAGCCCGCTTCCCTTTATCAGTGGCATCCCCGGATATTTTTATGCGATAGCCGGCTGCAACGAAGAATATGAGATATCGGGGAGTGTGGATGGCTTTTTTGCCAGCAGCCAGACGGTCAGGACAGCCTGTGAGACCAAACACGATACTGTTTTTGTGGAGTTGCTGTTCAAGCGTATCGTGATCAACAAGCCCATAGTTCTGAGGAATATCTATTATGATTTTGACAAATGGAATATTCGTCCGGATGCCGCAATAGAGTTGGATAAGCTGGTAAGGATCCTGGTAGACAACCCGGATATCAAGATTGAATTAGGTTCACACACCGACTGCCGTGGCAGTGATGAATACAACCGTGTCTTATCGCAGAAGCGGGCTGAATCGGCGGTGAATTACATTGTCAGCCAGGGGATAGACAAGAATCGCATCACCGCAAAAGGCTATGGCGAATCGGTGCTGGTGAACAAGTGTTCAAACAATGTGGAATGCACCGACGAAGAGCACCAGATGAACCGCAGAACTGAGTTTAAAGTTACCAGCTACAAAGGGCAGGTGTCGATTAACTATTGAATGAATTTATGTCAAACTAAAATTTCTTCCTATGGAAAAAGTATACAAAAAAGTTGCAAACCGGTTTAAAGGATTTTTAATTTTTTATGGCACGTGGTTTATCGGGCATTTAACATTATTGGTGATTGGAAAAAACTCGCATGGATTATGGCCTTTTGCAGGCGAGATCAATCCAATATATAATTATGGCCCCGCTGAATTTTTGTTTTATATATCAGTTCCTGTGGTAATATTGTTGCTGAGTGCCCTGATAAACAGAAACTGCTATTATAAACTGTTCTGAAAAAAACGTATCCCTTATAAACCTGTTTTTGTTAAAAACAAAGAATAATTATCTTTCAGAATAGTGTTGTCCGGAAATTTTTTTATTGCTGACTGATAAATTTCATACGCTTCAGTATATAAATGATTTTTTTCAAAGAATTGAACGAGAAAAATAGCATTGTTTTCTTCTGAATATTTAAGCGTCTTTTTTAATTCTGCGAAGTTTTTTTGAACTTCTTTTATCTTGTCAGCGGTAGGAATTTTAAACGAATATTTTACCGCATCATTCAGGTTAAATTCTTTTTGGGTAATCATCCAGTAATAGTTTTTACCGGATTTTAATCCCGATGAAAAAGGATACAAAATAAGGCTTGTATCCGCTACCGAGAGTTTGATGATCTCATTATTTTCATCATCAGTTATTATAAAAAAAACAGGCCTGGTTTTCGGAAACTTTTGCCATAAAAAAGTTATAGATTGCTCAATAATCAGGCTTGAATCTGGAGGTAAAAGCATTGGATTATCATCATCCCGGCCACGAGATACCACTCCTTGTCCTTTATTTATTTCATAGTCATGGCCTTTGAGAATTTCTTCTTTGCAATACTCAAGAAAGTATGAAGTTACATTTGGTTTTGACTCATCGGCAAGCTGCATTAGTTTCGAAAAATTGTAATGCCCGGCTGTTTTTACCGTAAGCGGAACCCCGTCGGATTGCCTGAAAAGTATTACAGAAGCATTTTCTTTTACAACAAGTACTTGTGATTTTTCAATCACATTTTTTCTTGCCAGTTGTTTTTCTGTTTTATCATATTTTACAAAGGCTGGTCCGCTGGCATCGAACACAAAAAAGCCCTGGGCCAGGACATGGCTGAAAAAGATCAAAAAGCCAAGTAAAAACAATAGTCGTTTAAACATATTGATTAATGTTTTAAAAAGTGAGATTTAAATTTTGTTTTCTTTTTCAATATGGCAACAATGCCTTCGTAAAAATAAAGAATATCAATAGATAAGATAATTGCTACAATAGCCGGCAACATATCGATCTTATAATTAAAATATTGGAATACAAGAAACTCGATCCACAATAAAATAATACTCGTGATCAGCTGAATTATTTTACCGGCAATGTGCATCCACTTTGTCTTGTCGTTATAATAATAAGCAAAAATAATAAGGTGTAAATAGCATAAAACTACAGCCAGCGCCCATGCCAGCCAGGCAGGCATTATCCTGATATAATCTTCTGCAAGCATCATTGACAGTATGTTTGCGTGAATATAAACCCCGTACATGTCAGGATAGGATTTTCCGCTGATCTCAGGATTCATAGGCGTAAAATGAGCATCTTCCAGGTCAACAACTTCCCCTACGGACGAACCGGCGTAACCCAACAAAATAATTTTGTTTTTCATAAGGCTTAAGTCGCTGGCTGAATCAAAGATATCGGAAGCACTATACGTTCTGAATTTTTCATGGCCGCCCCTGTAATGAATGTATTCCGAATGCTTACGGCGATGCTGAAGAAGCTTGAATTTTTCGCCATCAGCTAAAGATAAAATCGTTGCCGTGAACGAAGTATCAGTAATCTTGTCATTTTTAGTGAACGGGCAAAAACTCCGCGCAGTTGATGAACTGTTGGCGCCATTCAGATTTATATAGCCTTTGCTGAAATTTCCGAAATAGGGCGCCATGCCTGAACCGCTGATATCGCTTGCAACTACAAGACATTTAACTTGCCCGAGCGCTTCTTTTAATATCGAATCGGATGTTTTTTCTTTCCGATCGGTAATAAAAACGTCAAACCCGATAATTTTCGGATGCTGTTCACTTACCTTTTGTATCATTAGGCCGATCGAATCCCTTTTCAGATGCCCGACATTAACAACAACAATATTTGTATCCAGCGTCCCCTGATGTTTTCTGATCTTGGAATAATAAATATTCATGAAATCAAAATCCTTGAACGCTTTTACAAACGGGTTAAAAGCCGACATATTGATCACAAGCAGCCCGAGCAAGCCTATCACAATAAATGTCAACAAAGTTGCAAATAATGTATCCTTACTGAAAATATATTTTTTCATATAAAACTATCTGTTAATAAAACTAAGACAAATAAAGTAAATAAATCACTAATAAAAAAATAGCAGGAATCATTTCCCTGAACGATACAAATTTATCATTTAATAAATAAATATAAATGGTTAAGCTTGCTGTAAATTTTTATATTTTTGCAAAGCAAAACAAACCATGCAGGAAACAATTCTAATTTACGATTTCGGTTCTCAATATACACAGCTGATAGCGCGCCGTGTTAGGGAATTAAACGTGTATTGCGAAATACATCCCTATAATTATAAACCTGATATTACTGAAAATATTAAAGGAGTCATTCTTTCCGGAAGTCCTTTTTCGGTGCGGCAGGATAACGCACCGATGCCCGACCTCGATGGAATAAAAGGCAAACTACCTGTTCTGGCTGTTTGCTATGGTGCCCAGTATCTGGCGCATACAAATGGCGGCGAAGTTTTGCCTTCTGAAATAAGGGAGTATGGGCGGGCAAACCTTTCTTTTATCGATCAGTCATCAGAACTTGTAAAAGGCATGATCGACGGAAGTCAGGTATGGATGTCGCATGGAGATACTATTTTGTCGGCTCCTGAAAATTTTAAAATTGTAGCCAGCACTTCCGAGGTCACGTATGCCGGATTCTGTATTGAAGGCGAATCCACATACGGCATACAGTTTCATCCGGAAGTATATCATTCTACCGAAGGAATGGTGTTGTTGAAGAATTTTATTGTTGGTATTTGCAAATGCCGGCAGTCGTGGACACCCGATTCGTATATCGACACAACCGTCAGCGAACTGAAGCAAAAACTGGGTCAGGATAAAGTGATCCTTGGTCTGTCAGGCGGCGTGGATTCAAGCGTAGCCGCCATGTTGTTGCACAAAGCTATCGGCGAAAATCTCTATTGTATTTTTGTTGACAACGGCTTGCTGCGTAAGAATGAATTTGAGAGCGTTCTGGAGAATTATAAAAGCATGGGGCTGAATGTCACCGGAGTTCGTGCCGGCGAACAATTCCTCCAAAACCTTTCCGGTGTTTCCGACCCGGAGAAAAAAAGAAAGATCATCGGTAAAACGTTCATTGATGTTTTTGACCAGGAGGCGCATAAAATACAGGATGTAAAGTGGCTGGCGCAGGGAACTATTTATCCCGATGTAATAGAATCCGTATCAGTAAAAGGGCCTTCGGCTACGATCAAGTCGCACCATAACGTTGGCGGCTTACCCGATTATATGAAACTGAAAATTGTTGAGCCGCTCAAATCGCTTTTCAAGGATGAGGTCAGAAGGGTAGGGCTTTCGCTGGGAATGAAACCGGAAATCCTTAACCGTCATCCTTTTCCCGGCCCGGGACTTGGAATCCGCATCATCAGTGATATTACGGCTGAAAAGGTACGCATTTTGCAAGAAGTCGACCATATCTTTATAGAAGGTTTGAAAAATTATCAATTATACGACAAAGTATGGCAGGCGGGCGTGATGCTGCTTCCCATACAATCGGTAGGTGTTATGGGCGACGAACGTACCTATGAAAATGTGGTAGCATTGCGCGCGGTCACGTCAACGGATGGTATGACTGCCGACTGGGCTCAGCTGCCTCACGACTTTCTGGCGAAAATTTCTAATGATATTATCAATAAGGTAAAAGGTGTGAACCGTGTGGTTTACGACATCAGTTCCAAACCGCCCGCAACAATTGAATGGGAGTAAACTCCGATGAAAAGAATTATCACATATTTCATTATTACGCTGGTATTAGCTGCCACTAGTATTGTTTCTGCACAGGAAATTGAAAAAAGTACAAAAACGGAATTTATAGGAAATACGGAATATTACATTCATACCGTAACGATGGGTCAAACAATTTATGCTATTTCAAAAGCATATACTGTGAGTATGGATGAAATATTAAATGCCAATCCTGAAGCAAAAAAAGGAATTAAAACCGGCAGCATCCTGAAAATTCCCGTCAACAAAAGCAACGAGCCTAAAAAGTTTATTTCACATGTGGTTGCCAAGGGTGAGACGCTTTACGAAATTTCTTTTAATTATAATGTTAAGGTTGCCGATATATTAAATATTAATCCGGGTATTGATGAAAAAATAAAACCCGGACAGGTTTTATTGATCCCTGTACCTGAAATAAAACAACCGGAAAAAGTTCAGAACAATACGAGTATTCATATCGTTCAGAAAGGAGAGACCTTGTTTTCCATTGCCCGGCAATATTCCATGAACGTTGAAGATTTGAAAAAAATTAATCCGGGACTTACGGAATCAATTCAGGTCGGGCAGCAAATAAAACTTTCTGTAGGAAAAGTTTTGGAAAAACATGATATCAAAGAAGTTGCGGCTATCAAAGATACCATATTTAAAATTGAGTGTGGCAAAACTGGTCTGCAAAATTCATATCGTATCGCGCTGCTTATTCCTTTTTACCTCGATAAGACATACACTATTGACACCACAGACGACGACTCTAAGACAACAAATTACAAATCTTTTTCATTTATCCAGTTTTATGAAGGTGTGCGGATTGCCCTCGATTCACTTGAAAACAGCGGCTTATCGCTGACTGTTTATGTTTATGATGTTAACGAAGGTACGGATGCACAGGAGTTCATTGACAAGAAAAAGGAACTCAAAAACATGGATCTGATCATTGGCCCGTTTTTCATGAGCAGCTATACGGTTTTTGCCGAATGGGCTAAACAGAACAATGTAAATATTGTAAATCCTTTTACTAAAAAAGGTTCGGCCATTCTGAACAACCCGAACTCATTCAAGCTTATAGCTTCTGATTCATCACAAGCGTCAAAAGTGCTTTCTTTTATTTCGGAAACATACCCGGGCTGCAATGTGCTTATTGTTCACAGAAATGCCGACACCAGCCTTGTGAAAGCTTTTGAAAATAATGCCGCTTTATTGGCTCAGGGTAAAAATACGTTTACTTATCATGTTATTGAATACGCAAAAAAAGGGTATGCCGGTATTAGCGGAAACCTTACTGGAAATTCAGTAAATGTGATAATTACACTTGCCGATGGCGAAGCATTTGTTTCAGCTTATTTGCGCAATCTTAATGAATCTGCACATACCTATAAAATTCTGCTTTTCGGACAGCCTTCATGGGAGCAATATTCAAGCCTCGACCTGGAATATCTGATGAACCTGAATCTTCACATTTTTGAAAGTTATTTTCTTGATTATTCAAATGCGAAAACAAAGGATTTTATTAAAAAATACCGTCGCAGATATAATACCGATCCCAACCACTATGCATTTCATGGATACGATATCATGATGTATTTTTCCGAAGCTTTAAAAAAATTCGGCAGGAATTTCAAGGAATGTTTGAGTAATTACAATCCGGAATTGCTCGAAACGGAATTTATTTTCAGAAAAACGGATGGTGTCGGTTATGAAAATTCATCGTGCATGATATACCGTTATGAGAATTATAAGGTTGTGAATGCAATCCTGAACCCTCAGAAAGATATCCGTCTCATAGAAAAAAAGAAACCTTAATTAATTTTTGAATAAAAGTTTCTTAAGCGCTTCGATACTGAAATCAAGCTCTTCAAACGTGTTGTATTTGCTGAAAGAGAAGCGCAGCGCCGGAATGTTCGTATCGGCATTCAGAGCTTCCAATACATGCGATGCTTTTACAACTCCCGAATTACAAGCGCTGCCGCCCGAGACAGCTATTTGCTGCATATCGAGTTTTTCCAGCAACATTTTATTCTTATAAACATCAGGTACGGAAAAATTAATGAGATTATATAAACCTTTGGTATCATTTTGTGCATTAAAGATCAGTTCCGGAAAATTTGATTTCAGTTTATCAGCAAAATAATTTTTCAGTTTTGTAATATGTTCCCTGTTCTTTTTCATGTCGCGGTAGGCTATTTCAAAAGCTTTGGCCATGCCGGCAATACCATAAATATTTTCTGTTCCCGAACGCATGTTCCGTTCCTGTCCGCCACCGGTGATCAGCGGGCTGATACTGACATTTTTTGATAAATATAAAAAACCAACTCCTTTGGGTCCGTGTAATTTATGTGCCGAACAACAAGTGATGTCGGGTCCGTTATCAGACAGGTCGTTTTCATACTTTCCCATGCTTTGCACCATATCCGAAAAAAATGGTGCGTGATAGTGTTTACAGATTTTCGAAATGGAATTAATCGGAAATACAGAGCCTGTTTCGTTGTTGGCATGCATCAGGATCACTAGCGACGAAGGATTTTCTGTAAGCAGATCCTCAAGGTGTTCAAGGTCAGGATTGGCATTTTTATCAAGCCGCACAAAAGAGAGCTGAAGCGGGTATATCTTATGGACAAAGTCAATGGCATGCTGAACGGCATGATGCTCAATGGCGCTGGTAATGATTCTCCTAATGCCGCTCTTTCTGATAAGGCCAAAAATTGCTGTGGTAATAGCTTCAGTTGCAGTTGACGTAAAATATATTTCAGAAGGTTGTACTTTTAGTAAACCGGCAATCAATGATCTCGAATCTTCGATCAGTACTTTACTGCTGCGTCCCAAAGCATGCACTGATGAAGGATTACCGTATTGCTCCTTCATGATCGTGCACATATATTCGTACACCTCAGTATCTAAAGGTGTTGTCGCAGCATTGTCGAAATAGATCATGATTTTTTGTAAAAAAATTAATCGTCAGCGATAGTATCATTCAGCAATTCCCTAATATCTTCAAGTAATTTCTTTGCAAGTGTATCCGCTTTTACTATTGAATTGCTTTCTGCATAAATGCGTATGATCGGTTCGGTATTGGAACGGCGCAGATGTACCCAACCCTCATCAACATCAATACGCACACCATCGGCTGTATTGATCGGATGTTTTTTATATTTTTCTTTTATCTGATCGAGAATTTTATAGATGTCAACATCAGATGAAGCTTCAATTTTATTTTTTGAAATGAAATAATCCGGATAAGTGGCTCTTAACGCAGAGCACGAGCATTTTGATTTGGCAAGGTGAGATAAGAAAAGCGCAATGCCTAGCAGCGCATCCCTGCCGTAATGCAATTCAGGATAAATAACACCACCGTTACCTTCGCCACCGATAACCGCTTTTTTCTTTTTCATCATATCCACCACATTCACTTCGCCAACTGCTGATGTGAAATATTCTTTTCCGTATTTCTTGGTTATATCGCGCAATGCTGAGCTTGACGATAAATTAGATACTGTATTTCCGGGCGTGTTTTTAAGTACGTAATCGGCAACAGCAACAAGTGTGTATTCTTCACCAAACATTTCTCCGTCTTCGCAAACGATGGCCAGCCGGTCCACATCGGGATCCACAACAAACCCAACATGGGATTTGTTTTTCACAACACTTTCTGACAGTTCTCCAAGGTTTTCAGGCAAAGGTTCGGGGTTATGCGGAAACCTTCCGTTCGGCTCGCAGTAAATCTCATTGATATCCGAAACTCCAAGAGCCGCCAGTAGGCGTGGTACAGAAATGCCCCCGGTAGAATTTACACAATCAACGGTTACATTGAATTTCGCTTTTTTTATAGCAGCGATATCAACTAAAGGCAGGCTTAGTATCTTTTTTATATGGATGTCAATAAACGTATCATTTACCGTGTAGTTGCCCAGATTATTTACTTCGGCATACGTGCTGTCGTTTTTTTCTGCAGCTTTTAGAAATTCAGCAGCCTCTTCGTTTGTCAGGAATTCACCTTTTCCGTTCAGTAATTTTAGAGCGTTCCAATGTTTCGGATTATGGCTGGCAGTAATAATGATTCCACCTTGTGCTTTGAGCTCGATGACTGCAATTTCAGTAGTAGGGGTTGTGGTGAGCCCGATATCGATCACGTCAATTCCCATAGCCAGCAAGGTGCCGCATACCAGCCTGTTTACCATGTCGCCGGAGATACGTGCATCTCTTCCTACAACGATGGTACATTTAGTATTTGAGCCTGATATGAACGAAGCAAAAGCGCTCGTGAATTTTATGATTTCGCTGGGACTCAGACCGTCTGATGATTTTCCGCCTATGGTTCCTCGTATGCCCGAAATGGATTTTATTAATGTCATGAAATAAATTTTTAAACAAGTGCAAATTTACAATAATGTGAAAAAGTAGAAATTTATTAACATCATTTCCTGATAAACTTTTCAACAAATTTGAAGCTGGAAGTTAAAAAAATTCGCCACCTGAATTTATTTTCTTAAATTTGCTAAACAATAATTACTGGAGATGTCTGAGAATTTTGATGATTTTGAGGGATTTGACGAAAACGAAGAGTTTGAGGTAGCGGAGCTTATTACCCGTTTCGAAAATATGCAGAAACAGAATGAGCCTGTTTTTTTTGATGTTTATGAATTTGAAGACATCATTGATTACTATTTTGCTAAAGACAACCTGAATCAGACCGGCCGTGTTTTACAATATGCCATAAAGCTCCATCCCCAGTCGGATGCGCTTTTATTACGCCTTGCCTTGCTGCATGTATCAGGTAATGATAATGAAAAAGCCCTGAATGTTTTAAAAAAAATTAAATCGGACACCGACGAAAATCCCGAGATAGTGTTTACGAAAGCCGGTATTTACAGCCAGATGAAGATGTATTCTCAGTCAATAAAAGAGTATGAAAAGATACTTACGGCCTGGGATGATCCTTGCGAGATTTATACAAACATTGCGTTTGAATATCAGAACGCCGGAAATTACAACAAAGCGCTGAATTATTTAAAAATTGCTCTTGAAAACGATCCGAAAAATACAAACCTCCTTTATGAGTTGGGCTATTGTTTTGAGATTCTCAACCGTACCGAAGAGTCGGTGAAATTTTTTACTCAATATATCAAAGGGAATCCATACTCTGATATCGCCTGGTTCAATCTTGCTATTGCTTATGGCAGCCTTGGATTGTATGAAAAATCGATCGAAGCCAATGATTATGTCATTGCTATAAACAACAAATTTTCTTCGGCTTATTATAACAAAGCCCATGCGCTTAACGAACTTGAACAATACAGTGAGGCCGTTGAAGTTTTCAAAGAACTGATGGCGGTTGACGAACCCGATTCGCTTACCTATTATTATCTGGGCGAATGTTATGAGAAAATGAAGGACTGGGATATGGCGCAGGCCAATTATCATAAAGCGCTTGAATTCGACGAATACCTTGCTGAAGCCTGGATCGGGTTAGGCGCGGTGCACGAAGAAAAATTGAATTTTGGCAAAGCCCTATTATATACACGAAAAGCTGTGGAAGTTGAGCCGATTAATTCTGAATACTGGTATATCCTTGGTGATCTGCTTTCAAAAATGAAACAGACCGACGAAGCGTTTGAAGCCTATTGTAAAGTCACCGAACTCGATCCTTCACACAATGAAATATGGCTCGATATTTCCGAATTATTATACGATTCCGGCAGTACTGAACTGGCAATTCATTATATTTATAAAGGTATTGAAGCTCAGCCGGAAAATGTGTCTCTTTTATACCGCCTGGCTGCTTATCTTGTTTTAACAGGAAAAGAAAAAGAAGCCATCCTGAAATTTGAACAGGCGCTTGCCGCAGACGTTGCAAAGTCAAACGAGTTTTTTGAATTCGACTCTACATTCACCAGCCTGCCTGCTTTTTCTGAATTGCTTAATTTCTATCAAAAATAAAATCTGTTTCTGATGAATTTTGACATGCCACTTTTGCCCAAACGGACCGAAAAGCCGAGGCAATACGGATTGACAATGGTTATGGATAAAGGATTAAGCCTATCCGAAGCTGAAAGCCTGATTGCTACCTGTGGAAATTTTATTGATATTATTAAACTCGGATTCGGGACATCAATTTTTACTGGAAATCTTGAAAATAAAATAAAGTTATATAAGGATTCGGGAATGATCGTTTACCCGGGTGGTACACTTTTCGAAGCCTTTGTGGTCAGAAAAGCTTTCGATAAATTTCTTCAGTTTCTGCATAAATTTGATCTGGACACAGTTGAAGTTTCTGATGGCTCTTTAGAAATGGACATTGAAGAAAAATATAACTATATTTCGCTGTTGTCAAAAGATTTCAGGGTGCTTTCAGAAGTTGGGTCAAAGGATGCCGAAGTTCATTATAGCAATGATCAGTGGGTTCAGAAATTGAAAGGTGAATTGCAGGCCGGGAGCTGGAAAGTAATCACGGAGGCAAGGGAAAGTGGCAATGTTGGAATATTTAATTCTGATGGTAAGGTTGACTCTGACCTTATCGGGTTGATTTCTTCAGAGATCGGACAGGAAAAAATAATATGGGAAACGCCTCAAAAATCCCAGCAGGTATGGTTTATCAAACATTTTGGAACAAATGTGAATCTCGGTAACATTTCGCCTGCAGAAGTAATCGCTCTTGAAACACTGCGTACCGGGCTGCGGGGAGATACATTTTTTGATTTTCTGCCCGATGAGATTAAAAAAAAATAATTTTGAAGTAAATTTTCAGTTATGATTTTGATTCAGAAAATAGTTCAGGTTGCTGATACAACCAGAAAGGTTGCCGAAACCCATACTGGTATTACTGCCTGGATCGCCGATTTTGCAACAAATTTTATTGATGCCACCGGCTATATAGGCATTATGGTCCTTATGATGCTCGAAAGCATGGTGGCGCCTGTCCCGAGCGAAGCGGTGATGCCTTTTGCAGGTTTTGCAATCTACGAAGGTATTTTAAACTGGCCAGGAGTAATTATTTTCAGCACCATAGGGAGTATCATTGGTTCTTTGATTGGCTATTGGATGGGTGCAAAAGGAGGGAGGCCACTTGTTGAAAAATGGGGAAAATACTTGTTGCTCGACAAGCACGATCTGGATGTTACTGAAAAATGGTTTAAAAAACGTGGCGACATCACTGTTTTTGTCTGCCGTTTTATTCCTGTTGTACGTCATGTGATCTCAATACCGGCAGGTATGGGAAGAATGAACCTTCTAAGGTTTTCTATTTATACAGTAATCGGTGCAGGTATTTGGAATACAATATTAACTGTTGCCGGGTATTATCTAAAAGATAATTGGAATGAGATCATGAAATATAGTCATATTATTGATTATGTTGTTGTTGGTGTTTTGGTGCTCATTATTGTTTATTACGGGTACAAACTTTATAAAAACCGTAAAAAAGCAAAGATCGCATAGTTCATGCGCACTTATGGTTTGATCGGTAATCCTGTTGTCCATTCCTTTTCAGAAAAATATTTTTCCGATAAATTTAAACGCGAGGATATTCGTAATGCTCAGTATAGTTTATTTCTATTGAATGAAATTGAAGAACTTCAATCGTTAATCCAGCAAGTTGAATTTTCGGGATTAAATGTAACTATTCCATACAAGCAAAGCGTAATAAGATATTTGGATGAGATTGATGAAGAAGCTTTGGCTGTTGGAGCTGTAAATACTGTTAAGTTTTTTAAGAAAAATAATAAAACAATCACAAAAGGTTTTAATACCGATGTATTTGGTTTTGAAAAACTCCTTGAAAAACACAATTTGCCCGATGATACACAAGCATTGATACTTGGAACTGGTGGAAGTTCTCGAGCAGTAGCTTATATCCTGAAAAAAAACAAGATACCTTTTAGTTTTGTATCACGAAACCCATCAAATTCTATTTCATTTTCTTATAAAATATTGTCTGGAAATATGATTTCAGAACATAAGCTGATAATAAACACAACTCCTTTGGGTATGAGTCCTGATGTATTATCGTTCCCTGATATTCCGTATAATTTTATTACAAACGAGCATTATTGTATTGATTTGATTTATAATCCTGAAAAAACAATTTTTTTACAAAAATGCGAACATAGGGAAGCAAATATTATCAACGGAATGGAAATGCTGATATCTCAGGCAGAACGGTCGTGGGAAATCTGGAATCAATAATTTTTATTTTTTATTTTTACTATTAAAAAAAATGTATATCTTTGCACTCTGATTTTGGTTCGGTAGTTCAGTTGGTTAGAATACGTGCCTGTCACGCACGGGGTCGCGGGTTCGAGTCCCGTCCGGACCGC
>Ga0116171_10002945_pt1 | contig 15879 bp, 7 predicted proteins | sample AD_JPNHW2_MetaG_FD_89798 | JGI IMG/M metagenome (GOLD analysis project Ga0116171, IMG submission 89798) | Active sludge microbial communities of municipal wastewater-treating anaerobic digesters from Japan - AD_JPNHW2_MetaG | ecosystem: Engineered > Bioreactor > Anaerobic > Digestate | place...
CAAAAGAGCTTGGTATGCTTATGGCAATAGGGATGAACCGGAAAAGGATATTTAAGATGATAATGCTGGAGACGGTCTTCCTTACATTTGTCGGGGCTGTGGCTGGTATGTTTCTGGGATGGGGGATAATGAGTATACTTGGTAAGACAGGCATTTATTTTGGCAGCTGGGGAGAAGGTTTTGAAGCGATAGGGTTTGCCGCCAGGGTTTACCCTGTGGTAACCCTGAGATTTTTTGCTTTTACAACCGTTATGGTGATAATTACTGCCGTGATTGCTTCATTATGGCCTGCAAGAAAGGCATTGAAGCTGATTCCGGTTGAAGCATTGAGAACAGAATAAATCTTATTTAAACTGACAGGTCATGAAGGTACTTGAGCTGAAAAACGTGCATAAGATATACGATTCATCTGAACTGGAGGTGCATGCAGTAAATGATGTTACACTCGGTTTCACCGAGGCGGAGTTTGTTGCTATTGTAGGCCCATCGGGCTCAGGTAAAACAACACTGCTTAACCTTATTGGCGGACTTGATATGCCCACCTCCGGGGAGATTGTCATTAACGGAACCAATCTTTCAAAACTCAAGCCTTCCCAGCTTATTGATTTCCGGCTGAGGAACATTGGATTTGTGTTTCAGTCTTATAACCTGATCCCTGTACTTACGGCAAAGGAGAATGTTGAGTTTATCATGACATTGCAGAAATGGCCGCAGGAAGAGAGGGATAAGCGTACTCTGGAGCTCCTTAATGCTGTTGGCCTTGGCGACAGGGTGAACAGCAGACCGGCAAAAATGTCGGGAGGACAGCAGCAAAGGGTGGCAGTGGCAAGAGCTCTTGCATCACGACCTAAGTTTATTCTTGCTGACGAACCGACAGCAAACCTCGACTCAAAATCGGCTACCACCCTTCTTGAGATTATGGAGAAGCTGAACCATGAGTCAAAGATAACCTTCATCTTTTCAACCCATGATCCCCGTGTGGTAAAGATGGCTCACCGGGTTATCACTCTTGAAGACGGGAAAGTAATCTCTGATGATGTCAGGGAACTGCCATCCTAATTGAGGCAAAATATGAGAAGAAGCCTGATCATTCTAATATGCCTGTTTCCTGGAACCGGATTCTTGTTTTCCCAGGAGAAGAGAGCTATTACTCTTAACGGTTATGTTACGGTCATGCAAAGCTCTATGTTTGATTCACTCTCAGGACCTTTTCTGAACGAGAACGTAGTGCATAACAGGCTGAATTTTAAAGCTTTTTTGAATGATAATATAACGGCAGCCGTAGAACTAAGGAACCGTCTCTTCACCGGTGATATGGTAAGGATGGGAAGGTATTATTCGGATATGATTGGGGCTGACCCTGGCCTTTTTGACTTTTCGTGGAATATTGCCGAAAAACAGGCATTCCTTCTTAACACAACCCTTGACAGGCTATGGATAGATTTCCAATATGAAAAATTTCAGGTCACCGTAGGGCGTCAGCGCATTAACTGGGGACAGACTTTTGTCTGGAACCCGAATGATATTTTTAACGCTTACTCTTTTTTTGACTTTGATTATGTTGAAAAACCAGGAAGCGATGCGGTGCGGCTTCAGTATTTTACATCATCCTCTTCTGCAGCTGAAATGGCAGTAAATACCGATAACAATAACGACATAACTGCGGCAGGACTTTACAGGTTCAACAGGTGGGGCTATGATATTCAGTTCCTGACAGGGATTGTTAAGAGCAATGATATTGTTGTCGGGGCCGGCTGGTCGGGAGCAATTAAAAACCTGGCTTTCAGGGGAGAAGCTTCATGGTTTGATTCTTATAAAAAATCTCAGGAGGGAAAAAGCACTCTGCTTGTGACTTCATCACTGGAAAGGACTTTCAAGGATAACTCTCTGATCATGGTTCAGCTGATGTATTGTAACCGTCCGCTTGAGCTCAGCAGTTTCACAGGATTTTATTCAGGTACTCTTTCTGCGAAAGATCTTGCCTTTTCAAAACTTACCGCTTTCGGACAATTCACCTGGGCTGCCACGCCATTACTTAACATCGGCACCTCTGCGATGTGGTTCCCTGACCTGAAGGGTTATTTTGCCGGCCCGACACTGGACTATTCGCTTGCGGAAAATCTCGATTTTTCTCTTTACTGGCAACATTTTAATGCCCTGATGACCGATATCCGAACCAATATTAATATAGTCTTCATCAGGCTGAAATATAACTTTTAGAATCTCCTGTAAAAACTGAATGGGTAATGCGGAATAGTTGCGGATAAATTCTATTTCGTATGTTTCACCTCATCAGTTTCAATGATACAGGTACTTATTTGGGATGCCGATTGGTGATGAAGATCCGGGGGTCATGTATAGCAGATGCAATATGGGATTAGTTTCTTTCTGGAAATAGTCTACTCTTATCGGATAGAATCCTTTCTGAAGCGGAATAATAAATGAATTAATCTTTTCAGCAGGGCTGATCTCATTTGCATCAATAATGAGCTTATTGCCAAGAAATAGCCTGGCACCATTATTTGCTGATGTTGCAAAAATATAATAGCCATCATCTTTAATCTCAAGGAAGCCTTCAAAAACACAGGCAAAGCCGGTTTTTATGGGAAGATTCTGAATATTGAAGAGACTATCGGCAATCCCGTTGTGGACAGGTTTCATCTTTTTTACATCCGGCATTTTGTCCCAGCTTCCGCTGTACAGTGAATATTTTAGCCCTCCCTTTTCAATCTTCTTTGGTTTGACAGAAGCAGACATCGTCTCCCCCGGCAGGAAACTTCCCTTTGTCACAAAATCATATCTCCCGCTTGTGGAAAATGACTTGATCACCAGTTGTGCCGGGCCACTGAGTGTGATCTTTTGCGGAGCCTTTGGCGATGTAATGGTTGGTTCAGTCCCGTCAACAGTATAACTGACATCAGAATATTGATCCACAAGGTAAACTGTGGCGGGTTTGTCTTTCAGCAATATTCCATTCATCGGGTGAAACTGAATTCCTGATTTAGAATATCCAGAATATGCATATTTTATTCCGTCATAAATTGCTTTAAGCTTGACGGAGTTATGCTTTTCATTTGGGAAGGTTGCGATTTTCCATTTCAGGCCCAGAGGCGCTTTAGCCTTCAGGACAGAGTCCATGCGTCCTATCCCCATACCCCTGAATGTTTCATCAATGCCGGCAATCCAAAGCAGTTTGTCAGACGGAAGATTCCCGACACTTTCAGATGCCAGTTTTATCATAAAATCGTTGTTCCACCAGAAAGAGGGATCAGTGGCATAGTAGGTCCGGAAAAGTTCAGGTTCTTTAAGCAGCGTGTACATGACGAACAAACCACCGTACGAGTGTCCATACAGCGAATTGGTGCCGTTTGTGGGGTACGTTTTATCTATATATGGGATAAGCTCGTTTTTAAGAAAACCGATGAATTTGTCGGCTCCTCCTGATATTACAGGATTTTCAACATGGACTGGTAGAAAATCCCTGTCGCGCTGACAGGCCTTGCCAATGTATTTATTGGGGATATCTACAAAGATCACCGGGGGTACATAGTTTTCGTTTTTTGCAAATTTGTATATGTAGGGAAAGAAATCGAGAACCCACTCCCCGTCAGTAAGATAGATTACTTCAAATTTCTCGGATGATCCGGGCATATACTCATCCGGAAGAATGACCTTTATAGACCTTTCTTCATTCAGTATATTTGAAAATATCGAATCATTAATCACAGACGCATTCTGTGCATTAACTCCTGGTGTGCTAATGTAAAGGACAAGAATAATTATCGGCAGACATTTCAGAATAACTTTTTTCATGGCTTGATCATTTTTCAGTTTACCTGTAAAGACATTTAAAGTTATTAACTGCTGCTATATCATACAACTAAAAATGAAAATTATACTATGTGGGTGTTGTTGCAAAGAAAAAGCCCTGCACATTAATGATGATGAATGGCAGGGCTTCAAAGCTAATCACAGCGTATGTGATTATTATTCAGTGAGATGTGGTTTAACAAAGAAGAATACAGTTTATTAGTTCCATTTATACCACGCAGTGTTAATATTGGCAGCAGAAACTGTTCCGTGCCCCAGTTTAATGCGGTAATTATAGTGCTTCTTTCTTAAGTTTGAATCAGTGTAAGTATAATCAAGGTTGCAGATCACGGCGAACACTATATGGTTTGCAGGTTTATTGACTTTGGTTACCACAGTGCTTTCTCCTTCAGTAACAGGATCACAATAGATTGTTTTTCCTTCAGAGGTGCGATAGCATAACTGGCACGACATGTTATTTCCCATTGGGTCAAAACTGACAGTAGCGCTCTCTCCATCGACATAAATAGGAATGATGTTTGCACCGGTCCAGCCCGGAAGTGTTTCCTGATCAGGGATCAGCCACCCACCATCGCCTTTTGTTGTTGCTGTATAAGGGGTTGCTTTCCAGTCGTCAGCAGGAGCGGTACTATACTCAGAATATATACTCTTGCCCATGTATGTATCATAAGTCTTCAGCATAGCCTGCTCATAACGTCCGAAATCTGACAGACATACCCTGGCGCGGTATTCCTGTATAAGCCTTTTCATCTGATCTGTACCCAGTACTGATCCCATGCCAGAGAGCACATGCCCTGTACATTTCTCCCATATCCATGGTATACTGCTGTATCCAAGATTCTCTGCCAGGAAGGTGGGGAAAATCTCGCTGTATTGAATACCGCCAAGGATTGACCTGGTATTATTGTTTAGACCTTCCATGTCCGGTCCTCCAAAAGATCCATCTGCCAGCCATCCTCCGTAACACTCTATTGGGATAAACGGAGCGATGATACTTCCTGTTGCCAGCCACCCAAACTCAAGAGAGCTGTAATCGGTTGATCCTGAACGATCAAGCTCCACAGTTGCCTGAAGCCAGCAGTTACATCCTTCATGGAACCACGATTTATTGTCTTTCCCGGGCATTGATGAGAACATAGTATGAATACCTTCATGTACTACAGCCCTTGTATTGTAATCCCTGTCTCTATAGGTGCAGGCAGGATCATAACAATAGATGGGATAATATGAAAGAAGAACTATTGGCCAGTAGGTGTTATTGATTTCCACCCAGCTCTGCCATCCTCCTGTTTCTGTATTACTGGCGTCGTCGGTGCTGAGGCCTGACCCATAGAGAAATACTGCGCTACGATAACCGTTCTGCACAGCCATATCAGGGGGCCAGCCCATTTCATCACGTATATAAGCAAAGTCGGTATTAAGCCTGTCAAGCATAAGTTGCACATTCTCCTGGTTAACCAGAGAGTTTGCGTTTTTACCTGCGAAAAATGACCACCAGCCACTCTCCCTGGTCCATGCCAGATTACCACCGTTATATGGCAGATTTTTCGTTGGCATCGTAAACGCCGGGTATTCGGTTCGGAAGTCATAGGAGATCGACGGATTAAAAGCAGGCCAGCATGTAAACATGTTTTTGGCAAGACCCTTATCATCAAGAATAAACTTTTCTTCATCATCCTTTGAACAACTTACAGCAATTAGAGCCAGAACCACGAAATGTAAAATAAAACTCTTCATTTGAAATTTAAGCCGGATTGCAGGTTGTTAGTATGTAATCTCATGTTACTGGAATTTTTTCCATCATTTTAACGATGTGAAAGTATAAGCTATTTGATAAACGGATATATAGTAAAAATCCGAAATGTTGTTTCAATAATCCAAATCTGGATTTTGTCTTTCTGCATTGTTCTTATCAGTAAGAAATCAAAAACCGGTCATTTTTTCTGTTGGATCAGCATTACAATTTCTTTTACCTGCGATATGTGAACAGATATTAAGATTTCAGTCTGACCGGCCATGAAAAGGCAGGAATTTCAAAGTCATTTTTCAAAAAGATCCGGGGCAGATATTTTTTTAAGGTTGGACGATATTGTCAGCATAAAATACGATGTTGTTATTGGGTCTGTTACAACTTCTCTACTTTTGATTTGAACCATTTTACCTATATAATAATATGTATAATAAGCTGATTGCCATTAAATACCTGCTTTTTGCAGCCGGAATATCTCTATTGGTTTCCTGCCACGAAAATTCGGACAGAAAACCTATAACTGAGGTGCCGTTTACTAAAGTTCATCTTACAGATTCTTTCTGGTCACCAAGAATTGAGATAAACAGGACGGTCAGTATTCCTTCTGCCTTTCATCAGTGTGAAATCAATGGCCGTTTTGACAATTTTGCCATTGCCGGTGGGTTGAAAAAGGGGGAACACAGGGGTGATTTCTCTTTTGATGACACCGATCCTTATAAAGTTATTGAGGGAGCTTCCTATTCCCTGGCCGCTCATTATGATCCGTTACTGGATCATTATCTTGACAGTGTCATTAATATTATAGCTGCTGCCCAGGAACCTGACGGGTATCTTACAACATGTGTAACCAACAAATGTAAACGGTTATCTGGCTGGTGGGGCTCTTCAAAGTGGGAGAAGATCAACAGTCATGAGTTATATAACTCGGGTCATATGTATGAAGCCGCTGTGGCTCATTACCAGGCTACAGGGAAAAGGACTTTTCTGAATGTGGCAATTAAAAATGCAGACCTTATATGTAAAGTGTTCGGACCTGGTGAAGGCCAGAAGCATGTTCCTTCCGGACATCCGATTGTTGAGATGGCCCTCTGTAAATTATATAAGGTAACAGGTGAACGCAGGTATCTCGATCTTGCAAAATACTTTGTTGAAGAGACAGGCCGTGGAACCAATGGTCACCGGTTAAGCGAGTACAGCCAGGATCACATGCCAATCCTGAAACAGGAGGAGATAGTCGGTCACGCTGTCCGTGCCGGATACCTGTATTCAGGTGTTGCGGATGTAGCCTCACTGACTGAGGATACTGCTTATTTCAGGGCTATCACCAGAATATGGAATAACATGGCCGGCAAAAAACTCTATATCACCGGTGGTATGGGCTCCAGGCCACAGGGTGAAGGATTCGGTCCCAACTATGAGTTGCATAACATGGAAAACTACTGTGAGACCTGTGCTTCCATTGCAAATGTCTACTGGAACTACCGCATGTTCCTTGCCACAGGTGAATCAAAGTATGTTGATGTTTATGAGAGGGCTATGTATAATGGTGTAATGTCAGGGGTATCTCTGAGCGGAGATAAGTTTTTTTATGATAATCCACTTGAATCGATGGGGCAGCACGAACGCCAGAAATGGTTCGGATGTGCATGTTGCCCGGGGAATGTAACCCGCTTTGTGGCATCTGTACCAGGTTACATTTATGCCGTAAGCGGTGATGACATATATATTAATCTGTATGCCAAAGGTAACGCAGAGATCGTAACTGCAAATAATAAGGTCTCTCTTTCACAGGAGACTAACTATCCATGGGATGGTAAGATAGCCATAACAGTAAACCCTGAAAAAACATCAGCCTTTGCTCTTAAAATACGTATTCCGGGTTGGGCTAAAGTTAATCCGGTTGGTACTGATCTATATTCTTTTACTGACGCGCCTAAGCCTTATAATATTAAGGTAAATGGAAAGAAGATGAGGGGCAGTGAGCAAAACGGTTACGTGACATTGAACAGGTCCTGGAAAGCAGCTGATGTTGTTGAGGTTGAATTCCCGATGAATGTTCGTCGCATAAAAGCCAATGACAAGGTAAAAGCTGATCAGGGAAGGCTGGCAATAGAACGCGGGCCGATTGTTTATTGTCTTGAAGGCAACGATCAGGCCGACAGCAGCGTGTTTAACAAATACCTTCCTTCCAACACTGAGTTCAAGGCTGCTTATGATAAGGATATGTTAAATGGAATAGTAAAGCTGTCGTGTGTTGCAAGAGAGGTTAACCTGGAGGGGAAAGAGAAAGATGTCAACTGTACTGCTGTTCCTTATTCTACATGGTGCAACAGGGGTGCTGACGAGATGATAGTATGGGTGCCTGAATCAGCTGACAGGACTCACCCGCAACCGGTTCCTACAATAGCTTCACGTGCCAGGGCGCTGAAACTTATTGACGCCAGGGCAGGATGGCCGGGATTTCATAATGCCGCGCTTGACAATGCTGATGGCAAGGGTTTACCAGGTATACCGGTATGGGGTGTGAATGACCAGTGGGATCCTTCATGTTCATCCGATATAGGTAAACCATACTATTGCTGGTTTGGCAATGTGGGGCATGAAGAGAATGTCGCCTACCTGTTTGACAAACCTGAGACTGTTTCCTCGGTATCGGTTTACTGGCTCGATTTTGACCACTATGATGTTAACTACCGTGCACCTCAGTGGTGGAAGCTTTACTATAAGGAAGGAAAGGACAAATGGATTGAGGTAGAGGCTCAGGGTGATTATGGAGTTGAGAAAGACAGGTACAATGTCCTTACGTTTAAACCGGTGAAGACTGATGGGCTCAAAATAGTGGCCCAGCCTCAGAAAGATGCTTCGGGAGGCATTATGGAATGGAAAGTTAACTAACAGAATAAACCTTAATAATTAACCTAATAAATAGTAAGAATTATGAATGTATTTTTACGATTGAAGAAAGCCGCATTCAGCAGATATGTGTTAAGAGAGGCGCTCTGCATTCTCTTTTTTACCTGCATTTGTGGTTATTCTTTTGCTGCAGCCGGAAATTCTGTGGCGGACAGAATAAAAATCTCGGGTGTTGTGGTTGACAATACCAAGACTCCTGTAATTGGTGCAAATGTTGTAGAAAAAGGTACGGTAAACGGTACTGCAACTGATACCGAAGGTAAGTTTACCATTGAGGTAAGCGGACCAGATGCGATTATTGTCGTCTCATTTTTGGGATATGGTACACAGGAAGTACCTGTTGGTTCAACCAGGTATTTCACGGTAACCCTTGAAGATAATGTTTCCCTGCTTGATGAGGTGGTTGTGATTGGTTACGGAACCCAAAAGAAAGCCGATGTAACCAGTTCGGTCGCCAGTATCAAGTCAGATGATTTCAAAAAAGGAGCTGTTGCCGATGCCGGTCAGCTCATCCAGGGTAAAGTTGCTGGATTGCAGATAAGTCTTCCTACAGGAAACCCAACAGCTTCAACATCTGTGCTATTACGCGGTTTCTCCACACTTATGGGATCAACCTCTCCGCTTATACTTATTGACGGTGTACCCGGTTCCTTCGGAACAGTGGCCCCGGAGGATATTGAATCTATAGACGTTCTGAAAGATGGATCATCAACAGCAATATATGGAACACGCGGCACCAATGGTGTAATTATAATAACAACCAAAGGACTAAAAACCGAGAATAACCCAACCATTGAATATAGTGGTTATGTATCATCATCGACATGGCTTAAAAGACCTGATTTCTTAAATGCAAAAGAGCTACGTGAAAAATGGGCAGACGGATTTTCATGCTCCGGTGCCAATGACAAGGATTATAACGCAACTACAAACTGGCTTGACGAAATTAGCCGTACGGCAATCAGTCAGGTTAACAACTTAACATTCAGAGCCGGAACCAGTAAAAACGGATATCTGGTAAATTTAGGTTATGAAGACAGACAGGGCGTTATTAAAACTTCAGGAGCAAAGAATATGCGTGCACGCCTTGAAATGACACATACGATGTTTGACGACAGACTTGTTACTAATGTGTCTGTAATTGCCAATGAAGAAAACACAAAGATGCCCAACGACTGGGACTATATATACCGTCTTGCCTGTATTCAGAACCCTACACAACCTGTGTTTAATACCGACGGTACTTATTTTGAACGCGATGTATATAACTATGATAATCCTGTTACCTACTTAAGAGAAAGAATTGGAATGTCGAGATCACGAAACCTTCGTGCTACCGGCAGCATGGAATATAAAATTACTAAAGGACTTTCGGTTAAAGGTATGTACACCCGCAAAGGACAGAGCTATCTTTCCGGAGCCTATTATACCAAAAAGGATGTCTCAACAACAGAAGGCAGTTACAATGGCTATGCTTCAAGATATATGTCGGATTTCATTTACGATATGTCTGAGCTAAGCGCTAACTGGACCAAGACCATTAACGGAGTTCATCATATAACTGCTGTTGCAGGATATAACTACGAAAGCAACACAAGTGAAAACTTCGGCGTTTCCAACAGCGATTTTCAAAGTGACAATTTTACCTATAATCGTTTGGAGCTGGGAGCAGCTTTATGGAACGGGGACAGCAAAAACAAATCAATGTCATCTCATAAAGAAAACTCGAAACTCATCGGGCTCTTTAGCAGGGTGACATATAATTACTCCGACCGCTATCTGTTGATGGTTTCTTTAAGGCATGAGGGCTCTTCAAAATTCGGCGAAGATCATAAATGGGGCAATTTCCCTGGAATTTCTGCAGGATGGAGAATTAATAACGAAGATTTCATGCGGAATATTACCTGGCTAAACAATCTGAAATTGCGTGCAGGTTTTGGTATTACAGGAATTGATATAAATGACCCATATAAATCTCTTGCATCACTTGATTACATGGAGCCGTTCCTGTATGACGGGAAATATATTAACACACTTGAGTCTGACCAGAACGCTAATCCAAACCTTCGTTGGGAGAAAAAGCTTGAATATAACCTTGGTCTTGATTTCAGCGTTTTTAACGACCGGATAAACGGGTCGTTGGATTTTTATCAGCGTGATACAAGGGATGGTATCTATAATTATAAAGTACCTTCTCCACCAAATCAATATTCGTATATGCTTGCCAATGTATGCAAAATACGCAACAGGGGCTTAGAGGTTATGATCAATGCTGTTCCTGTCAAGACATCTGATTTTTCATGGAATACATCCGTTACATATTCGTACAACAAGAATAAACTCCTGTCATTACAGAACGACGAATTTCAGATGAGCACAGATTATTTCGATACCGGTTACACCGGCGAACCAATACAGACATCAACGCACCGCGTAAAAGAGGGCTGGGCAATTGGTAACTTTTATGGTTTGAAATCTGTAGGTCTGAATTCAGCAGGAATATGGATAGTTGAAAGGTTTAACACCGATGCGGAAGGTAAAAGGACCAGCAAATTTTATGATGTGGCACAGAGTACTTCGATACAGGATGACGGACAGGTTCTGGGCAATGGTGTTCCAAAAGCCTTCCTTAACTGGAACAACAATGTCAGTTATAAAAACTTTGACCTCTCCGTAACCATGCGCGGAGCCTTTGGCTTCCAGATACTGAATTATCAGAAGATGTATTATGGCAATCCCACTATTCAGTATAATGTGCTTAACTGTGCTTTTGACAAACTCGATGTTGTTGATCCTGCAACCGGAAAGAAAACAGGTGACAAGGCAAGAATAAGTGATTCTCAGAGATATTTGAGCTACTATATTGAAGATGGCGACTTCTGGAAAATAGACAACGTAACTCTCGGATACACGTTTAATACAAAAAACATTAAGTATATCAAAAACTTACATGTTTATGCATCAGTAAGTAACCTTGCAACTATTACCGGCTATTCGGGTCTTGACCCAGAAGTAAGTATGACATATAGTTCAAACGGTTATGACCCGGGAACCGACAGTCGTGACAAGTATCCAACGCTGCGTTCCTATACATTAGGTTTAAATATGACTTTCTAAAACCCGTCAGAATATGAAAAAGATAAAGATATGGTTTATGATATTGGCGGCAGTTACCACTGTTGGTTTAACAGGCTGCTTTAACCTGGATGAAAAGGTATACTCTAAAATTACAGAGGATACATTTAATGCTTCGGAAGAGGATCTTGTTGCTCTTATGGGAAGCGCCTATTGTCCACTTCAGTATATAATGTCGTGGCAGGGTCTCTTTGATGCTCAGGAAGAACCTGGAGATGTGATTATTACTCCTGTTCGCCCTGACGGATGGGATGACGGGGGAACGTATCAGCGCATGCATAAACATACCTGGACGAACCTTGAGTATCAGCACACCAATACATATGCAACATGCTTTGCTGCTATTTGCAAGGCAAACAAGGTGATGGACCAGATCAACGCCGGAAAATACAAGATGGATGAAACATCAAAAAATGCAACTGTTGATGAGCTTCGTGCTGTTCGTGCATTATGGTATTCAATTCTTCTTGATACTCATGGCAATGTGCCATTGGTAAAGCATTTTACAGATACTATACCTGTATATTCCACACGTCAGCAGATATATGATTTTGTTGTAAGTGAGCTGACAACTGTATTGAAAAATGAACGATTGAGTAAATCGTCAGGCGCATTGGAATACGGTCGGTTAAATCACTGGGGTGCCATGATGACTCTTATGCGTGTTTACCTCAATGCGGGAGTGTATACAGGAACGCCACAGTGGGCAAAAGCACTTGCGTGCGCTGAAGATGTCATAAACTCAAAGGTATATACTTTGTCAGGTAATTATTCAGATAATTTTAAAGTTGACCTTGATGCGACAAATACTGAAGTAATCTTTGCAGTTCCATATAGTGGGACACATTATCTGACATATACTTTTTGCATGAATGCCAAATGGTATCCTCCTGTATCAAGGGCGCACTTTGGCTGGAGATACCAGTGTTGGGACGGCAGTTGTGCAAACCCGCAATTCATTGACAGTTATGATGCCAATGACCCTCGTCTGGGAAAAACATGGCTGATGGGTCCGCAGATGGCAAAAGATGATCCCAAACAATTGGTATGGACATGCCTTAACTATCTGCCTTCGCTTACCAGCAAGGATGATGAAGGTAATTCAATGACGAGCAGCGATTATGGTTACAGGGTAAATAAATTTGAACAGGATACTAAGACTTCATTTTACTGGAATAATGATTTCCCGTACTACCGCCTTGCCGAAGCTTACCTTGCCAAAGCTGAATGTCTTCTTCGTCTTGGCATACGTGAAGATGAAGCTCTGGAAGCTGTTAATACAGTCCGTCAGCGTAATGTTGATCCGGCTCCGGCTGTGACTCTTGCTGATCTCAAAGGAAATACAAAAGTCAAATACGGTCTGGTAGGCTGGGGCTCCTTAACAAAAGCACAATATGATGATGTTGTCAGTAACAAGATTTCATGGAGTGATTTAGCCGGGCTTGAGCATTCCCAGACAGTTACTCAGAGCGGCGATGACGCTACTCCGGTTTTCCTGGGAGGCTTGTATGACGAGTGGGGTTGGGAGTTTGCCTGTGAAGCCCAGCGCCGCACAGAAATGATCCGTTTCGGAACTTACTCAACACGGAACTGGTTCAACCATACGGCTATTACTGACGGACATACTGCGATATTCCCGATTCCTGAAGATGAACTTAATGCCAACTCAAACCTTAGACAGAATCCGGGATATTAATTATTAAAAAACAGGTTAGGGTTTATGGGTTTTAAAACGGGTTGCTTTTGGCAACCCGTTTTTTCCTGTTACTTTTGAAACCTGAACTTTAAAGCTTAAGTCCGTAAATATCACGCTGATGAAGAGAGCATTGTTTATCATATTACCATTGCTTGTTAGCCTGTTGATTTCCTTACCCGTCAACGCAACACAGGAAACCAGAACTTTTCATTTCCGCCACTTTTCCTCTGCCGATGGCTTTACATCAAACTCCGTTTCAAATATATGCATAGATAAAAACGGAGCCATATGGGTGGCTACAAGTAATGGCGTGTTCCGGTATTGCGGCGATCATTTTGACCTAATAGAACCATCATCCGGTCAGAACTTTAACATTTCTGACATCAATTACATGATAATTGACAAAAATGACAACCTGTGGATCGCCACTAACTCGGGAGTGTTTGAATATAATATAGAATATGACAGGTTTACAAGGATAGAGATTTCATCTTCAAATGGAGACCAGATAACTTCAGGCATAAATACTATAGCAGAAGACAAGGATGGCAACATATGGTTCTCAACTTATGGCAAAGGAATAATAAGGTATGATATTCAAAACTCTGCATTGAAACTTTATGACTTCGATGGTACAAGAAATTTTGTCGACAAGGTCTTTGTCGATTCAGATAATATTGTCTGGGCCGCCGTCAGAAACAAAGGGAAGCCACTGGCACGACTCAACAAAACCACCGATAAATTTGAATATGTGACTATTCATTATGACTCTCCTGAGAACGTTGATGATGTGCTCACAATTTTTGAAGACAGCAAGAAAACACTCTGGTTGGGAACATGGGTTGAAGGAATACAAAAGTTCGACAAATACTCCGGGAATATTAAGACCTATCTTAACCCGCCATCCACCCCTGCAATGCACATTCATTCGCTTTCAGAATACAAGCCCGATGTCCTTTTGATAGGCTCTGACGACGGTTTGCTGCTATATAATGTGGCTTCGGATGAATATAGCCTGTATACACCTGATAACAGCACTCAGGGTTCCATCAGCGATAAATTTGTTTATCCGATAACCATAGATCATGAAGGAGGAATCTGGGTAGGCACTTATTATGGCGGAATAAATTATGTCTCACCTTTTGACGACATGTTCTATGGCAACAGCTGTTCCCAGTTTACAGGTTCCAGGTCAGGAAGCATAGTAAGCCGTATTTGTGAAGGAGACAATGGCGATATATGGCTGGGGACAGATGACAAGGGGCTCATTCAATATAACCCTTCGGACGGGAGCTCTCATCATTTTATGCCTGTTCCGGGCAGAAACAGCATCTCTTATTATAACGTTCACGGATTGTGTTTTGATGGTGATGACCTATGGATAGGGACATACACGGGCGGATTGAATATATATGACACCAAAAGAAAGTTATTTAAGAACTATAGTGTAAACAGTTACGGCGGACTTGACAATCTCAGTTTCTTCTCCATTTTCAGGGACCGCCAGGGAAATATGTGGATCGGTACAATGGGTGGTATTGATCTGTTTGATCGTGAAGAAGAGAGCTTCAAAAATATAAAATCAACAGGCGGAACGGTAATAGATATCCATCAGGACAAAGATGGCAACTTATGGTTTGCAACTGCCACCAGCGGGGTATTGTGCTATAACCCGTACAAAAGAGAGTGGAAGGAATTTGTCCCGAACATATTAGGAACGTCTCAGGGTGACAAGAGCTTCAATACCATTTATATCGATGATGACAATACTATATGGGCCGGCACATCCAACGGGCTATATCGATATAATACGCAGAAAGACGTTTTTGATCCGGTAACTATCCGCCCTAAGAAGGATAATATATGTTGTATCCTGGGTGATAACCATATACTGTGGATGTCTACCAATAACGGGTTGCTGAGGTATGACCCGGAAAACGGCAATTGTATTGCATACAATATGGCAGATGGACTGCCAAGTGAACATTTCATCCCTGCATCGGGATATAAGACCAAAGACGGGGTTATCTACTTTGGGTCTGTTAATGGTTTTGTTTCTTTTTATCCATATAAAATAAAGATCAATCCAGGTGTGCCAAAAGTGGTTTTAACCGAACTGGATATTAACAATACAAAGGTAAATGTAGGAGAGAAGTCAATATTGAAAAAGGCGGTTAATTACCTGGACAGGATTGATCTAAGACATAATCAAAGCAAAATAGTACTCCATTACTCGGCTATTTCCTATAGCATTCCGGAAAAGATAGATTACGCATATAGGATGGATGGTTATGATAAAGACTGGAATTATGTTTCCAATCTCAGATCAGCCACCTACACTAACCTATCACCTGGCACTTACGAGTTCCAGGTAAAATGTTCAAACGGCAACGGGACATGGGGTGACGGCCACAAATCTGTAAAGGTGGTTATTCATCCTCCCTTACTTCTTTCTCCATTATTTAAGGTACTGTACCTGATAATAGTTATTGTTCTTATTATCCGTATCATAATTTTCTTTGTCCGGCGATCGGAAAAGCGAAATATGGTAAAA
>Ga0116171_10002947_pt1 | contig 15869 bp, 19 predicted proteins | sample AD_JPNHW2_MetaG_FD_89798 | JGI IMG/M metagenome (GOLD analysis project Ga0116171, IMG submission 89798) | Active sludge microbial communities of municipal wastewater-treating anaerobic digesters from Japan - AD_JPNHW2_MetaG | ecosystem: Engineered > Bioreactor > Anaerobic > Digestate | place...
TCCGGATCTGTCATATGCTCCTCCTATCTGTACATGAGTGACGGCATTTGGTGCTCATCACTGATAATCCCCGGCAACTTAATGTTTTGTGTCAAGACTGCATAATTGATGATCCCGTCGCCATAGCGTCGGCGAATATCTTCTACAGTACGCTCAATCACGGTGTGCCGCTCGTGCTGCTTGTAGTCCGACCACAGGTCCAACTGGACTGAGTCACTGGCGGGCACCAGATCGATCGCGCGGATTGTGAGCGAACGTATATTATTTTTCCAGTAATGCTTGTCCTGAAACAGCTGATTGCCGGCCTGCCAGATTTCCGTATATGACTGTGTGGGATATGGAAGTTTGCATTGGTAGCCGGCGTAGTTCAGTTCATTATCACGGACTCCAATCTGAACGGCTTGGGCAGCTAATCCGTGCTTGCGGAGTTTCAACCCGATTTCCTGACTCAATTGCATAAACACCAGCCGCACTTCATCAAGCGACTCAAGATCTGCCATGCAGGTAATTCCATGTCCGACGGATTTTACCGGCGGTGTATACTCACATGGCATCACACGCGAGTTATCCAATCCGTTGGCAAAACCCCAAAGCATGATACCGTTCTTCCCCAGCATGTGATCCAGTGCTTTTACATCCATTCTCGCCAAATCACCAATGGTGCGAATACAATACCGATTCAGTTTCTGCGTTGTAGCCCGTCCGACATAGAGGAGATCTTCTACTGGCAATGGCCACACGATTTCCTGAAAGCACTCTTTCGGGATGCAAGTAACAGCGTCCGGCTTTTTCATATCTGAGCCAAGCTTTGCAAAGATTTTATTGAAGCTGACGCCTACGGAAACGGTCAGCCCGACTTCGGATTTCACAGTCTCACGGATCTCGTTGGCAATTTCCTCACCGGATTTCTTCCGCAGCAGTGCAGAACCTGTCATCTCAATCCAGCTTTCGTCGATCCCGAACGCTTCTACTTCCGGAGAATACCGCTTGTAGATTGCCCGTACGATCCTGGAAAACTTCATGTACTGATCCATGTGCGGAGAAACGATAGTCAGGTTCGGGCAGGCTTGCTTTGCCTGCCATATGGCCATCCCGGTTTTTACACCGAATTTCTTCGCTTCCTGATTTTTTGCCAACACAATACCGTGCCTTTCCTCTGTACTACCGCAGACTGCAATTCGCTTTCCGCGCAGGGAAGGATCCAGCATGCACTCTATGCTGGCATAGCAGTTGTTCAAATCACTGTGTAATACCACTCTGCTCTCCATAAAACTCACATCTTTCGTCAATAGGCTGTTCTTCTTCTCTTCTTCTTATAACTTCTTGATTCTTCCTATTGACATGCGCAGAATTGGCGGCTATAATGGCATTAAACTTCTTCTTCATTCTTATAACTTCTTGCAACTTCCTATTTGAAAATAGCAGACATAAGCAAGCTTGTCAATAGAAGTTTCAAGAATCTGAATCCAAATAACGAACAGAGGAGCGCATAGTATGAAGACTATTGGAGAAAAAATTAAGGAGCAGCGCGAAAGTCTTGGGATGACGCAGCGTGAATTAGCGGAAAAGACGGAGCTTTCAACGCGGACTGTCAATGCCTACGAAGCAGGCAGCGTTGCCCCCAGAAGCCTGAACATCAAGCGTCTCTGCCGAGAACTGCATATTTCCGAAGCATATCTCACAAATCCGGAGATTGAAGACCCGAAGTATGGATTGGACGAGGCGCCTTACGTCGATGCCGTCAGAGATAGATACGGGAAAACCGGCGCAAAGGATATGGAAGAACTGATGAATGAAAATGCGGCATTCCTGGCCGGTGGCGATGTGCCGCAGGAGGAAAAAGATAAGTTCTTCCAGGCTATTATGGCAGCTTACCTTGCCACAAAGGAAGACGCCAGCAACAGGTTTAACCCTCATAAGAACAAATAAAGTACCCCCAGCCAGTCAGAGTACTGATTATTGTACAGCCTATTATTTAGAATGTGACTATCACCATTTAGGATGGTACTCTTTTCATGACTTGGAGAAGGGGGTGGAAGTATGTGGATCGATGCCATACAAAACGAGGCCAAACGTCTGAAGATCAAATATCAGACGGCTGACCCATATGAAATCTGTGACGCTTTGAAGATACATCTCATGCTCCTCCCGATGGGTGTGTCTTCCGATGCGTGCAAAGGCTTTTGCCTCATGAAGGCGCGTTGTACGACAATTGTTCTCAACAGCGAAATGCCTGAGGAAATCCGACGCATCATCCTGGCACATGAACTCGGACATGCAGTGTTACACCGCGGATGCAAAATCAACGCGTTCCACGACTATGGGATGCTGGATAGCACCAGCAAATATGAGGACGAAGCGAATATATTTGCGGCAGAATTTCTGCTTACAGATGAAGACCTTCTGAATGCTGCGGATGAGGGCAAGTCATTCTATGAACTTGCCTGCGAACTATGTGTACCGCCGGAACTGCTGGACTTCAAAATCCGGCTTCTGCACCGGGCGGGGTATCAGTTGAATATCCCGTATGTTGCGAAATCCAAGTTTCTGAAGCGTGATCTGACAAAACCATTGTGGTGAGATTATGGGTAAAGGAAATCCATACAAGGTGTATGTAGCAGTACACGCCAGCTTTGACAATCTGGGCCATATTCTGCCGGATGAGATCACATGGACCGACGGCACCAAATTCCAGGTCGACCGTGTTCTGGATATACGTCAGGCAGCCGCAATGAAAGCCGGCGGTCAGGGTGACCGCTATACAGTTCAGGTCAACGGAAAACAGAGCTATCTCTTTTTCGAGCGTTCGACGAATATTACTGGCAATGTGATTGGGAGATGGTTTGTTGAACGTAAAGTTCCGATTCATGAATCGGAATCCGGACAAATCGGATAACAAAAGTCGGGTGAAACTACTCCTCCGACCCGTTCAAATGCTTTGAGACTAAGGCTTTTCTTAACGCTATGAAAGTGAGTAATGACAATGAGAGAAAAGAACGAAGCAGAACTGCGCCTGTATTTTCTGCAGCACAAGTTGCTCCCGGCAATTTTCTATAATCCGGATAGGCATCTAATCAAGCAGTTTCTCGCGAATGGCAATAAGACGTTTATCGATCTGATGATTACCATGGTATTGGACGGGAAAACATGGGATCAGACAGAATGTCCGTATACGGAGAACGAGTTTCAGACCCGGTTTTATCTTTATCCGGATACCCATACGACCCTAATACGTCTGGACATGCCAAAACCCACTATCGCGCTGCTCTGCCGTAATATCTATCTGGCAATGAATACAGAAACCGGCGACCGCTTTGTATATACGGTTGAATTGGCGGAAAACGGGCACTACTTTCTCTGTGGCTGGGCTGACGGAGACTGTCATATGATCTTTAACGTGGATCTGAATGATGATCCGGCAACAGACCAGGAGAAGATACTTGCCTTATTTGCAAATCAAGCGCAGAACCGTTTGGAAATTGAAAAGCTTATCCAGTTTGCCAAGAACAGGTCCAAACGCAGGAAAAGTGACGCGGGCAGTGCAACCTGACTGTGTTGCAGGTCATTGATGCTGCAGAATCTATAATGGGATAAAAGCCGGGACTTAGTCACATTCGTGAGTAAGTTCCGGCTTAACTGTTCTGTACTTTAGAAATCGCATTTAGGTATTGTGGCACTCAGTCTTTCAAAAAGATAAGCTACACATGTAATTATTAGAATGATATCTCCATGTAGAGCTTACTAAACAGTCAGCCGAGGGCGAAAGCTCAGGCCAGTTGACCTTACAGACATATATCTGCCGGTCATCTGATGGCACTTTGATTTGATTTATCAAATCAGGGTGTTCTTTTTTTGCCCAAATCCCGCTTGTCGGGTTTGAGGATATTTTTTGAAAGGCGGTATTTCTATGACGGAAGAAAAAATCTATGCGGACGACTACAGCTGCTCCTTCGGTGATCCGGAAAGCTTCATTGACTTTCTTGCTGACCGAAAGGAATCCAGCCGCTGGATGACCGCGCCTTCCAAAAAGCTTCATTTCGAGGCTATTGAGAAGGGCACTCCTGCGGCAAACCAGATCATGCAAATCCACATGAACGACGGCAAGGCAGAAATCATTGCGGACACTATGGCAAACACTGCGGTTCTGCTCAGCGTGAATGGTGAGCAGATCCCCGTGCGATCCTGCGCGGTTAAGACAATTTTGGAGCGCGCCCGTATTTCCGGTTATGCGCTCAGCAAAGTTGAAACGACCGTTTTCGCACAGATCCTAAATTACTGCATGAACGTGGCTTCGGGCGACAGTCTTATCAAAGTCGCCGATGAAAAGGTTTCTGCGGTACATGGCGGGGACGAGAAAGACTATCGAGTCCTCGACATGCAGGTCATGTTCCGGAAGGTCAAGGACTATCTGGACGAGCGTTTTCCCGGCAATCACTTCGTGACCGGCCATTTCGACCATGCATTTGCGATCGGAATCTGGCGTCTTGACGGCCAGGCGGATCAACTGCTGAAGACATACCGTCAAGAACTAGCGGCCAAGGGTATCGACAATACAGGCATTAAGCCGGCGCTGCGCTTCATGACCTCTGATGTGGGTATGAGCGGCGCCAATTTGTTTCCTACGCTGATGGTCGGCAGCAGCAATCGTCTCGTGCCTCTCGGCTACCCTTTGAAGACCGAGCATAAGGGCAAAGCGGATATGGACTACTTCGACGAGCAGTTAAATCTCCTGTATGCGCGATACGAAGAAGCGCTGGACAGACAGATGAAGCTGCTGAATATCGATATCGTGCATTCCGCAACGGCACTTTTGGGCGTGCTCAAACGCATCGGCGCTCCCAAGAAAGCAAGTTATGAGGCGCTGGAATATTTCAAGGTACAGCACGGCGACACGCTCTGCACGGCTTATGAACTCTATCTGTACATGACAGAAGTCATCTTTTCCGCGCAGTGTGAAGGTGCGTCTGCCGCTCGTGTTGCGCAGTTGGAGGAGATCGTTTCCCGGGCACTGAGCGTCAACTGGCATGAGTATGATCGCCCTGGCGAGTTTGTCTGGTGACGGTCATGCTTAAGACATTCCTGATTCCCGTGTGCTGGGAGGCATATGGCATGGTAAGAGTAGAGGCTAAATCCATTGAAGACGCAGTTAGATACGTTAATGGCCACGAATGCCTTATGCCGGAAGGTTACTATGTCGATGATTCCCTGAATGTTGATTATGAAATGATTGAAGAGGAGGCAAAATCACATGCCTAATTGGGCGATAGGACCTGTAGATATCACCGGAACCAGGGCTGCCGTGCTCGCATTCAGTGATCGTTTTATCTCTGATGATGAGCAGTGCACTGTGCCCGGAAGACGCTATTTTGCGCGAAGCTTTCTGGAATCTCCGCGTGAACTGACCAGAAGCGACATTATGTCTGTATTCGAAGGCAGTTCTGAGACGGAAGAGCGACTTTTTACTCTCTATATTTCGTTTGCCTGGAGTGCTACAAGTTGCATGATCCATGGATATCCCCAGAACAACCAGACTGAGTGTATTACGCTCGGCGAGGCTTGCGTGGAGGATCAGGTCTCTGTTGTCATACGCACGACAGAACCCGGCCTTTGCTTTGAGGAAGAAATCCATTGCGGCAAGGATGGCGAGTGTGAGGATATCGAACACGAGCTGCGGGTATTCAAGTGCCCTGAATGTGGCGAGACTTGTAGTATAGCCTCATTTGAGGACCCTAACGAATATCTCTGCTGTGAATGCGGTCACGAGGGCATGGTCCCATACGAAACGGAGGAAGAATAATATGGCACTCGATCTGAATTACACGCCGACACGGCTTGTGGACATCACGACTCTTACGGATGCGCAATGGTTGGATTGGCGCAGAAAAGGGATCGGCGGCAGTGACGTTGCTGCTGCACTAGGTCTGTCGCCATACAGAACCGCACGTGATCTTTACTACGACAAGATCGGTATTGATCCCGCAACTCCCGGTGAAGACCGCTCAATCACATTTGAGATTGGGCATCTGCTTGAAAATGTGGTAGCCAAGATTTTCGCCAAGAAGACCGGATTGGACGTATTTGAAGATCACTGGATGTACCAACACCCACTGTTTCCGTTCATGATTGCGGATGTTGATCGGTTTATCCATCTGCCTGACGGAAAACTCGGAATTCTCGAATGTAAGACCGCTCATCCCGACATGCAGTTCCAGTGGGCAAACGGAAGCGTCCCGCGGCACTACGAAATGCAGGTGAAGCATTATATGGCTGTCATGAATATTGACATTGCTTATATTGCCTGCCTGTTTTCCAACCGTGAGGATGACTTCGTTTGGAGGAAAATCGAACGGGAATATGATGAGGAAGAAGGTACGATCCAGCAACTCAGCCAGTTCTGGTGTGGGTATGTCGAAAAGCGTATCAAGCCTGCTCTGACTGAAGAACCGGATCAGGTACTCGAATCTCTCCGTCGATTCTACGGTCCGGCGGATACAAACGAGCCCCCTGTGACTCTTGACACGCGGTTCATCCCTGCATTGGAGCGCGTACTTGCCCTGCGTGAACAGAAGCAACAGGCGGATTCAGTATCGCGAAATCTGGACACACAGATCAAGAACCTGTATGTTCCCATTGCGGATTTGATGGGTTCTGCCTGTAGTGCAGTATGTGATGACGGAAAGGTACGGTACGAAATCAAATACAGTCCCTCATACCGCACCGGTATTTCAAAAGACGGACTCTCCAGGCTGAAAGCACAGTTGCCGGATGTCTATGACGAGTATGTGCAGACGACGGAAAGCAGGTGCTTCAAGTTGTCAAAAACTACTGCATAAGAAGGTGATTCATTTTGTCCATGACCTATGTTTGTTCACCACTATCCGCTTCCAGCAGAGCAGCAATGCTCGCCAATGCAGCCAAGGCCAACACCTATATGGTGTTGGCCGAACGCGAGTTTGGAGGAAAAGCTGTTGCCCCTCATGCCTATCTTCCGTATCTATTAGATGACCGGATTCCTGAAGAGCGTGCACTCGCTTTGGAATTCGGCTTGAAACTGCTCGGGCTCTGCGATCGAATCGTAGTGTTCGGGGAAGTAATCTCGGAAGGAATGCGCGGGGAAATCGCATATGCAGAAAAACTGGGACTCCCGGTTTTCTACCGTGCCGCACCGGCAGTCTTTCGACTCGGAGGTGTAGCGGATGCTGTGTAAATTCGAGCGAAGTATATTTCAGTCTGCGGATGGGTTCTGCATCTTTGGCTATGTGACGAAGGATGCGGGTGTACCTGACGCGGCGAAGAATGACAAGTACTTTCACGACAGCAAGACACATATTACTGCAGTCGGATATAACCTCCCGCCAACCGATGCCGTAGAAGTAGATCTGATTGGAACCTGGAAGCCCTCCAAGTACGGGCTTCAGTATTCGGTTGACCGGTATGACCAGATCGTCCCCACAAACGCCGATGCCATCGAAGCGTATCTTTGCTCCGGTCTCATCAAAGGTGTTGGCCCGAGTACGGCAAAAGCTATTGTTGCGCGCTTTGGCAGCAAAGCTTTGGATATACTCGAATCGAACCCGCAGCAACTGCTGACGGTAAAAGGAATCGCCCAGGGAAAACTGGAGAAAATCATCAACTCCTACGCGGAGACAAAAAATCTGAGGGATCTGATGACCTATCTGGCACCCTTTGGCGTGACTCCTAACAAAGCAGCAAAAATACTAGAGGCTTTCGGGAACGACAGCGTTTGGATCGTTCAGCACGATCCGTTCCAGTTGTGCCGCATCAACGGATTCGGCTTTCTTACGGTTGACGCCATCGCGCGGAAAACGAAGGTAAGCCTCCGAAATCCAATGCGGTACAAAGGTGCTGTAAAGTATTTGTTGGAAGAAGCCCGTACTGCCGGTCATTTGTTTCTCCCGGAAAAAGAACTCATATCCCGTTGTTATGAACTTCTGAATCCCGAAGATGAGAAAGAAGTCGTGCCCGAGGGAGATATCACCAAAGCGATATCTGACCTGAATAACGGGGACATCTACATTGAGGGAGAGCGGGTTTACTTGTCGTATGACAGGATGTGTGAAACAGAGGTTGCCAAACGCGTGGTATCCATGCTCATGATGGATGATTACTATCCAGTCTACAATATTACTTCCGAGATTGCGAAAACGGAGCAGAAGATCGGTTTTAAGCTCTCAGACTCGCAGGCCAAAGCGGTCGAAATATGCTTAAGTAGTCAAATCTCGATTATGACCGGCGGGCCAGGTACAGGTAAGACCTCCACGCTTCGTGCAATCCTTGACATCTATCACAGAACTTTTCCCGCTAATGAGATTCAACTGGCAGCACCCACTGGAAGAGCAAGCAGACGCATGACAGAGCAGACCGGGTATCCGTCATCCACACTGCATTCTGCACTTGGACTTATCACCGATGAAGAGTCCTTGCTGAACGACGGAGAAATGCTGTCAGCGGATCTTGTCATCGTGGATGAATTTTCTATGGTAGATATGCATCTGGCGTATGCGCTGTTCAAGAGACTTAAGCCCGGAGCACAACTCATCATAGTCGGAGACGCCGACCAGTTGCCATCTGTAGGAGCCGGCAATGTTCTGCATGAACTGATCCGCTGTGATCGTATTCCTGTTGCTTTTCTGGATACCGTTTTCCGGCAGGCCAGCAACAGCCGCATAGCTATGAATGCGCACGCGGTCAACCACAATGACACGCATTTGCTGTACGGTGACGACTTCTGCCTATACGAAGTTGCCGATGCAGAAGAGGCCGCAGCTCTCGTCACGAAATGCTATCTGGAAGAGGCCGGAAAGGTTGGAACCGAAAACGTTCAGATCCTGGCACCGTTTCGAAAGCGCGGGCTCGTGTCTGTGAATGCGATCAATGAAGCCATACAAAAACTCGTCAATCCGCACTCTGCACGCGTTGCTGAAGTAAAATACGGGCAGCGTATATACAGAGTCGGTGATCGGATAATGCAGACAAAGAACCGCACTGATGTGTCAAATGGTGATGTCGGCAGGATAGATCGAATATCCGTCGATGAAGACGATGAATGTCGGATCAATGTTACTCTTCTGGATGGTAGAGAGATTCAGTATTCCAAGGATCAACTGGAGGACGTTGATCTCGCCTATGCCATGAGCATCCACAAATCCCAAGGTGGCGAGTATCCAACAGTGATCATTCCGATTCTGAAGGAGCACTACATCATGTTGCGGCGAAACCTTCTGTATACGGCGATCACACGTGCAAAGGGTAAAGTGATCCTGATCGGGCATCGGCAGGCTATTTATACCGCAATCCACCACTGTGATGTGGATCAGAGAAACACAGTGCTTGCTGACCGTATTGACGCCTACTACAAGCGCTTTTATACTCAGCAAGCCGTATGAAACATGAGAGGGTGGCATGAGCCGCCCTCTCAACCCAAATATTTGATAGGAGGATAGTCATATATGACTGAAATAAACGCAATGGCAAAAGCCTTCCCTGAGATCAACGAAGTAGTTGGATTCGATCCAGCAGCTTTTGCACGTACCTTGGTGAATGACGATGGAACAAAGAGTTTATATCTTGACGTGAAGTACCGTCTGCTTTGGTTCCGACTTGCACACCCGAACGGGAAAATTGATCCGGAAATTGTGAGATCAGATGAGAGATCAGCCGTCGTCTGCTGCAGAATCTACGCAGACAAAACTGACCCGGCGGATCAGTTTATCGGGAAGGCAACTGCCCAGAGATATCTCTCGGAAGAAAAGTACGGTGATCGTTTCCTGGAAATTGCGGAAACTGCGGCGCTTGGAAGAGCACTCGCGTCTGCTGGTTTCGGAACACAGTTCTGTGGGAATATCGATCTAGTTGGAGATCCTGTTGTAGACGCACCGGTTGATGCATTCCCTGACGACGCACAGGAAACGTCAGCAGAACCCATGGCTGTGGTTATCACACCGAATTCCGAGTCAAATCCTATGCCTAAACCTGTGGTCAATACACCTACTGTGCAGGCAACATATTCCGAACCGAAAACAGTCGAAGAGTGGATTTCAAGCCTGAGCGTTGAAGATGCCAAGGCCGTTGTCGTCGATGTAGGAAGGTACTCCGGTACCACGCTTGGAGAAATTGCAATGCATCATCCCGGCGATCTGGACTGGTATGTCCGGAATTACGCCGGAAGAAACTTGAAATTAAAGGCAGGTGCTACCGTGCTGCGGAACGCGGCGCTGGAACGTGCCAGTTGATTACGGAGGAAGATGCCAATGGCAACCAGAGAAGACATACCCTTTGATATTGAAGCGGTGGCCAGGGCTATGGGTATCCATGTTAAACGACAGGTACGAGATCAGTTGTACTGCCGATGCCCTTTCTGCGATGACCATGCGGCACACCTGAATATCAATCTGACAAAGAATGTGTTTCGGTGCCCGCGCTGTGGCGCTCAGGGCGGCATTCTTGACCTGTACGCCAAATATCACGAGGTGAGCAAGAATCAGGCTTATAATGAACTCTGCAGCCTATTGAGCGGTGACAGCCATTTCTCTGATGCAGACGCTGAATCTCACGCGAGGAAACAGATTATCTCTGTTGAAGAGGTTCCATTGGCTCCGGCTAACGTGAGGAATAACACTTACTCGAATCTGATTGCAATGCTTACACTGGGATCCATCCATAAGGAAAGCCTTTATAAAAGGGGTCTCAGCGATAATCAAATCACCTGGACGAATTACAGAACTACTCCAGTTGTTCGCTCTCAGAAACTGGTTACGGCACTGCTTGAGTGTGGCTGCCGGTTGGAAGGCGTTCCCGGATTTTACATTGATAAGTCGACCGGGAGATGGGAACTCGATATCCGAAGTTCAGGCATCATGCTGCCAGACCGGAATCTGAACGGAGAAATTGAAGCAATTCAGGTACGTCGTGACCATATGGATCATCATAGCAAGTTTATCAATCTGACAAGTGCGGGAAAGTATATGGGAGCAACATCAGCCTGCTGCCCACATTATGTTGGCTTTGATGAACCTGTGAGGATGGCCTATATCACCGAAGGAATCATGAAGGCAGACATTGCGTATTGCCTTTCAAAGGAACTCGGCCAACCGCGGTCCTTTGTCGGTCTGACAGGTGTTGCAAACACCAACCAGTATAAACGAGCGCTGACAGAACTCATAAACATGGGCTGCTCTCGACTCGTGCTTGCCTTCGACTCCGATTCCAATGTAAACCCACACGTCGCTCAAGCATTGAAGAACGCAGAGCAGATCGGTATCGACATGGGGTTCGATATTCTCCCGTTATTCTGGGATCCGCATTACAAAGGTATTGACGATCTATTACTGTCATTCAAAGAAGACTGACTATCTGAGGGGAGATGGCTGAAAAGGCCGTCTCCCCATTTAGGAGGAGAGCATATGGAAACACTGAATATTTTCTACTCAGACCTTAATAAGGAAGCACAGCAAGCCGTTCTTGACTTTTGGGGGTTACACTCGGCGGAAGAAGGAAATCTTGACATCGACATTGTTCCGCTATTTTCACTGGAGGCGAATGATGAATAATGAGATTGAGATTCAACTACCCAACGGAGAGCTTCTTCTCGCGAGAGCAATAGCTGACAGTGAGTACCCGTCAGTTTCCGTTTTCTTGAAACATGGCGACAATAACAGTGAGCTGATTTGCTTTGCAGAATTCAACCCGGAACATAAAGATGACCATCGTATATGCATTGGTGTCTATAATGACTCTGAAGATGATGTCGTATTCTACGATAGCTATCACAAGAAGATTTGACACTTGAATAGGAAGAAACTCTGAGCCCGGCAAAATGTCGGGCTCTTTTTTTATTATCACACCGTACGGATCCCCCTAGTTTTCTACATTTATTATGAGGTGTTGTGTTGGGCATCTCACAGCCAATCAAGAGAAGCGTATGAATGGAGGAAATACTATGGGCGAACATCTTTCGAATAGTTACGATGCCTATGGGGATATCCTGTCTGTTGATGATGTGAGTCATCTCCTTGGCATCAGCCGACAGTCTGTATATTCTCTGCTTGGTGAGGGAAAGTTGAAGGGCTTCCGCCTCGGGAGGGGATATAGAATTGCCAAGACATCGGTTGTCGAATTTGTTGAGCGTTGCTCCAGACAACTTGACAACACGTAATGGAGAACGAATATGGGTACATCTGCAAAACCCTGTACCGGTAGCATTCAAGAAAAAAATGGCGTCTGGTACACGGTAATTCAAGTTACGATCAACGGCAGAAGAAGGAGCAAATGGGAAACGACACGCTTGCGGGCAAATGGGAACAAGCGTAAGGCACTGGCAATACTGGATGAGCGCAAGTATCAATATGTTCAGAAATTTATGTCAGGTCGAAGTGGCAACCTCGATCGTGGTGTAGATAACAATATCCTTTTTTCAGATTTTTTACAGATTTGGATAGACTCTCAAAGAGCGAATGTATCATCTATTACAAGTGGCTCAAGGGAGAGTATGTTGAACAGCCGCATCAGAGGATTTTTTGACCACCGTGGAATCACGTTGCAACAACTTTCGCCTGCGGACATTGAAGGGTTTTATAATAACCTCCGACATGATGGCCGTAGTGGTTCAACGCTAATACATTACCACCAATTCATGAACCAAGCATTGGAAGCTGCTGTGAGAAAGGACATCCTATTGAAAAATCCCATGAAAAAGGTTGACCGGCCAAAGCGCCAGCAAGTAGCAGGACAGTTTTACTCGAAGCAGGAAGTTGAGCAGCTACTTGCCCTGTTTGAAAATGATCCTCTATATGCTCTAATCGTTGTTGCTGTATATTACGGGATGAGGCGCAGTGAACTGCTAGGCCTCAAATGGTGCGATATCGATTTTGAGCGGAATACAATCAGCGTTGAAAACAAGGTCTATTATGACAAAGAACGTGGTGATGATCGCGGTCTTGTCATAAGCAACCAACTGAAAACCGCTTCCAGTCGCAGGACTCTTCCCCTCGTTCCCTTTGTAAAAAATACCCTGCTTCAGGAAAAAGCTGCTCAGCGTGAGCGACAGTTATTGTTTAAGCAGGAGTACCACAGAGAGTACCTTGATATGGTATTTGTGGACAGTGTCGGGAATCTGTTCAAGCCTAGCTATGTAACGAAACACTTCCATTCCATATTGGAAGGCAGCACAATAAAGCCTTTAAGATTTCATGATCTGAGACATACCTGCGCCAGCCTCCTGGTGATCAACGGGGTAGATATGAAACTCGTTCAACGCTGGCTGGGGCATGCCAATTACTCAACCACTGCCGATATTTACTCACATCTGGATGCTAACGCGCAGGATAAGACAGCAGTTGCAATTACTGAAATCTTGAGATGAGGGCATTTCATGCTGACGACTGTGATACGGTAATGGTAAAAATGATAGATCCGTTAATAATGTTTTCCTCAGCATTTCGGCATGCTATTTGGGATTATTTCGATATATTTTTTGTCCTACAACAGGTGTAGATAGCATACACGAAACAGTTTGGCAGGACAAAGCGGGCCCGACTTTGCTTTTTGCTTGTTGTGGGCGACGCCCCCAATTCCCTCTGAACGCATGATTTCATCCTGCGGCTGCGCATCCTTGATATCAAATTACTTCGATAAAAAATTCTGCGCATCATCACTGGAGGCGTCAAGCACTATCATAGATCGATTCTGTGGCGCGTTGCTGTTAAGTGAGCCATATCTCAGCAATATCTTTCATTGAGAGCTGGCCTGGGTAATTTGCAAGCCTTAGTTCCCACTGCCATTTGAATTGACCAAGTTCCTTTTCACCGTATCTGTGCATGTCTCTGCTTATCTTCGGGATAGAGCGCAGTACATCGGCCTGATCCGAATATTTTGAATGCCATCCCTTTGAGACTGCATAGTAAAGTGAATTTAAAGCAAAAAAGGGACCTGTCTGCTTGCTTGGAAGCAGATGGGCCCTTCTACTTTTACGCGAAATCAGCCATTGGCTGCAGATAGCTGTGCATTTGTTGGTTCTTGTCATAGCAATGATTGTGTTAAAGTATAACAAATTTTCCGCTCAGCACGAAAACGAGCGGAAAATTTGTTGACAGACATGTAGAGACGATGTAAGATATACATATTGAAAATTTTACCACTCATTTATAGGACGCGCGGAAAGTTGGTGAGCACCTTGGCGCAAATCGAAAAAGTCAAAGAATTGGCAGAAACGTCGGGCGGAATTTTTCGCACGGCGGATTTGACCGTGCTTGGCGTTACGCCATATCAGGTCAGGAAGCTGGTAGCAGAGCATGTAATCGAGCGCGTCAAGCCGGGCTACTATTGCCTTTATTCTGCGCAGGAATCCATGTCGGAAGCCAAGCAGATCGCGCAGCTATTTCCGGATGGCGTGCTGTGCATGTATACGGCGCTTCTTTACTACCGCTATTCGGATCGCACACCTCTGGAGTGGGATATTGCAGTAGACAAAGACACATCCAAATCAAGATTCAAGTTGGACTACCCCTATGTTCAGCCATACTACATGAAGCCGGAACTGCTGAAATTTGGAGTGACAGAGGCAGAATACAAGGACTGCAAACTTCAAATTTTTGACCGCGACCGGCTTATTTGTGAATGCGTTTTCTATGAAAACAAGATGGATCGCGAGAGCTATAACAAAGCAATTCAGGGTTATGTTGCCGATCCCAAAAAGAATGTTTCGCGCCTGTTGGAATATGCGGAAAAGCGACGGGTGCTTAAGAGAGTCAAGGACAGAATCGGGGTATGGCTATGAATGATGTGGGCGCATCTGTACTTGCACGCCTGAAAAACAAGGCGCGGTCAACCGGCAAACCATTTTCGCTTTATCTGCAGCTTTTCTGCCAGGAAGAATTTCTGCGGCGCGTGAGCATGTCAAAGTATGCGAGCAATCTTGTCCTTAAAGGCGGCATGTTCATCTATACGCTGACTCATTTTGAAAGCCGTTCTACGGTGGACATTGATTTTCTTCTCCGCCAGCTTCCAAACAATGTAGAAGAAATTCAAAAGATAATTGATGAGATCATCGCCGTAGATACGGGCAATGATTTCATTGTGTTGACCTCAAAAGGCTTTGAGACGATCTCGCCCCAACGGAAATACAATGGAATCAGTTTTCAGCTGACTGGTCAGATCAAGAACACTCGGACGCCATTTAATGTTGACATGGGAGTGGGCGACATTATCATCCCGTCGCCGCAGAAGCGAACGATACCCACGCAGCTTGACGATTTTGCTGCCCCGCTGGTGATGACCTATTCGCTGGAAAGCACGGTCGCCGAGAAATTTGATGCTTTGCTGCAGCGTCTGGAACTGACCAGCCGCATGAAAGACTTTTATGATATTTATTATCTGTCCAGCGTTTTCGATTTTGACGGGCGCAAGCTTCAACAGGCAGTCTACGAAACACTGACCAACCGCGGAACGCCATATGAAAAAGATAGCCTTGATAAGGTGATTGCCCTCAGCAAAGACCCGGATATCCAGACCCGCTGGCGGCAATACCTGAAAAGGACAAAGCTGCCGGAACTAACACTGGAACAAGTGTTGGACGGCATTGACGCATTCCTACGACCGGTATGGAATGCAATCGTTGAAAGCGGCGAGCTGCACGAAAAATGGAGCGCCGGCAAAAGTATATGGAACTGAACCAGTTGCTTATTCATTGAAAACGCGCTGCATCACATGAACGGTTGTCCCGTTTTCCCAGAGGATCAGAGGCTGGTAAAAGTAATCATGCTGTCAGGTGCAGTGGGTGAAATAGATATTCAGCTATTCATGCTAAAAAATGCGAATTTTTGCTAACGGAGAGAAAAGTGTCAATGGCGTCA
>Ga0116171_10002948_pt1 | contig 15869 bp, 12 predicted proteins | sample AD_JPNHW2_MetaG_FD_89798 | JGI IMG/M metagenome (GOLD analysis project Ga0116171, IMG submission 89798) | Active sludge microbial communities of municipal wastewater-treating anaerobic digesters from Japan - AD_JPNHW2_MetaG | ecosystem: Engineered > Bioreactor > Anaerobic > Digestate | place...
AGCTTCGTCAATTGAAAGATAAGTTCCCTGTAATTGACCATGTACGCGGTATCGGGATGATGATCGGAGTCCAATTGACCAAGTCTGGCGCAGGCATCGTTGCCAAATGCCTTGAGAAAGGGCTGCGAATTAATTGCACGCATGATACGGTAATCAGGTTTATGCCTCCTATGACAGCAACAAAGGGACATATTGATAAGGCAATAGAAATACTGGAAAGTGTTTTAAGCGAGAATTAAAAATGAATGATTTTATTTCAATAGACAGCTGTAGTGCGGAAAATCTGAATGAACTAATTGAGCTTAGCAGTCAACTTAAGGCGGTGTATAAAGCCGGCAAGAGGGATCTTTGCCTGACGGGCAAAACTTTGGCGCTTTTATTTGAAAAACCAAGTTTGCGGACACGAATCAGCTTTCAAGTTGCGATGACGGATCTCGGCGGCAGTATAGTTTATATCAAGCCTGAAGATATCGGCGGCATGATAGGCCATCGCGAGCCTACGAAAGATATGGCGAGAGTGCTGGAGCGTTATGTTAATGGTATAATGGCAAGAACGTTTGCACATAAGACAGTTGTTGAGCTGGCGGATTTTGCTTCGATTCCTGTTATTAATGCGCTGACGGATTTTTCGCACCCATGTCAGGCGATGGCAGACGTTCTGACAATAAAAGAACACAAGGGCAGAATCAAAGGGATAAAAATAGCTTATATAGGCGATGGTAACAATGTTGCAAGGTCGCTGGCTTTTGCGAGTGCAAAATTCGGCATGAAATTAGATGTCGCTTCGCCGAGGGGCTATGAGCTTGACAACGAGTCAATCAACAAGGCTAATACTATTACTGAGGGGACCGTTGTTCAAAAAAGTGACCCTTTCGATGCAGCTGTTAACGCTGATATCATTTATACTGATACATGGGTAAGCATGGGGCAGGAAGATGAGAAACAAAAACGCATCTCAGAATTTAAGGGCTATCAGGTTAGTATGGATCTGGTCAAGGCGGCTAACAGTGACGTTAAGGTGATGCATTGCCTGCCGGCGTATCGAGGTCTTGAGATCAGCGATGAGGTTATGGAGTCGAAAAATTCTGTGGTTTTTGACCAAGCAGAAAACAGGCTTCACTTTCAGCGGGCACTTTTGAAAAAACTTATGAGTTAAAAGCTTTTATGAAGCGCAAGATACTTATAGCCAGCGGAAATAAAGGGAAGATTGCAGAGTTGTCAGCGATGCTTGACTGTGATGCGGAATGGGTGTGTCTTTCGGATATTGACGGTATTACAGAAGTTGAAGAAGACGGACTAAGTTTTGCAGAAAACTCACAAAAGAAGGCTATCGGTTATGCAAAGCAGGCAGGGCTTTGGACGATAGCAGACGATTCAGGGCTGGTAGTCGATGCACTTGGCGGAAAGCCCGGGATAATGAGCGCGAGATTTTCAGGTGAGAAAGAGGCAAATAAACAAAGAGGGCTTCTTGACCATCGGAATATGGCCAAGGTTCTGAGACTTCTTGAGGGTACGGCGACAGAAAAGAGAACTGCAAGGTTCGTATGTCATTTATGTCTGGCGAGTCCCGATAAGATTTTATTAGAAACGGAGGGGATGTTAGAGGGAGTAATTGCGGAGAAAGAGTGTGGCGACAATGGTTTTGGGTATGATCCAATATTTTTTGTACCAAAATTTAAAAAAACCATAGCACAAATGGGCAATGGCGAAAAAAATATAATCTCCCACAGAGCCAATGCAATAGCTAAACTTAAACCATTACTGGCAGAACTGTTAGGTAATGAGTAAATGTTAAGTAAAGGTTTTTACTTGACATTTTGAGGCATAGGGAGTATTTGTCCACTTCTAAGTTATTATTTATAAGAGGTTAATCGATTTTACAAAGCCTTATTGGGTTGTATTAGGCCGCATTTATTTTATTGAGTATATATATGGCAAAAACTATTTCAGGGAAGAAATCACTGGTGATAGTAGAATCACCTGCTAAATCAAAAACCATCAATAAGTACCTCGGCCCCGGTTTTGAGGTGATGGCATCAATGGGACATGTCAGAGATCTTCCATCAAAGGGCCTCAGTGTTGATATTGAAAATAACTTCGAACCTACTTATGAAATATCAAAGGGTAAGGCGCGAACGGTTACTTCATTAAAGGCAGCTGCGAAGAAATGTGATAAACTTTATCTGGCAACCGACCTTGACCGCGAGGGGGAGGCGATTGCCTGGCACCTTGCACAAATTTTAGATTTTCCGGAAGAGAATACCTACCGAGTAGTATTTAACTCTATAACGAAATCAGCAATAGAAACTGCCTTTGCGGCACCTGGTAAGCTCAAGATTAATACGGTAATGGCTCAGCAGGCTCGTAGAATCCTTGACAGAATCGTTGGTTACAAGATATCTCCTTTGCTTTGGAAGAAGGTTGCCAGGGGTCTATCGGCAGGCAGAGTTCAGTCGGTAGCGGTAAAAATGGTTGTTGACAAGGAACGTGAGATCCGTGCCTTTGTACCTGAAGAATACTGGCTAATACCGGCAGTATTCAGCACAGATCTTAAGAATAGTTATACACAACAGTGGCTTGAGTTCATTGCCCCAGACGATAAAGGCAAAGCCGCTACATTAGAACAGCAGATTGAGTGGCTGGCTAAACGCAATGCTTTTAAGGCAGAGCTTTATAAGATTGGCGAAGAGAATTTTCAAGCCAAGAATCAGCAACAGTCGGAAAAGATATTCAACGCTCTTAAAAATTCAAAGTTCAGTCTTTCCGATCTTAGCATCAAAGAATCAACTTCGAGAGCTTCGGCTCCTTTTATCACCTCTACGCTTCAACAGGCAGCAGCTAACCGTCTCGGTTTTGCTACGAAGAGAACCATGATGGTTGCACAACAGCTTTATGAAGGTATTGATCTGGGTTCAAAAGGGTCGTTGGGACTTATTACTTATATGAGAACCGACAGTAAGCATATTTCTGCTGAGGCAATCAGAGATGTGAGGAATTTTATTGATAAGAGTTTTGGCAAAGAGTATTTGCCGGAAGAACCCAATTATTATTCATCAGCAAAAAATGCCCAGCAGGCACACGAGGCCAGTCGAGTTACTGATCCCAGTTTGAAGCCTGAAGATATAAAGTCATTTTTGAGTGACGAACAATATAAGCTTTATGATTTGATATGGCGAAGGTTTGTCGCCTGCCAGATGATGCCAGTAAGATGGAATGTCACTACACTGGATATCAAGGCTGAAACGACAATAGGGCCCTGCTATTACAGAAGCACGGGAAGGATACTGGCTTTTGACGGTTTTACGAAGGTCTGGTACACTTCATCGACTGAGCAGGAATTTCCTGAAGTTAAGGTTGGCCAGGAATTGGCGGCTGTTGATATAAAAAATGAACAGCATTTTACCAAACCACCAGCCAGGTATAATGAAGCATCTCTGGTTAAAGCACTGGAGAAAGAAGGCATCGGCAGACCTAGTACGTATGCAACAATTATCAGTACGATTCAAGACAGGAAATATGTCGAGCAAATCGAGAAAAAGTTTCATTCTACTGATCTTGGTGAGGTTGTCACTGATAAGCTCAACGAGTATTTCCCGCAGATAATGGATATTGCTTTTACTCGAGATATGGAGAATCAGCTCGACGGTATCGAGGAAAATAACCTTGACTGGATCAGTGTTTTGAAGAATTTTTACGACCCATTCGAGAAGAATCTTATTACGGCTTCGGAGGGTATGCAGCATGCAAAGTCGGAAGTAACGCCTAGCGATTATAAATGTCCGGAGTGCGGGAAGGACATGGTTTACCGGTTTGGTAAGAATGGTAAATTCCTAAGCTGCGGCGACTATCCAACATGCAAATATGCATGTCCATGTGACAAGGATGGCAAGATGATTGAACAGAAAGTCAGTGAGCATGTTTGCCCGAATTGCGGCAAACCAATGGTTGAAAAATCGGGCAGGTTCGGTAAATTTCTCGGATGCAGCGATTATCCAACCTGCAAGACTATTCAAAATGTTGACAAGGACGGTAATGTTTTGCCTCCTAAGGCGCCGCCTGTGTCTACGGGTGTAAAATGCTATAAGTGCAAGGAAGGTGAGCTTGTAATACGTCAAAGCAAGAGAGGTCCTTTTATGGGCTGTAATAAGTTCCCAAAATGCAGAACGAATATAAGCATCGACGAGCTGGAGAAGCTTAAGGAACTGCAGAAGCAAGGCGTTTGGCCTCCGGACAGTTTTGAAAAAGCAGATGAAATCCTTGGCAGAGACAAGGGTAAGAAAGCAGCTAAGAAAAAACCAACCGAGAAGACGGAAGCTGTAAAAAAACCAAAGGCAACTAAGAAAAATCCAAAGGCTGTAAAGTCTAAAGAAGAAGAGTAGTAAAATGGAACCAGAAAGCCCCAAAAAATCAAAACCATTAGAGACTGTTGAACCCATCGGACGACGCATTTTAATACGTAAGGATGAGGATAAGAAGGAAACCAAAGGCGGTATTCAACTGCCCGATACCATTGAGATACCTACTATAACAGGCCGGATAGTAGCCGTTTCAGCGGAAGTGGAAAATGAGCCTGATATTCCACTGATGCAATATGACAAAGTTCTGTTTAACCCAAAGGGTGCTATTCCAGTAGACTTCGAAGGCGATAACCGTTTGTTTGTTGTTGATGTTGACAATATCGTAGCAGTATTCAGGCGGTCGTAAATCAAACAGACGTTTTATAAAGTCAGAAAGCCGACAGAATTAAATCCGCCGGCTTCCTCTATGCAATCTCTCTCTTATTGACAAATTAAATACTACTTTTATAGTCCCATTAAAAACTGGGGGGGCCTAACCTGAAGGGGGGACTATTATATTTCAAATCATCTTTCAATTTTCCTTGTTGATATAAAAGCACTTCCAAGGCCCAAGAGTACTATTGTTAATGGCTCTGGCACTTCCGGAACTGGGAATTCATTCTCCCCTTCACCGGGTACTGGGAAATCATCGCCGTCTTGTGGTTCATCAGAAGAAGAACCGTGACTATGTCCCCTTTTTCCTGCTACAGCATCGTCGGTTTGTGCAACAAGATCACTTTCAGTTGCTATCAAGTTCTCATTTGGAGCACTTGTTGGTCCTGCTTCATAGAATGCGAATCCGAAATCAGAACGTTCAAAAACTGCGATAACCATTTTTGGACTAGCTAGTGACATACTAGTTGTTGAAGAAGAAGCATCAATTACATCGCCAAGCCAATAAGCAAACTTATATCCTGGTTTTGGTGTTGCAGTTAAAGTAACAACACCGTTTTTATTTATATCATGTACACCGACATCCGGCGAAACATTACCACCTTGGGGTGGAGTTTGCTGTATCATCAGAGCTACAGTATCCTGGCAAAATCCTACTGACGAAATTATGGTCAGCATTATCAGGGCTGTTAAAATTGTCATTATTCTATTTTTAATTTTATAAACTTTCATTGTCCCCCAAGCTCCCAATATATTACTATTACTTCTTATTTTCTTCTGCCTTTTGCAAAAGCGATCAAACTACCAAGTCCGAGCAATGCAACAGTTACAGGTTCAGGTGCAGGAGTAAAGTTTGTAGAAGAATCAACATCAGCAACAGGTAAATCAGAATTATATGCTTCCAAACTATAATCACCTGCTACCCAGCTGGAATTACTGCTAAAGATAAGGAAATAGGAATGATCCCCTACTGCAATTGTATAGTCATTGTCTAAATTCGTATAGGAGAAGTTCCATGTAACGCTAGTACTGTCGGATGTTGTATCGGAGGCATCCTGACCGCCAGCTGGATCCTGCTCGGTTCCTACACTTCCGGCAAATACAGAAATCTCAGCATCATTAAGACCAAGTATCGAAAAGGCCTGTACGGCCAGTTCACTGTAGCCATTGTAGTCATTGAAAATCTGATATGCGTAAACATACTGACCATTACCAGGATTAGTATAACCTGCGGCTTCCCACTCGTTTCCAGACTTGGTATCATAAACGGCAAAGTCGATTCTGCCCTGCATATAGCTGGAAGTGCCATCAGTATTTGTAACCGTTTCACCATAGTATGTATATCCGTCATAGAGTGAGCTTGACGGCAACATAGTTTCCAAGGTAGTTGCTGACACCTGCGACACAAGCATCAGTGCCATTGCCAATAAAGATACTCCGATTACTTTCTTACGTTTCATACTTCTATCCAACCTTTCTCAAAACTGTTTTTTAGTTTTTTCCTCTACTTTTATTCTATTTATATTATGCTGCTCTTTTTTTTCTTATCAAAGCTAATCCGCCTAAACCAAGCATAGCTAAAGTTGCAGGCTCAGGTACCTGTGATGCAACGATGTTATCAACATAGACGTCATTGCCGCCGATGGCAAAACTTGTGATATTTCCCATGAAGAATAAGGCTCCTTTATTGGTGCCAGTAGGGATAACAAAAACTGATACGCCACCAATAGAGCCAGCTAGATTAGCAAAATCGGTTCCTGAATTCGCTATACCATTGATCATCAAACTTACAGAGCCTGCATTGAAGGTTTCACCGAACTGCATCGATAATCCATCAAGTAGACCAAAGTTAAAATTCAGTGTCGCATTTTGAATTCCTATTTCCTGTCCAGCACCACCAGCGAGATTAGTATTATTGACGAATGCCTTTCCTCCTGTAATACCCTGTACTGTTGCAGGTATCGATGAAGTGGAGAAGGTCTGACCAACGTTGTAAGAGCTGCCTGCTGTTAAATCTTCGAATTGAATAGTTAAAGCAAAACTGTTCGCAGCACAAGCTAATACTACAAGAGCAACCACAGAACTTACTGTTTTATTTAAACGCATTTTCATGCCTCCTTTGGCTGCACCCAGCCTAAATCCAAAAATTAAAGATCTATAAAATTTCGTATAAGTAACCAAAACTCACACGTTATTCACTTTTTAGAGCGCGCAAAATCTGCGCACCGTATTTAAGTTCTCTCTCTGGATCTTCCTCTTGTCTCTCTCTTTAGCTCTGCTGTCTAAAACATGTCAAAAAGCGACAAGTTTTATGGCGATACACAGCCACACTCTCTGCCCCGTATTAATGAATTGCAATGACAAAAAAACTGTCTGCAAAATATCCTTACTGTTACTAGTTGAGTTTTCCTTTTCAGCCCCCAAGCTGATAGTGTGATTAAACCATATTTCAAACAAAAGGTCAAGTCTTTTTTCCCTAAACTACCATTTTGATACTTTGGGATTAACGGAATAAGTGCAAAAATCGCTAATAGGCAGATTTAAAATGGGTTATTATAGGAAAAAACGGCTTGCAAATTTTTTTTTGCAAACCGTTTTTTTTGTAATAGAATTAATTCGGTTAGTAGAGTTTTATTTACATTTTAGTTTTTCTTATTGGCTTTTCCCGCAGATATCTGCTGATATTTCTGACAGCCTGGCGAAGCCTTTGTTCGTTTTCTACAAGTGCAATTCTCATATAACCTTCACCACCTTCGCCAAAACCTCTACCTGGGGCCATTGAAACTTCTGCGTGCTCCACAAGCTCCATTGCATAATCGATGCTTCCTTTGCCTTTCAAATGTTCTTCCGGAACCTTTGCCCATACAAACATCGTTGCTCGGGGTTTTTCGACTTTCCAACCTAATTTATTGAGACCATCGCAAATAACATCCCTTCTTGACTGATAAATCAGGTTCTGTGCAACGATATTTTCCTCGCAATGCCTCATAGCAATGATACCGGCAATTTGCAGAGCCTGGAAAATACCATAATCATAGTAGCCCTTTATGGTATAGAGGTAGTCGATCATTTTTGGGTTACCAACGGTGAAGCCTATCCTGAAACCGGCCATATTATAGGGCTTACTCATTGTTATCAGCTCTACACCGACATCTTTTGCACCTTTAACGGACAAAAAGCTTGGGGCTTTGTATCCATCGAAACAGGTCTCGCCATAGGCAAAATCATGAATAACAGCTATTTTGAACTTTTTGGCAATATCAACAACCATTTCAAAAAAACCATGATCAACAGTCATAGCCGTCGGATTATGGGGATAATTCAGGATCAATACTTTAGGAGATGGATAAGCATGCTCGCAAACCTCGGCGACCGTATTGAGGAAGTGCTCATCGCAGCCGAGCGGAACGGTAATTACGTTTCCTCCAGCTAATGCAACAGCATAATTGTGAATAGGGAAAGCCGGGTCCGGAACAATAGCGGTATCTCCTGAGCCCATCATAGCCAGACAAAGATGACTGAAACCTTCCTTTGAACCGATGCAGGCAAGTACCTCTTTATCCGGGTCAAGTGAAACGTTCCAGTTTCGCTCATACTTAATGGCTACTTCCTTACGGAGGTTTTTAATACCTTTTACGGCACTGTAACGGTGATTTCTCGGGTCACGTGCAGCTTCGCAGAGTTTATCAACTACAATTTGCGGAGCAGGGTCAGAGGGGTTGCCCATCCCTAAGTCTATAATATCTGCACCGGCCTGGCGTTTGGCAAGCTTTAACGCGTTAAGGCGACCAAACATATAAGGGGGCAGACGTTTAATTCTCTGTGCAGGTTCAATTTCAAAATTTTCCATTTTCGTCACCAAATAATTAAAATAATAACTTTTACACAGCTAATTATTTTAGCTTAACAAGAAGAACTTTCAAGCTAATTTACTTTCATCATTAATAAAACAGGCCGCCTAGAAAATACTTTATGATTTATTGAGCAATGTCGGCAGTAAACAGATATTGGCCAGGCTGAGCGAGAAACAGCGTTCTTTCATTCTGCTTTTTGAGTATCTGCGTTTTCGGCTCAACAGTTATGTTATTACCGGGCACATAAACCGTTGCAGTAGTATTTGTCGGAACGGTCAGTTTCAGTTGCCATTTGCTCTGCTCAATTTTCCAGTCTGTAGTAATTCGGCCTTGAATTGAATCAAAGCTGGTCTTGGCGGATTTGAGGTCATTAATTATTGGAGTATTAATTATAAAATGTTTATAGCCCGGATAGTTTTCATCTGGTTTGATTCCACCTAAACCTTCGATAAACCATGAACCGACGGCAAGGTAGCAGTTATGTATCTGTGAAGCTCCCATTCCCCAATTTTCAGTGATTGTTGTTGAGCCGTTTTTTAACATGTAGCCATAGCTTGGATATGTATCTTTGTTGATCATTTCATATGCAAGGTCGTTTCTGCCCTGCTCATCGAGAAGCCTTAACATGAAAAATGTTCCGAGCATACCGCTGTTGAGGTGCCCGTTGTGTTTTACGACTATGGCATTTTCGAGACGCTTAAATATCCGCTCTTGCATATCACCAGGAACAATGCCTGAATACAGGGGCATTGTTAGATAAACCTGCTCATCGAACATATAACTCTGTATTTGGTCGTCATAGAATTCTTTGTGGATAGCTTGTTTAAGTATTTCAACCTGATTTGCATATTTTTCAGCATCTTTAGTTTTGCCAAGTATCTCCGCTATTTGAGCTGCACGTTTTACACAATAGAGCATGTAGCAATTATTGAATAAACGATTACGTTGCTGCTGGACGGGATTATCAAGGTCCCAAATCTGGTCAGGAGCAACCCAGTCTCCTAAGAATCCCCATTCCTCTGACTGTGCGAGACCGGGGTAAAATTCGAGTATGTTATTTTTTCTTTTGGTATCTACATAGGCGAGCCATTTTGTAAATGTCGGGTATGATTTTTCGAGTAATTGTTTGTCACCATACCGCAGGTACATTTCCCAAGGCAGGGTAAGACATATACCACTCCAACACGGACCGCCGCCATCAAATGTCGATGGGCTGGTGTGCGGAACATCGCCAGTATCTTCGTGCTGACTGTCACGCCAATTGGTCAGCCATTTTGTATAAAATGCAGAGACATCGAAGTTTGTTAAGCCTGTGACCATTGAGGATTGACCGTCGCCGCCATAGCCGAGTCTTTCACGATGAGGACAATCAACAATAACACCGCCCATAGTAAGGCACTGGTAAGTATATTTAGTGGTGTTGAAAATGTCATTGAGCAGCTGATTTGAACATTGGAATTCGGATACGCTTTTGTAATTTGTTCTTACAAAAAGTCCTGTGATATCGTCGATGGACGGCTGATAATCAAGACCTGTAATTTCAACATAGCGGCAGGCGCGGAAATCAAAACGATTTATGAAGGTTTCAACGTTATCTGAGCCTATAATGTATTGATCGAAGCAGCCATAGTCATTGAAGTGTTTGTCTTCACTGCCAAGCTCCTGTTCGAGATATCGTATTTTTATTTTGTCACCAACTTTGCCGTGTAGTTTTATTTCCACAAAGCCGGTGAAGCTTTTGCCCATATCAACGAAGTATTTGCCAGGTTCTTTATTCTCGATTGATATTGGTTTGATGGACCATAGTATTTTATTATTATCACACATTTGTGCGGATACTTTTATGTTTGATGGTACGGTGATAATGTCAACATTTTGCCAATCGGTAAGTGTTGTGACAGGCTTTGACCAATCATTGTTTATTAATCTGCCATCCTGACTTTCTGAACTTGAATAGCCTTTTGCAGTGAAATATATTTCGGCAAGAGTAGTTGAGCTTTTGTGCCATTTCCAAGTTTCGTCTGTAGCGAGGGAGAAATTTTTGTTATTTTTTAATACAGCATTTAGCTGAAGTTTCACAACGGGGGTTTTATGGAAGACACCCATAACATCTTTTCTGAACCAACCATGGCTTAACCAAAGACCTACACAGTTGTCACCTTTCTTGAGGTAGCTGGTGACATCATAGGTGTTATATAAGACTCGTTTGTCGTATTGGGTAAAGGCTGGGGCCAGCGGGTCGATAGTGACTTTTTCGCCATTTATATAAAGCTCATGATAACCAAAAGAGGCGACATATATAAATGCCTGTTCGGGGTTATCTTCGAGGGTAAATTCTTTTCTTATCCATGGCAGGTCCACATTTTTGTAAGGCTTCCATTGTTCATCAGTAAAATCTGCGCCGATTGGTGTGTAAGATATCCATTGGCCTTTCCAGTCGTTTTCATTCAGTAGTCCCATAGACCAGCAGGCGGTTTCGCTAAACTGGGTTGGCTTGTTGTCTTTGTCCCATGAGCGAACCTTCCAGAAACACTTTTGACCTGAGGAAAGTTTTTTGCCCTCGTATTGTATGTTTACAGTGTTGTCTGATTTTACTTTGCTGGTATCAAAAAGGTCAGCCTTGTTACTATCAAGCAATTGCTGTGAAGAGGCAACAAGAATCTGATATGCGGTTTGTTTCTGACCAGCGGTGTCTGATTGGAGCTTGAAGCTAAATCTTGGTTGAGTTGTGTCTATGCCAAGAGGGTTTGTCAGGTATTCACAACGCAGGTCTGTTATTAAGACATCACTTTGTGGTGACTTGGCAAAGCAACTTGATAATAGTGCTAGTAAGATTAACGCCGAGAGAGACTTTTTCATAGCGAAACTCCTTTTAACGGAAAAAGTAATTATGTAATACTACGTAATTACGCGGCTGACAACTACGGGTTCGCTATTTTTTTTTAGAACCACTTAGTCAGACAAATGCCAGAACCACCTTCTTGACCTATACCGCAGAAGTAGGGTTCTATTTTGAATCCTGCAACCTCAAGTTTTTTTTGTTTGCCTGCAATGGTATGCCCCACAACCCATCCGAGAACAGCGCCAAAGAGAACGTCACTTGCCCAGTGGTCGCCTGAATCCATCATTCGCCAAGCAACGACGGAAGCGCCACAGTAGGCTGGGATACCGATTTCCGGGCCATAGAATTCATGCAAAACAGCAGCAACGGTAAATGAGCTTGCTGTATGGCCGCTTGGCCAGGCAAAATTTTTATTGTTGGGTGTTTTATTGTGAACAATGCCTTTGAGAGCTAACGTAGTTATACCGGTAACTGAAAGAGCTGTCATCATTGTCCAAGCCCTGTCCTTATTCAACTGGTCACCTTTGTGGTCACTTACTACATACCAGAGACCGGTAAAGGCGAAATGTATGCCTGGGTTTCCGGCAAGGTCAACGAATTTATCTACATCTTTACTTCGGAAGGCACGATGATGCTCGACATTTTCAGCAATATTTTTGTCTGCATCAGTGCTATGCAGTGCAATTGAACCGCCGCCAGCCAACAAAAGCGTAAGTAAATTGTTGTTGTCGAAAAAAGATGACTTCGAGTCATCGATGATTCTATCAGGCCAATTCCCAACATCCTTCCTGGCGAAATCAAGCCAAGACGGAACCGGAATCGTTAACGAAGATTCTTCAGCATAAGCGGCGGTAGTTGAAAAAGTAATCGCAAAAAGACAAATCAGTCTAAATAAAACCGCATTTCTATGAAAATGCCTCATCCGTGAAACTCTCCAATTGAAAACCAATAATATATCTACGCTTTTATTCCCATTCTATAGTGGCAGGAGGTTTCGATGAAATATCATAAACCACCCTGTTTACACCTCTGACTTCGTTTATGATCCTGCTGGATATTGTGCTTAAGACTTCATATGGTATATGTGAAAAATCTGCGGTCATAAAGTCGAGTGTTTCGACAGCACGGATAGCGATAACGCTTTCGTAGCTTCTTTCGTCACCCATAACACCAACGGTAGAGACAGGCAAAAGTACCGTCAAAGCCTGTGATATCTGCCTGTAAAGACCAGCAGCTTTAATTTCATCAATCAGTATTTCATCAGATTCCCTCAGAACATTTAGCCTGGGTTCGGTAATTTCACCGATGATCCTTACCGCCAGACCTGGGCCTGGGAATGGATGTCTCCAGACCATATCTTCCGGCAAGCCGAGATATTCACCAACCTTGCGAACTTCATCTTTGAAAAGATCACGTAAAGGTTCAACCAGTTCGAAACCAAGCTGTTCGGGCAGACCTCCGACATTGTGGTGCAGTTTAATATTAGCAGCGGGGTTGCCATCTTTTGATCCTGATTCGATAACATCAGGGTAAAGAGTGCCTTGTGCGAGAAATTTCGCATCAGATATTTTGAGAGCTTCTGATTTGAAAGCTTCTATGAACTCTGCACCGATGATTTTTCTTTTTTTCTGCGGGTCGGTGACACCTTTTAAAGCATTCAGAAATTGCTTTGACCAGTCAACAACGCGAAGGTCAATGTTGAAATGGCCCCTGAAGGTAGTCTCAACACTTTGTCTTTCACCTTTTCTAAGCAAACCATTATCAACAAAGATGCATACCAGCTGGCTGCCTATTGCTTTGTGCAGCAGTGACGCAACAACAGAAGAGTCGACACCTCCGCTCAGACCACAAATTACAGTTGAATTGCCAACTTGTTTTCTTACTGCTTTGACAGTTTCCTCGACAAAATCGCTCATTTTCCAGTTGCCGCTAACGCCACAAATGTTATAGAGGAAGTTTTTGAGTATTTCGGTACCCTTGGGCGTATGTGAAACTTCTGGGTGGAACTGTACGCCATAGAAAGGTTTTTCTTTGTGTTTAACTGCGGCGTATGGACATGTAGGCGTAGTGGCAAGGCAGATAAAATCTTCATCCATGTTGCCAACCTGGTCGCCGTGACTTGCCCATGCGATTATCGAATCAGGTATATTGGCGAGCAAGTCGCTTTTATCAAAGACGGAAAGATTTGTCCTGCCATATTCTCTTTTTTCTGCAGCGATGATCTTGGCACCGAGTATTTGAGAGCCAAGCTGCATGCCATAACAAATCCCCAATACCGGGATATTCATATCAAGTATTTTTTCGTCACATTTCGGGGCGTTGTCACTATAGACGCTGGCTGGTCCGCCGGAAAAGATAATGCCTTTAATATTCATTTGTTTCAGCTTTTCAACTGATACCGAGGCTGAGCAAATGACTGAATAAACATTAAGCTCTCTTACTCTTCTTGCAATGAGCTGAACATACTGACTGCCAAAATCGAGGATAGCAATTGTCTCACGTGACATTAAAAAATCCTTTTCCGTACTTGTCTATATTTACAACTTACTAAATATCAGCCCTTTAATTCTACAGTAGAGTAATTAGGCGCTTCCTGTGTAATCTGTATATCATGTGGATGGGATTCGCTAACCGAAGCAGTTGAAACTCTGCAAAACCGACCATTTTTCCTTAGACTTTCAATGTTTCCTGTTCCACAATAGCCCATTCCGGCTCGCAAGCCCCCTACCAGTTGATATATAAATTCACTGAGTGTTCCACGGTAAGGTACCCTTCCTTCGACACCTTCGGGGACAAGTTTACCTTTTTCAGTTGTGTTCTTTTGCCCATATCTGTCGGCTGAACCTTTTACCATTGCGCCAAGTGAACCCATGCCGCGATATTCTTTGAACTGTCTGCCTTTATAAATCACCAATTGCCCCGGGCTTTCTTTCAGTCCGGCAAATAATGAACCGAGCATTACGGTTGAAGCCCCGGCTGCGATGGCTTTTGTTATCTCACCTGATTGTTTAATTCCACCGTCAGCGATAACAGGAATGTCATATTTGTCCGCAACTTCGGCAACATCCATTATCGCAGTAATCTGAGGAACACCCACGCCTGAAATAATCCTTGTCGTGCAAATTGCCCCTGGACCGATGCCAACTTTAATAGCATTTGCGCCGGCTTTGATGAGTTCCTCGGCGGCCTTTGCGGTGGCGATATTGCCAACTATCACATCAATATTATATTTTTTCTTTATGGTTTTTAATGTATCAATTACATTTTGTGAATGTCCATGAGCACTATCAACGACTATAACATCAACCTCGGCTTCGATAAGTGCTTCTATTCTCTGGTAATCATGAACACCTGTAGCAGCACCGACACGCAGTCTGCCCCTTTTGTCACGGGCTGATATCGGGTATTGCTGAACGCGGTCAATATCTCTCATGGTAATAAGCCCTGCCAGATTACCATTACCATCAACCAACAGCAGCTTTTCGACCCTGTGTTTCTGGAGGATTCCTCTTGCCTGCTCCAACGTGGTACCTGCCGGGGCGGTGATGAGGTTACCCTTTGTCATTACATCGTTTATTTTTACTTCGTCATCCTGAAGGAACTTGAGGTCCCTTCTGGTAAGCAGTCCTATGAGTTTTTTACCATCAACAATTGGCACACCTGAAATATTGTGCTCAACCATCAGTTGCCTTGCTCTTAAAACATTCTGGTCAGCGGTAAGAGTAACCGGGTCAAGTATTACCCCGTTTTCACTGCGTTTTACTTTTGCAACTTCTAATCTTTGTTCTTCTATAGAAAGATTTTTGTGAATAATCCCAATGCCGCCCTCTTGTGCCAGTGCGATAGCCAGCGCAGATTCAGTTACAGTATCCATCGCGGCAGAAATAATGGGGATGTTTATATCAATATTGTTGGTCAGTCGTGTTTTTGTGTCGGCCTGACTGGGGACAAAATCACTTTTTGCCGGTATCAACAGGACGTCATCAAAAGTTATGCCTTCAGCGACAATTTTGCTGTCTTTCATTCTATTCTCCATGAAAATACCTCTGTCATAAGGTAATAATTAACAAACCAATATAATATGGTTTTTTGACTTCGTCAAAGCTTTTCAGTTGTTTTTACCAAATGCGGGGCGAATTATACTTTTTCCCCGGCAGAACCAGCAACGTCCTATAAAAAAATTTAATGAAATTTTTTATTAGCGCGAACCTAACTAAGACTAAAGTGGTATTATATAATAGAAACAATTATTTTTCAGGAGAATATAAAATGGAAAATGGGAAAAAATATAGGATTGCGATTGTTGGTTTGCTGGCATTTGTGATATTTGGTGTTACTGCTTTAATAGCAATGACTTCAGGGGGAGATCAGAGGGCTAGTTTAACCTGTCAGGATGTAAAATCATGTTCAACTCAGGTTTGTTCAAATAGTTGTACATGTCTG
>Ga0116171_10002949_pt1 | contig 15869 bp, 10 predicted proteins | sample AD_JPNHW2_MetaG_FD_89798 | JGI IMG/M metagenome (GOLD analysis project Ga0116171, IMG submission 89798) | Active sludge microbial communities of municipal wastewater-treating anaerobic digesters from Japan - AD_JPNHW2_MetaG | ecosystem: Engineered > Bioreactor > Anaerobic > Digestate | place...
CAGGATTCACCCCGCAGGGCTCATTCGGTAGCAGCCCAGGGAGGCATTAATGCCGCCAAGAACTACAAGAATGACGGTGACAACGTGTACCGCCTTTTTTATGACATGATCAAGGGAGGCGATTTCAGGGCACGTGAGGCCAACGTCTACCGCATAGCCGAGGTGAGCAACCAGGTGATTGACCATTACACCGCGCTCGGGGTGCCCTTTGCCCGCGAGTACGGCGGCACCCTCGATACCCGTTCATTCGGCGGCGTGCAGGTGTCACGTACGTTTTACGCCAAGGGGCAGACAGGCCAGCAGTGCCTTCTGGGAGCCTACTCTTCGCTCAACAGGCAGATAAAGGCCGGAACCGTTAAAATGTTTCCGCGCCGTGACATGCTCGAGCTTGTAGTAATTGACGGGAAGGCAAGGGGTATTATCACCAGGAACCTGATCACAGGCGAGATTGAGAGGCATTCTGCACACGCGGTGGTGCTTGCCACCGGTGGCTACGGCACCGTTTATTACCTCTCTACACTGGCTGTCAACAGCAATGCCTCAGCAGCATGGAAAGCCTACAAAAAGGGGGCAGCCTTTGCCAACCCGAGCTTTGTGCAGATTCATCCCACCAGCGTACCCCAGCTGAACGAGTTCCAGAGCAAGCTGACGCTGATGTCGGAATCGCTCCGCAATGACGGCCGCATCTGGGTACCTAAAAAGAAGGGTGACACCAGGCCTGCCAATGAGATACCGGAGGAGGAAAGAGATTATTACCTTGAGCGTCGCTATCCGGCATTCGGAAATCTTGTGCCACGTGACGTGGCCTCAAGGGCTGCCAAGGAGAGATGCGATGCCGGCTTCGGTGTCGGGAAGACAGGCCTCGCCGTCAACCTCGATTTCCGTGATGCAATTAAGAAGCAAGGCAAAAAGGCTATCGAAAATAAATACGGCAACCTCTTCGAGATGTATAAGGCCATCACGGGTATGGATCCCTATGAAGAACCTATGCAAATCTATCCGGCAGGGCATTATACGATGGGCGGGCTGTGGGTTGACTATGAGCTGATGACAACCATCCCCGGCCTCTTCGCCATAGGTGAATCAAATTTTTCTGACCACGGAGCCAACAGGCTTGGCGCCAGCTCACTGATGCAGGCTGCAGGAGACGGCTATTTCATCCTCCCGGTAACTATTTCCAGTTATCTGTCAGGCGAGATAAGAACACCGAAAGTTCCTACAACAGGGAATGAATTCGATGAAGCCGAGAAAAGCGTCAGGGACAGGCTGCAAAAGCTGCTCTCAATCAAGGGCAGCCAAACAGCTGCAAGTTTCCACAAGCGGCTGGGCAAGATCATGTGGGATTATTGCGGCATGACCCGTAATGAGGAAGGTCTGAATAAGGCAAAGGATATGGTCAGGGAACTTCGCAAGGAGTTCTGGAGTGACCTGCTTATTACAGGCGAGGGTGATGACCTGAACCAACAGCTCGAAAAGGCCGGCAGGGTGGCCGATTTCCTGGAGCTGGCAGAACTGATGATTACAGATGCGCTGAACAGGAAGGAGTCATGCGGGGCCCATTTCCGTGAAGAGAGCCAGACGCCTGACGGCGAAGCAAAGCGAATTGATTCTGAATACTCGTACGTGGCGGCATGGGAGTACAACGGAGAAAGCGAACCCATTCTGAACAAGGAAACACTGAAGTTCGAGTTTGTGGAACTGAAGGAGAGAAGCTATAAATAGAAACTGTGAACCATTCCTGATATGAAGCTCAGACTTAAGATATGGAGACAGAAGAATGCAAAGGCCAAAGGTGCCTTCGCATCATATGAACTTGACGGCGTCTCCCCTGACATGTCATTCCTTGAGATGCTTGACCTGCTTAACAACAGGCTTATTACCGGGGGTAAGGAGCCAGTGGCATTTGATCACGACTGCCGTGAAGGGATCTGCGGCAGCTGCGGAATGTATATCAACGGCTATCCCCACGGCCCGGTACCCGGACTGACCACCTGCCACCTCTCGATGAGGTACTTCAGCGACGGTGAGACTGTCACCATTGAACCATGGAGGGCAAAACCATTCCCTGTAATCAAGGACCTGATTGTTGACCGCAGCGCGATGGACAGGATACAGGTGGCCGGCGGATTCATCTCCGTGACAGCAGGTGCCGCAGCTGAGGCCAACAGCATCCTGGTGCGGAAGAAGAACAGTGACGAGGCGTTTGATTCCGCCATCTGCATCGGATGCGGGGCATGCGTGGCTGCCTGCAAGAATGCTTCTGCCATGCTTTTCGTCTCTGCAAAGGTCTCGCAGTTTGCCCTACTGCCACAGGGCAGACCCGAGGCAAAAGAGAGGGTAAGGGCGATGATAGAGGAGATGGACAGGCAGGGGTTCGGAAGCTGTTCCAACACCGGTGCCTGCGAAGCCCAGTGTCCCAAACAGATAAAACTGTTCAACATAGCGCGGCTGAACCGCGAATACTACAAAGCATTCTGAAATCGAAGCGGCGCATCCGGTGATGCGCCGCTTCTGCATTATCACGATATTTCTGTAATCCGGCTGGCCAATGGCCTGCCCGGAATTGCAGGTTATTTGCGACAGACCTCTTCTATCTCTGCAACGGTTTTCGGGGCTGTTTTTCCCAGAGGCCGTGAACCGGTAGCAGTGATAAGCACATCATCCTCAATCCTGATACCGCCGAAACCAAGATAGCTTTCAACCTTGTCAAAATTGATGAACTCCCTGTTTATTCCCTCAGCCTTCCACTTGGCTACCAGCTCGGGAATGAAATAAATTCCAGGCTCTACCGTAAATACATGACCGGGTTTATAGGGAAGAGCAAAACGCAGTGATCTTAACCCGAACTGTGTACTGCGCTTAACCTCATCGTTATACCCGACGTAATTCTCTCCCAAACTCTCCATGTCATGAACGTCAAGGCCCATCATATGACCCAGCCCGTGCGGCATAAACAGCGCGGGTGCTCCGGCAGCCACTGCTTCATCAATGTTCCCCTTCATGAATCCGAGATCCTTCATCCCTTCTGCAATAATCTTCCAGGCACTCAGATGCAGATCGCGGTTGGAGATGCCAGGTCCGGCTTTAATGATTGACTGGGTATTGGCTTTATAGACTATCTCATAGATTTCCTTCTGACGCTGGCTGAATTTCCCTCCAACGGGAGTAGTGCGCGTCAGGTCAGCAGAATAGTGAAGATCAGATTCAGCTCCGCAGTCAGTGACCATCATCCTACCCTCCTTCAGCACGTTGACATGAACGTGATTATGCAGAGTCTGGCCATTTATGCTCAGAATTATCGGAAATGCCGGCCCGGCTCCCCTGGAAAAGGCTATCCCCTGGAGTACCCCGTAGATCTCTTTCTCAGTCATACCCGGCTTGCACATGCGCATCGCCATTGTCTCCATCTCGCATGAAATATCGGCGGCCTTTTCTATTTCGGCAATCTCGACACCCTCCTTTATTGATCTCAGTGATACTACCGCCCTGATAAGTTTTTCCGAAGCTTTTGTACGCATCTGGCAGGGATTTTCCTTCAGAAGCGCCCCCAGTGTCATTTTGGTTTCAGCACGGTAGGGCGGAAGGAAATGAACTTCCCTGCCTCCTTTCTGAGCATCATGAACAATATCTGCCAGTTTGGCCATCGGGTGGGTCAGTGTAACACCGGCTCCCGAAGCCAGCTCGGCAACCAACGGCTGAGGTCCCATCCAGACAATGTCATCGACATCAAAATCATTCCCGAAAATAATCTCATCACCTGAATTGAAATCGATCATGCCTGCCAGACCAGGCAAATCAATCCCGAAAAAATAAAGAAAATCACTGTCCTGTCTCCAGTGATAGGTGTTGTCAGGGTAGTTCATCGGAGCTTCAACATTCCCTATAAACAGGGCGATACCGTTATTCATCAGGGACTTCAGCCTTTTACGACGCTTAATGTAAACTTCTTTTTCGAACATATCTTAATCTGTTTTATATACCAGCACGCTAATGTAACAAGAGCTCCGGATTTTTTACCCTGCAAATGTCACTTTTAATTGCGAATGGCATTGTCAGATTATTACAAGAGTGTATATTCGCTTATTGGATAAATCTAATCAATCCATTTATGCCTTATCGCCGTCTGCCCAATACCGATTCTGCACGTCTGAGAGCCTTTAAGAAAGCCATTGAAATGAGCAAGGAAATACCTCCTTTCAGGCTTGCATTCACAATGAAGACCCTGGTTAAAATCCAGGCTTTTCTTCCCCTGTTTGAAAACTCCATCAGCCACCAGCGTCAGATGCTGGTCAACCAGAATGAAAAGGCAAAGTCAAACCAGGATACAGCCCGTAAAGCAAGGCTTTACCTGACTCATTTCCTCAAGGTCATGAATATGGCCGTAACAAGGGGTGAGATGCCGCCTGAAACCAGGTCATTCTACGGTATTGCTACCGATGATAATACTCTTCCTTCACTTGCAACGGAAAATGAACTGGTTGCCTGGGGCAAGCGGATCATTGACGGGGAAGAGTACCGCATCAGGAAGGGAAATACACCAGTGACCAATCCTACCATTGCGGTGGTCAAGGTACGATATGAAAAATTTCTCGAAACACGAAACCACTGGAAGACGATAAACAGGAGAGCTACTGAGTGCGTGAACAAGACATCTGATATGCGCCAGGAAGCTGATGAACTGATAACACTCCTCTGGAACGAGATCGAAGCCAGTTTCTCATCCCTCCCCGAGGAGGAGAAAAGGACAAATGCTGAAAAATACGGTCTTGTTTATGTCTTCAGAAGGAATGAGATGACCACGAAGGATCTCTCTCCCACCCTCTTCGGTGCAGAGCAGGAAAACCAGTAATCATCATTGAAACTCGGAAACACGATACTCAGGGAGCAGCCTCTTTTCCTCGCTCCCATGGAAGATATAACTGACCCCTCATTCAGGTATGTCTGCAAGATGTTCGGTGCTGATTTCATGTACACCGAATTCATCTCATCCGACGGACTTATAAGAGACGGCCGAAGCAGCGTGAAGAAGCTCGACCTTTTTGATTATGAGCGCCCAATAGGAATCCAGCTTTACGGCCATATCATTGAGTCAATGGTTGATGCCGCCCTCCGGGCCGAAGAGGCAAACCCTGATCTCATTGACCTCAATTTCGGTTGCCCGGTAAGGAAGATAGCAGCACGCGGTGCAGGGGCAGGCATGCTTCAGAATATCCCGCTGATGATTGAGATGACTTCAGCTATCATCAGGGCTGTGAAAATCCCGGTGACCGTAAAGACAAGACTGGGCTGGGATGACAATAGCAGGTTCATTGTCGATGTGGCGGAACGGCTTCAGGATGCAGGCATTGCAGGTCTTACGATTCACGGGCGCACCAGGGCACAGTTTTACCGCGGGGAGGCAGACTGGACACTTATAGGTGAGGTTAAGAAAAACCCGCGGATGAAAATACCTGTCATTGGCAATGGAGACATCAACGGAGCCGAACGGGCGAAGCTGATGTTCGAAAGATATGGCGTTGACGGGATAATGATAGGAAGGGCAACCTTCGGAAGGCCATGGATCTTCAGGGAGATACGCCATTACCTTGATACCGGTGAGATTCTTCCGGAACCTACCGTGGAGGAAAAGGCCGACCTGGCACTGCTCCACCTTGACAAATCACTTGAACACAAGGAGGGAAAACCGGCCATACTCGAAATGAGACGCCACCTGTCGAATTACTTCAAGGGCCTTCCGGGATTCAGGGAGACAAGACTCAGGCTGCTGACGTCACCGGATGCAGATGAAATCCGCGCAATTATCGGCGAAATTAAGGAAAAATGGGGCGATGCCAGGTATGACAGGTCAACCGGCATCTACGGTATCTGACACTGCCCTGACCGGCGGGCTGACCCGTGCATAAAGCTTGCGGATATCCTTCCATCTGAATACCAGTGCCATTATGATTACAAAGACGAGCGACTGGATAACCAGCCCTCCAAAATCCTTCCAGGGATAGATCTGTATCTGTTCATACATAGCCGGGGTCTGCAGGGCCATGTCATCATGGGTGATAAGAACTGACAGGAAGATATTGTTGGCTGCATGCGCCCCTATTGCAAGTTCAATGCCGTCATCAAACATTGTCAGGATTGCAAACACCATCCCGAAGAAGATGTACTGCGGCATCATTGTGAGGAAGCCGTACTGAACCACCTCAGGATTAAGTGAGTGCATCAGACCGAACAGAACTGATGTGGCAAGTATGGGGATCCACCTGTTGCGCGCCAGGACAGCAAAGCCCTGCATCAGGTAGCCCCTGAAAAGAATCTCTTCGAATGCAGCCTGGAATGGTATCAGGGTCAATGCCAGCACCGCAAGGATGATAAGTGAATTTGTGGTGTTGTTGATCCGGAAGTTACCCGGGTCACTTTTCAGTGCGTATAACAGGTACGATGCCGAAACTGCAGCCCAGACCAGGGCGGCAAACAACATCCGGCCCCACCTGATCTTGCGGCCCCCGTTGACCACGGTTCTGAATTCCCTGTTGTGCAAAGGCCTTACAAGCAGTATGATCGCCAGTAACCCAACCAGGAAAGGGATAATGTTCAGTACGAAACCAACATTCAGGCTAATTCCCATGGCTTCAAAATCAGGCATGCCGCCTTTCTGCGGCAGGCCTGAACCATCCAGGGCACTGGTCATGATCACTGCAATGAGAGGCAGGCCTCCTATCAGGTTGGCGGCCAGGAATGGCCCTACTATGCCTGTAAAATATCTCCAGAATGAGTTCTTTCCGCTGAAAGGTGCAGTAATAAAAGAAGAGTCACTCCTTGCCACAGGAGCGTTACCGGTTGCATTGATTTCCATGCCTGTCATTGGTTAAAATTCCGATCCGGGTCTTGCGGGGTAATCAATCGAATAATGAAGTCCGAGGCTCTCCTGCCTGTTCTGTGCCATCTTTATTACCAGGTAGCCTGCTGCGATAAGGTTGCGCAGCTCAATCAGCTTTCTCGAGAGTGTTGACCTGCGATACAGGTCCTCCGTCTCCTGGTATATGATTTCAAGCCTTGTCTTTGCCCTGGCAAGCCGGAGATCTGACCTGACAATACCCACGTAATTGCTCATTATCATCTGCATTTCCCTGTAGTTCTGGGTTACCAGGACCATCTCCTCGAGGTGTGTGGTGCCGTGATAGTTCCAGTCCGGGATCTTTTCCTCATATGGGAGGGCGCCGATACGTGCTGCAGCATCCTCTGCCGCCCTGTGAGCATAGACGGCTGCTTCAATAAGTGAATTGGAGGCCAGCCTGTTTGCACCATGAAGCCCTGTTGATGATACCTCTCCTATCGCATAGAGTCTGTCAATTGAGCTCCTGCCGTTCCTGTCAACCCTGACGCCGCCGCATGAATAGTGCGCTGCCGGTACAACCGGAATCATATCCTTCGTAAAGTCAATTCCTTCAGAAAGGCACTTTTCGTTTATATGCGGGAAATGGGAACGCAACTGCTCTCCGTCAAGATGTGTACAGTCGAGCCAGACGAAGTCATCCCCCCTCAGTTTCATCTCATTGTCAATGGCCCGGGCCACCACGTCACGAGGTGCAAGTGATCCCCTGGCATGGTATTTCGGCATGAACTTCTCCCCGGCGCTGTTACGCAGCTCGGCCCCGAATCCCCTGAGAGCTTCCGTTATCAAAAATGAGGGCCTGACATTCGGGTTATAGAGTGAAGTCGGATGAAACTGGATGAATTCCATGTTCTCAAGTTTCCCGTTGGCCCTGTGTACCATCGCGACTCCGTCACCCGTGGCTACGGGCGGATTGGTTGTTGTCAGGTAAATATTGCCACAGCCGCCGGTGGCCAGCACTGTCACCCTTGCAAGAAATGTCTTGACCTTGCTGGTTCCCAGATCTGCCACATAGGCACCATAACACTCGATATTCGTCCAATCCCTTGTGACATATTCACCCAGGTTGTGTTGGGTAAGCAAATCAATTGCAAAATGATCCTCGAAGATCTGAATGTTACTGTGTTCACGGACCTTCTGAATGAGTACCTGCTCAATAGCCGCACCGGTGGAATCCTTATGATGAAGTATCCTGTGCTCTGTGTGACCGCCCTCCATGGCCATGTCAAGAGTGCCGTCAGGCTTCTTGTCAAAGTCGACCCCCATATCTATCAGCTCCCTGATACGCTGCGGAGCCTCGCTGACAACCATTCTTACAACCTCTTCGTTACAGTAGCCTGCACCGGCAACCATTGTATCCCTGACATGCTTTTCAAAGTTGTCAGGTTCATACATCACAGCCGCAATACCACCCTGGGCGTAGTTCGTGCTGCAGGCATCCATCTTCGCCTTGGTGATTATGCAAACCTTTCCGTGGGCTGCAGCCTTGAGCGCAAATGACAACCCTGCTATCCCCGATCCGATCACCAGATAATCACACCTAACTTTCATACAGGTTTTTTAAGAAACGAAAAGCAAAGATACAAATTGATTTCAGACAGTGAGCCTGATTGTAAAACCGCGGATTTTAATATACTTTTGCCCGGTTGTTATCACGAAGAATCTCACGATCAGTATGGCTCAGGAAGATGTTTTCAGGAAACTAGTTGCGCATTGCAAGGAATACGGATATGTTTTTCCGTCAAGTGAAATCTATGACGGACTCGGTGCAGTATATGACTATGGGCAGTACGGGGTGGAACTCAAGAACAATATCAAGAAATACTGGTGGGACAGCATGGTTCTCCTGCACGAGAATATTGTAGGGCTTGACTCTGCAATATTCATGCATCCGACCATCTGGAAGGCTTCAGGCCATGTTGACGCTTTCAATGATCCGCTCATCGACAACCGCGACAGCAAAAAGAGGTACCGTGCCGATGTGCTCATCGAGGAGCATCTTGAAAAGCTCAGCGAGAAGATTGAGAAGGAGGTGGAGAAGGCCAGGGGAAGATTCGGTGAGAAGTTTGATGAGGCGCTATACAGGTCTACCAACCCCCGCATACTGGAGATAAAGGAGAAGTATGACGCTCTTCACGGGAGGTTTGTTGCCGCCATGGTTGGTCCTGACCTTGCAGAGTTGAAGCAAATAATCACTGACAACGCGATAGTGTGCCCCATTTCCGGTACCTGCAACTGGACCGAGGTGAGGCAGTTCAACCTGATGTTTGCCACTGAAATCGGTTCCACGTCTGACGGTGCAATGAAGATCTACCTGCGCCCCGAGACGGCACAGGGCATCTTTGTCAACTTCCTCAACGTGCAGAAGACAGGACGTATGAAGCTCCCCTTCGGGATAGCCCAGATAGGCAAAGCCTTCAGGAATGAGATTGTTGCCAGGCAGTTCATCTTCCGCATGCGCGAGTTCGAGCAGATGGAGATGCAGTTTTTCGTCAAGCCCGGGACCGAGCTTGAGTGGTTCAGCCACTGGAAGGAGGCCAGGATGAAATGGCACCAGGCTCTCGGCTTCGGCAGTGACAATTACAGGTTCCATGACCACGACAAGCTCGCACATTACGCTAATGCTGCAGCCGACATAGAATACCGGTTCCCGTTCGGGTTCAAGGAGGTGGAGGGGATACACTCACGCACAGACTTCGACCTGAAGCAGCACCAGGAATACAGTAGCAAAAAGATGCAGTACTTTGATCCGGAGAAAAACGAATCATATATTCCATACGTGATTGAGACCTCCATCGGGGTTGACCGTATGTTCCTCCAGGTGATTGCTGCCTCTTACATCGAAGAGGATCTGACTAAGGAGGACGGTGTTCCCGACAGCAGGGTGGTACTGCGGCTGCCGGCAGTACTGGCGCCCGTGAAGCTTGCGGTGCTGCCGCTGGTACGCAAGGACGGCCTTCCGGATATTTCAAGAAAAATAATCGGGGATTTGAAGTTCGATTTCAACTGCCAGTATGATGAAAAGGACTCCATTGGCAAACGCTACCGCCGGCAGGATGCCATTGGAACTCCCTACTGCATAACCATCGACTACCAGACAGTACAGGATGAGACTGTGACAATAAGGTACCGCGACTCAATGCTGCAGGAACGCGTACCCGTTTCGCAACTGAGGGCCATCATAGCTGACAAGGTCAGCATGCAGGAACAACTGAAAAGACTGTGACATGAGGTCAAGGCCGGAAAAGGTTCTGATCATAACCTACTACTGGCCCCCCAGCGGAGGCGCAGGAGTGCAGCGCTGGCTCAAGTTTACAAAATACCTCCCCTCTTCAGGATGGATACCGGTTGTGCTCACCGTTAAGCCGGAATACGCGGCATACCCCTTCAGGGATACCTCACTTTACGGCGAGATACCTGTTGACGTTGAAGTGCACAGGACAAAAGCCTTGAATTTCTTTGCCCTCTACAACAGGGATCAGTCGAAGATTCCCCATGCCGGATTTGCCTCGGGAACCGAAAAGGGACTGAAGAGCGCCGTCAGCCGCTTTATCCGCGGGAACTTCTTTATCCCGGATCCCCGCAGGGGCTGGAACAGGTTCGCCTTCCGCAAAGCCTGCGAGCTGATCAGGACACAGAACATCACCCATATAATAACGACCAGTCCCCCTCATTCCACCCAGCTCATCGGCCTCAGGCTGAAGCGCCGCTTCTCTCACCTGAAGTGGATCGCAGATCTCCGGGATCCCTGGACCGATATCTATTACTATGACATGTTCAAGCCTTCACTGCCCGCAAGGATGCTGGACAGGGAACTGGAGAAGAGGGTTCTGGCCCGGGCTGACAGGATAATAACTGTCGGGCAGACACTGGCGTCAGCCTTCGCCGCGACAGCGGCAAACCTGGCGGAAAAAACGGACGTACTCCCCAACGGCTTTGACGAGGAAGATTTCCAGGGGGTTGTACCCACACAGCCTGAGAGGTTTACAATTACTTATGTGGGCACTCTCTCGCCCGCATATCCCGTACAGGGTTTTATTGACTCCATTAAGGATATCAGGATAAACGGAAGGTCAGTTGCGCTCCGCTTTGTGGGTACCGTGCCGGAAGAAATCAGAGCCCTGTTCCCGGCAGGTGACGACGGCAAAGGACCTGAATTCATCAGTTACTGCGAGCACCCTGAGGCAATAGGGCATATGATGAGCTCAAGCATGCTTCTCCTGATTATCCCTGATCACAGGTCGAACAGGTCAATACTGACCGGAAAGATCTTTGAGTACCTGGCAACCGAGAAGCCAATCCTGTTGCTTGGACCGGAAGACGGGGATGCTGCAAGGTTGCTGGCCCAGTGCGGTTACCAGGGGATCTTCGGATATAATAACATTCAGGGCATCAGGGATTTCATCCTGAGAGTTTCAGAAGGAAAAACAGTAAAGCGTAGCGGTCACCACCTGGAGTATTCGCGCAGGGCGCTGTCAGTGAAGCTGGGAAACATTCTCGACAGGCTACAGTAGAGACTGGCTGCCAGGTTTTTGCACACATTGCCGGCCAGATTTCTGATGCGCGGGGCCATAACTTCAGGGCCGGATTTCTGATTCGTGCCGCGGCAATATTCAGTCCGGATTTCTGATTCCAGTCGGTGCAATATTCAGTCCGGATTTCTGATTCCTGCCACTGCAATATTCAATCCGGATTTCTGATGCACGGAGCCGTAAGATCGCGGCGGGACATAAATTCAACGACGCCACTTCAAAATAACTTGCAGGCTAATACTTCCTCCTGAACCGCTGCATTAAAGATTCAGCTACGCCGTTAAGGTCATCCGAAAGTTTCCAGTACCATACCGCTGCGATAAATATTACTGCCACAATCAGGCTTCTTAAAAGAATGTCAGGAATAAGTGACATCTGTGGTAGGACATACCCGGCGGCAAGAGCCACGGCAGCTGCAAGAGTCATCTTAAGATGGATCATGCTGTACGGCCAGAGGCCAAATCTTTTCCCTGCAAGCACAATTCCCAGCATACTGTAAATGACGTTCGATGTCATAGTGGCAAGCGCCGCTCCTGTGATCCCGAACAGAGGGATGAAAATCATGCTCGTCGCCACGAAGAGGCCGATAAGGATGAACATCAGCCATGTCTGGTACCTGTAAAGTGAGGATGTGCTCAGAACAGCCCCGTTGACACCCCCTGACCCGCTGACGAGGTTACCAAAGCCAATGAAAATAATAACCGCTGCGCTTTTTGAATAAATATCAGGCAGCAGGCGGAAGATATTGTCCATGTTGGCCAGCAGGCCGATGAAGAACAGGAGCCCCACGGCATACTGGCTTATGCTGCTTCGGACATAGAGATCTCGGATGGTTTCCATGTCATTCTTTTTCCATGACTCCGCCAGGAAGGGAATAGAAATCTTCGTGACTGACCGGCCTGGCAGTGTTATCAGAACTGCAAAATATGAAGCAATTGAGTAAATCCCCACTTCGGCCTCGCCGAGATACTTGTTTATAAAAAGCTTGTCAAGGGTGGTCAGGGCCATCGTGCTGATGCCTGTAAGTATTCCGAAGAGTGAAAGAATCAGGATCTCGCGTTTGAGATGAGGGGTGATGAATCCGGGCTCAAGTCTGAGAGAGATCTCTTTTCTAACCAGCAGACTGATGAAAATAACTATCATCGGCACTCCCTGTGATACCACGTACCAGAAGACATAACTGTCAAAATCGATTATGCCGGCCCAGAAGAGAATGATCAGCGCCAGGTTCAGCACCCTGAACAGGAACTCTCTCAGGAAGGTGCCAAGCACGGCGTCAAAGAGGACCTTGTTGTAGTTGTCGAGAAGGTTGAAAAGCAGCGTAACCAGTAGCAGCGCAGGGAGATACAGGGAGTACCTTGAGATAAGCGGTGAGCGCTCAAGGTTTGCCTGCTCAAAGTGAGGCCCATAGAACTTCAGAAAAATAAGAGCAGCTATGAATCCTGCAAGCGTGATCACCACCGACAACCCGACGAAACCGTGGTGCCGGCCGCGGCTGTCCCTGAAGTACGGAAAGAGCCTGTTGATGACGTTTGTGAACCCGAGGCTCGCAAACTGTGCCAGGATGGTGGCAAACGAGAGAAGCAGCTGAACAACGCCGATTTCCCCGGCAGTGAATATCTTCGGTGAAAGGAGGATTATGTTTACAAAACCAAGCAGGGCTCCCAGGTATGACCATGCGGTCCCGCGTATTGTCTGCCTCTGAACTATGCCCATGTCGTTCTGCCGTCCCGGCAAATGTAAAACAATATACTCATTTGATTTAAGGATGAGTTGGTGTATTTTTGTCGGATGATTCAAATCCGGGCATGTGCCCCACTAACACCCTGCAAATGAAACTGAGTGCCTTCAAATCAGCCCTGCCACATCTTATTGCCGTGGTTCTCTTCACAGTGGTCTCCTTTGCCTATTTCTTCCCGGTACTTGAAGGGAAGAAGCTGAATGCTCACGATACCAAAGTATTCGAGGGTTCATCGCGGGAGATAATGGATTACCGGGACAAATACGGGAAGGAACCGCTCTGGACCAACTCAATGTTCGGGGGTATGCCCGCCTATATGATATCAGTCAAGTACCCGGGTAACCTTTTCAAGCATCTCGACAATTTTCTCAAGGCATTCAAAACGCCTGTGGCTGCCCTTTTTCTGGCCATGCTCGGTTTCTACATAATGCTGCTTTTATTCGGAATAAATCCATGGCTGGCCATGGCCGGAGCAATAGCGTACGGGTTCTCATCATTCCTCTTCGCCAGCCTCTCTGCGGGACATAACACAAAAGCCTACGCCATGGCCTGGATGGCCCCTGTTGTAGGCTCGGTGGTATACTCATTCCGGAAGAATGCCATTGCCGGAGCCTCCCTCTTTGCACTCTTCCTGGCCCTGCAGATTATGGCTAACCATTTCCAGATAACATACTACACCGGAATAATCGTCCTGGTCTTTGGCATATTCGAGCTGGTCAGTGCCATTAAGGAGAGGGTTGTGCCATCTTTCCTGCGCACTCTTGGAATGCTCGCAGCCGGGGCCCTGATTGCCTTCAGCGTCAATTTTGCACCCCTGTACTCAACATGGGAGTACAGCAAGGAATCAACACGCGGAAAGAGTGAGCTGACCAAAGACGGTGGTAAAATTGAGACAGGACTCGACAAGGCATACATAACCCAGTGGAGTTACGGGATTAGCGAATCACTGACCTTCCTGATACCCAATTTCAGGGGCGGGGCCACAGCACCTTTTGACAACAACTCCGAAACTGTAAAGGCATTGAGAAAGAATAACATGGGACAGGCACAGGGACAACTGTACAGATACTGGGGCAATCAGCCGAACACCAGCGGCCCTGTCTATTTCGGAGCGGTGGTGCTCTTCCTTTTCGTGCTCGGACTCTTTATCATCAGGGGAAGGGAGAAATGGTGGATACTGACTGCGGCACTGCTGTCACTGCTGCTCTCATGGGGTAAGAATTTCATGCCGTTTACTTCCCTGTTCATAGACTTTTTTCCCGGTTACGACAAGTTCAGGGCAGTGTCAATGACCCTGGCCATGGCGGGAGTGCTTGTGCCGCTGCTGGGTGTGCTGGCACTCAAAGAGATTGCCGGGGGAAGCCTCAACAGGGAGAAGGCAGCGAAGTCAGTGATGATTGCCGCACTCATCACCGGCGGCCTGGCTTTCATATTTTTCCTCTTACCGGGACTTGCAGGATCATTCCTGAGACCTGATGAGATTGCCCTGCCTGATTCAGCCGCCTGGATCAAAGATGCAATGACGGCAGACAGGAAGATGATGATCCGGACTGATGCCCTGAGATCGGCAGTCTTCATCACGGGCGCAGCAACCATTATCTGGTTCTACTTGAAAAACAGGATCAGGCCGGCATACGCTCTTGCAGGCCTCACCATTCTGTTCCTCATCGACCAGGTGCCGGTAGACGCAAGGTTTCTCGGCAGTTCACAGTTTGAGACAAAAAGAGCTTCCACCGGCTACTTCGCGCCTTCTGCTGCCGACAAGGCCATTCTGAGCGACGAAAGTGAATTCAGGGTTCTGAACCTGACTGTCTCTGTCTTCAATGACGCTTCCACCTCATACCACCACCATTCCATCGGCGGTTACAGCGGAGCAAAGATGAAAAGATACCAGGAGCTGATTGAGACAGGCCTTACTGATGACATTAACTCACTCATTACCAGTCTGAGAACAGCAACCACAATGGAGGAAGCAGAGGGAGTTCTTGAAAACCTCGGAACGCTCAACATGCTTAATACCAAGTATATAATTCTTGATCCAGGCTCATCTCCGCTGGTTAACAGGTATGCCGCCGGCAATGCATGGCTGGTTGACAGGGTAACACTGGTTGAGAACGCTGATGCCGAGCTCCAAGCCATCAAAACCATTGATCCGAAGAAGGAGGCTGTAGTTGACAGGAGGTTTGCAGAGATGATCAGCGTTGCTGATCTTTCCGGAGCGTCAGGCGATACCATTTTCCTGACCTCCTACGAGCCCAACCTGCTGACATATAAGGCAGAACTCTCTTCGGAGCGGGTGGCGGTTTTTTCCGAGATCTATTACAAATACGGTTGGAAAGCCTTTATTGATGAAAAACCGGCTGGTCATTTCAGGACTGATTATGTTCTTCGGGGCATGACCCTCCCCACCGGAAGCCATACGATAAGCTTTAAATTTGAGCCGGAGTCATACCGGACCGGTAACAGGGTTTCCCTTGCAGGATCTGTCTTGCTACTGGTTTTCCTTTTGCTGGCAGCTCTCCCGCTGCTGAAAAAGAGGGGCAGCGATGTCTGAAAGTATTACCTGCCCGGCATGCGGAAGCGCGGACCATGCTGACCTGTTCCATACAAAAGATCACCTGGTCACCGGCAAAGAGTTCCTGATAAGGAAATGCAATGCCTGCGGAATGGGGTGGACAGTCGATCCTCCTGCTGAAAGTGATGCAGG
>Ga0116171_10002950_pt1 | contig 15869 bp, 15 predicted proteins | sample AD_JPNHW2_MetaG_FD_89798 | JGI IMG/M metagenome (GOLD analysis project Ga0116171, IMG submission 89798) | Active sludge microbial communities of municipal wastewater-treating anaerobic digesters from Japan - AD_JPNHW2_MetaG | ecosystem: Engineered > Bioreactor > Anaerobic > Digestate | place...
AACCAGATTGATGATGAATTAATTGCTCAATCGTTATATTCCCTCCATTAGGGAAGTCAGGAATGAACTTGTTTAAATGGTCAGTAATTTGGATTTTTTTTTGTTCAACAAGTTTCAAAATACTAAACTTGATAAAAACCTTAGAAACAGAAGCAATAATAAACTTGCTGTCCCTTGTAATTTTTAAACTGTCCGTAACTCCTGTAATATTATAAGTTTTGTCAAGTAGTATTTGGCCGTGTTTTGATATAATTACATTGCCGTTGAAATTTTTAAGGTTAGTTAATGCCGTGAAATACTCATCAAGTTTGGACTTTAAGTTGTCATTCTTTACTTGTCCCAAAACGCCAAGTGATAATAGTGAAAGTAGTATAAGTGTTGTAAGTTGTTTCATCTGTTTGTCGCTTATTAGATTTTAATTGTGTGGCTATTGCATTACAGTTAACTCACTAATAGGTATATATAATAGGTACACAAAAACATTCCATATCGAATGCCTTGCTCACTTTATGGGGGTATAAAATTAACCTAAGGAAAAGTCTATTAGTGTATCTCGCGCTTTGAGAAGAAGAAGCTCCATTCCCGTTCCGCGTGTTCGGGGCTATCGGCTCCATGTACAGCATTGTGAGTAGTATCGGTACCGTACTTTTTTCTAATTGTTCCCTCATCGGCTTGATTGGGGTCAGTTTTGCCAATCAGCTTTCGGTATTCGTTAACAGCATCGGGCTTTTCGAGGATTAAGGCCATTACCGGACCCGAACTCATAAATTTTGTTAAGCGCTCGAAGAATTCCTTTCCACTATGTTCTGAGTAAAATTGTTCGGCTTTTTCAAGGGTGAGCATCGTAATCTTAATTGCCCTTAGCTTAAAGCCTGCTTTAAGGATTTCGAGAAGTATTTCACTTTGGTGATCTTTCTTAAACACATCTGGTTTAATCATAGCAAAAGTCAACTTTCCTTCCATAGCAGTATTTTTTAACAAAATAACGAATATTTTTACATCAACCTGCTAAGTTTTTTATTTTATCTTTGATTTCAAATCTAAATATATAATGCTTTTAAAATCAGAAACAAACAAAATTAATGAGTTCAAACAGATACTTGATGCGTCCCAAAGTATTGTAATTACTACTCATCATAACCCCGATGGGGATGCTGTTGGATCTGTTTTAGGTTTATACCACGCCCTCAAAACAATTGGATATCCTGTTATTGCCGTAACCCCAAATGGTTTTCCTGAGTTCTTATCGTGGATGTCTGGCTGCGATCAAGTTATCAGGTATTCGGAGAATAAGAAAGCAGCAGTAGCGGCCATTCTTGAAGCAGATACTATTATCTGTCTAGATTTTAATGGTTTTAAAAGAACCGAGGAGATGGGAGATGTTCTTTCACAATCAAAGGCAAGAAAAATCCTAATAGATCATCACCCATTTCCAGAGGATCAATTTGATTTGCAATTTTCTTTCACGAAGGTGAGTTCTACAGCCGAATTAGTTTTTGAAGTACTTGTATCATCATTTGGGAATGATGTTTTTACCACCGATTCTGCAATTTGTCTTTTTGTAGGAATAATGACAGATACAGGCTCGTTCAGCTATGGCTGTTCAAGAGGAAGAACATTTCAGATTGCCGGGGAGCTCATTTCGAAAGGTGTTGACGTAGAGAGAGTACAAGGCCTTGTTTATAACAATTTTTCAGCCGATAGAATGAGACTGATGGGCTTTTCGCTGAATGAAAAGATGAAGGTATTCCCTGAATATAAAGCGGCATTTATATCCCTTACAAGAGAGGATATAAAACGGTTTAACCATAAAATGGGGGATACAGAGGGTTTTGTCAACCTCCCCCTATCAATAAAAGGAATTGTTTTTTCGGTTCTATTCGTTGAGCACGAGACTTTCGTAAAAGTTTCATTACGATCGAGAGGATCATTTCCAGTAAATGCTGTTTCGCAGAAATATTACAACGGAGGCGGACATACCAATGCAGCGGGAGGAAAAGCATTTATGTCGCTTGCCGAGGCAGAGAACAATTTTGAAACAATACTAAAAGCATATTCTGCAGAGCTAAATGGTTAAAAATTACAGATATATTATTTTTTCATTGATTTTAGTTTACCCATTACTAATGCTGCAATGTAAGCATAAGGATGAAAGGGTAAGTAAGAAAGAGTTTTTAGAAGCGCAAAAAACTTTTACTAAAATTAATAAAGTACTTGTTGATCAAGATAAATCGTTGATTGAAGGGTATATTAAAAGGCATAATCTAGAAGGGATGAAAGAAAGTGGTACTGGATTATACTACTTGGTTTGGGGCGATTCAAAGGATAGCTTGGTTAAAACAGGTAATGTTGTTGAGTACTCGTTTAAGGTTACACTCTTAGATGGGACTCTCTGCTACCAAACCGATTCAGAAAATCCCAAAAAATTTAGAGTAGGGAAAGGAAATGTTGAATCTGGGCTTGAGCAAGCGGTACTATTAATGCGAAAGGGGCAGAAGGGTAAGTTTATTCTTCCCCCTCATTTAGCATACGGTTTGCAGGGGGATTTAAAAATGATTCCTCCTCGATCGATAATCGTATATGATATCGAAATGTTAAACGTTTATCATTAGGATCGAATTTGTTTAGTTAACTTTACCCTGAAATTATAAGTAACCAATGAAGAATTATAAGGCCCTAATTATACTACCGATCGTTTTGCTAGCCTTTGGCTGCTCGAATAAAAGTTCAAAATTCCCTGGTTTCTCAATGACCGAAAGTGGTATTCACTATAAACTAGTAAGTTTAGGTGATGGATCGGTAAAACCGGAAATTTCAAACTACTTAACTGTTAATATTTCATATAGAACGAGTAAGGATTCACTCTTCTTTCAAGGGTTAAGAAAATTTCAACTTTCGGAACCAATTCAAAAGGGGTCAATAGACGAGTGCTTTATGATGCTTGCGTTAGGCGATAGCGCATCTTTCTATTTCCCTGCCGATTCGTTTTTTAAGAGAACTCTCGAAACCGAACTACCCCGTTTTATTAGTAAAGGTGATTTAATGAGAGTGGATATTAAGATGATGGAGATTCAATCCGAAAAACAATACCAACAAGAGAAAGAAGCGTTTCTTCACTGGATAAACGATTTCGGCGATTACGAAAAGGTAATACTAAAACAGTATATGCAAGGCGAAAAGCTAAGTATTGTCCCAACTACTTCGGGTTTATACTACATACCTGTTTTGAAAAGTCAAGGGAAGAGCGTAGCAATTGGGGATACCGTTACTGTGAACTACGAGGGAAGATTCTTTAACAATAAGATATTTGATTCAACTAAAAAACGCAACGAGCCTTTCCAATTTGTTTATGGTCAAAAGTGGCAGGTTATTGAAGGTCTTGAAGAGGCTATTGGAATGATGAAAGAGGGAGAAAGATCATTGTTTATTATACCTTCAAGATTAGCATTCGGTGAAAACGGAAGTTCTACTGGAATTGTACCCCCTTTCACATCGGTGGTATTTGAAGTTGAGTTAATTGAAGTTAAAAAAGGAAAAGGATAAGTTTTGCGATGAAATTAAAGCTAGTTTTAACTCCGTATTTATTTCTATTAGCAATATTGGTATTTATATCCACTTCGTGTAAAAAAGACTTAGAGGATGAGAAAACGTTTGCCAATAATAAATCAATAGAATCTTACCTTAGTTCAAATAAGTTAGATTATACTGAGGAAAATGGAATTTATGTACATGTTTGGAAACCAGTATATAATTACCAAATAGCCAAAGGGGATACTGTTTCGTTTTGGTATGTTGGACATACATTAGATGGACTCGTATTTGATACAAACGAAAAGAGTATCGCAAAGGAGTATAAACTTGATACGCTTGTACGTTCTTTTACACCTTTAAAAGTTATTGCTGGCAGTGGTAATCTTATTGAAGGATTAGATAATGGTTTACTATTGCTTCGGGATAGCATACAGGCTACAATTTTCTTCCCTTCATCTATGGGGTTTGGCGATAACGCAATTGGCCCAATTCCCATTTGGACACCACTGGCATATCAAATAATAATAATTTCTGTTAATGGTAGGGCAATTAAGGAAGAGAAGAGTTATATAGAAGAGCTAAACCTGATTTCAAGCGGATATACTCGTGATAGTAGTGGATTATACATAAAAAATATAACTTTGGGCACAATTTCTACTGCACCATCGCTAAGCGATACTATTTATGGTCAGATAAAAGGATTACTTCCTGATGGTACAGTGTTTGAGGATAAGGGTGCGCAATCATTCGTTCTTTCAAAGAGTGATATGCCCGAAGGAGTGAAATTAGGTTTTTTATTAACCAATAATGGGGGAGAGAACAGTTTGTTGTTACCATCATACCTAGGCTTTGGAGTTAAAGGTAGTGGCACTATTAAACCATATCAAACTCTTTATTATCAGATTAAAATCGATAGCATTAAATAATTAAAAAAGATCAATTGGACATGAGATGTAAAGAATTTTTGTTTTTGTTGATTCCTTTTCTGCTTTTTATAGCATGTGATAGAATTGAAGAAGACCCTAAAGGCGATGAAGCCGTTCGCCTCGACGCATGGATTAAGGTAAATAATATTGTTGCAGATACAATTACACCCGATGGACTTTACTTTATTAATGAAGTAGAGGGTACAGGAGCTTATCCATCGGATAGTAATTATTTGGTTTATAATGTAACAATTCGTAACCTTGATGACTATGTTTATTCATCAACAATTAAGGATACTGCTAAACTATTCGATCTTTTTAGCTACACAAGCCATTATGTCCCTGCTTATAGCCAGTACTTTACCAAATCTTTTACCCCGAAGGGTTTAAGAGAGGGGTTGAAAATGATGAAAGAGGGAGGAAAAGCTAGATTAATAATGAAATCTAATTTGGCTTTTGGAAAATATGGAAGTGGTGATATTGGATCATACGAATCTTTAATTTTCGATGTTGAACTAGTTAAAGTAGTTCCTGACCCTAAGGTTTATGAGAAATCGCAAATTGATGAGTATCTGGCCAATAATCCTGGTTTTGTAAATTATAATGATAGCGTTTATATCAAAATAATGGATGATGATGCAGCAGTTAATCATTATATTGGTAAAGATACCTTGGTTTATGTATTTTATACTGGAAGGTTTTTAGATGGGTATGTTTTCGATACTAATGTTGACACCGTTGCAGTAAATAATCATATTTATAGTACAACCAAATCATATGCTCAATTAAGCTTTAATATAGGTGATAAAAGTGTTACTGAAGGTTTTGAGTATGCGATTAAACACATGAAAGCAAAAACAAGGATTAGGGCTCTAATTCCCTCTGCATATGAGTATGGATCAACAGGAAAAACTAGTAGTTCCCCTACTATTTTACCCTATTCTCCTTTAATCTTTGATATATACCTGTATCAGGTGGGGGAGAGTAAGTAAACTCATTTAGAAAGTAAACAGAATACACAATTTTTCTTATTAATCTCTGGGAGTGCTGATTTTTTCCACTCCCAGATTTTTTTTGTAGATATAAATTCATTGGAAGAGGTTAATTCAACGCCAATTGTTAGTTTGGTCTCAGGGTTGCAATCTTTAAGAATCTCGTTGAATAAGCTGGCGTTACGGTAAGGTGCTTCTATGAAAATTTGAGTTTGGTTTTCCTGTCTTGATCTTAATTCAAGTGATTTTATTCTTTTTTTTCTCTCTTCAGGTTTAATAGGTAGATAACCGACAAACGCAAAATTCTGACCATTCAATCCGCTTGCCATAAGGGTTAAAAATATTGAGCTGGGGCCAGTTAGCGGAACCACTTTTATGCCTCGTTGATTCGCCAAATCAACAAGTTGAGATCCAGGGTCAGCAATTGCAGGTAAGCCGGCTTCGGAGATTAATCCAACATCATTTCCTTCAAGAAGTGGTTTTAATAGAATATCAATATCTTCTATTCTTGTATGCTCGTTTAGCTCCATAAAGCTAATTTGATCTATTGGAGTTAAAACACCAATCTTGGATAGGTACCTCCTTGTAGTTCTAATATCTTCTACAACAAAATGTTTTAATTGTCTTGTTTGCTGAATTACTGCATTCGGGATTACATTTTCCAAACTTTCTGAACCAATTGTAGTTGGTAATAGATATAGCGTTCCTGCCATAGTTCTTAATATTTCAATTAGAATTGACGAAGATAAGTTTAGGTATATTATCTTTATAAAATGATTTTGCTAAGGTACATTTAATGGTTAATTTACTAAAACGAATACTATTAAATCGTAATTCTATACTTGTTTTCGCCGTAATTGCTGGAATCATTATTGGAGAAAATGCTGTATATATAAAAGATTACTCATTTATAGCGTTAGCAATTACAATGGCCTTTTCAATGACTGGAATTAATTTAACTCATCTTAAAAACCCTGTAAATATTAGTAAGCAGCTTCTAATGGGTGTTTTGCTTAACTACATTATTTTTTCAGCAATACTACTTTTATTAGCTTGGTTTTTTATGCCGAATAAAATTCTATTTTATGGGTTTGTTGTTATTGCTGCAGCCCCTCCCGGAGTAGCAATAATTCCATTTTCGTATTTACTTAAAGGAAAAGTTGACTATGCCATTCTTGGCGTTATGGGAGCCTTTTTGGCTTCAATCATTTTCGCTCCATTGTTAGTAAATCTATTCACTGATGGGCAGCAGGTTAAGCCATTTGAGATGTTCATTATGATGGTTCAATTAGTCCTTGTTCCAATGATTGTTTCTCGGATATTACTACTTAAACCTGTTTTTAAACTTGTGGAACCCATTAGAGGGAAGGTAGTTGATTGGGGATTTGCAATTATAATATTTGTTGCAGTAGGTATGAATAGGCATGTGTTTTTTACTAATCCAATGCTTCTCCTATCAGTTTCGATTGTTTTAATGATAACAATTTTTGGGCTAGGATTATGTTCTGAGTATTTTGGGAAAATTTTACAGTTAGATACTCCAACAAGAACAACTCAGAACATGTTAGTTGCTATTAAAAGTTCAGGATTTTCGGTATATACTGCACTTACACTATTTGGTAAAGATGCTGCAATTCCATCAGCAGTTATGTCGGTTATGGTGCTTCTTTACTTAATCTATTTATCTTTACGAACAAATAAAAACACGAAAGAGTGAAATTTACTTTCTTAGGAACGGGTACTTCTCAGGGAACGCCTGTAATTGCTTGTCAATGTCCGGTCTGTAAATCAAGCGACCAACGTGATAGAAGACTTAGAACTGCTGCATTAGTTGAGTGTGATGGGATTACTATAGCTATTGACTCCGGACCTGATTTTAGGCAGCAAATGTTAAATGCCAATGTTCGATTATTGAATGGGATTATTGTTACTCATGAACATCGCGATCACATTGCAGGCCTCGACGAGGTTAGGGCCTATAATTGGGTAAACAAAAAGCCAATGGATATTTGGGCTGAGCAACGGGTTCAGGAGTCAATTAAAATGGAATTTCATTACATTTTTGAAGAGAATAAATACCCTGGAGCCCCTGAAATAAATCTTAATAATATTGATGGTTACCCATTTGAAATTTGCGGTATAAAGATTATCCCAATTCGGGTATATCATCATAAAATACCAATTTATGGATTTAGAATTGGAGATATTACCTATATTACTGATGCCAGTTTTATTCCTGAAGAGGAGAAGGAGAAAATCGTTGGGACAAAATATCTTATCGTAAATGCTCTTCGTAGACAAAAGCATATGTCGCATTTTTGCTTGGCCGAAGCAATAAAGTTAATTTCTGAAATCAGCCCTCGTAGAGGATATATAACTCATGTAAGCCATCAAATGGGATTGTACGCCGATGTTTTAAAGGAACTCCCCGATAACATTTGCTTGGCATATGATGGACTCTCCTTTGAAATTGATTCTAATCGGTAAGGTTACCTGTTCGTTTAAAGTAGTAGAAACTTATTCCCGAAGTTAGTATAAACACAGTACCAGCAATTGTTAATGCTGCGCTAAGGCTCAATTTGTCTATCGACCAACCATAGATTGGTCCAAGGATTGAAAAAATAATCCGAATAATAAAATTTCTTACTGAGAGTATTGTTGCTCGCATATTTGATGGAGTAATTCTGTTAATATTATCCTTGAGAATCGGCGTTGCAACCCCTCTTGCTAAATAGAATAGTAAGATAAAGAAAAGACCAAGATAACCAGTAATCCAACCACTTGCAATAAATCCTAATGCAAGAATTGTTGTAAATGCAGCAGCGGTATTGATTCTTCCCAGTTTTAGTTCAATTCTATAAGCATAATATGCTGTAATTCCCACAGAAAGGTTTAATATAGTCCAAGCAACACCAAACATGCTAACCGGAAGGTTTGCTTTAATAAACCATGGTTGTACAAACCATGCCATTGCTAGTGTTGATGCGCCTACCACTGACGAGTAAATGATATTCCATCGTAACCTTTTATTTTTGAAGAGGGAGAATTTTACAGTTTCGGTAATGTCTTTCCACCCTAAACCAAGTTTTGTTTGACTAATCTTAGGCTCAATAAGCGTTATTGCTGCTGGAATGCCTATAAATGCAACAAATGTTTGAACATAGTATGGGTATCGTAAGCTTAAACCAGCAAGCAAACCGCCAATTATCCCAGCAAATGCTTCGGCAAAATTTCCAACAGAAGTCATTCCCCCTTCATGTTTAAGGTAATCGTTTTCAAGATTATTATCGATTAAGGTATCGTAAAGAAGCGCAGAGTCTGCTCCTGAGATCATGCTCTGTCCAAAGCCAAGTATTATTTCTGCAAATACAAATCCGGTAAATCCATAGGAGAGAGAATATATCAGAAATCCCAAAAATCCTAATATTGCTCCTGCAAGTATTGAGTTTTTACGACCAAGCACATCGGCGAAATAACCTGATGGAATCTCAAGGGCAACGATAGATATAGAGTAAATGGCTTGAAGAATGAAAACTTGTCTCATGTCAAGACCGTTATCCTTATAAAATAGAACAACAATTGGCATGGTAAGCATAAACCAATGGGCTACCTTTAAAACATATAACATACTTAAATTATGTCGATATCCATTTCTCATAGTAGGCAAAAGTAAATAATTCACTAATTTATTTTGGCTGATATTTGTTAGGTTGTTTTTTTTGAAGTTTCTCAATGGTTGTATAAATAATTCAAAAAGTGATTTAAAAACACAATAAGTTCTGCTCATTAAGTGAACAATATTTTATATATTAAAAAATTAAATTTTTATTTTATTTTCCGCTAATTACATGAATTACAATATGAAAGAAAAAAGATTTATTCCAATAGCCTATAAATTCTACTTTTTAGTTTCAATAATCCTTTTATCTGTTTTATTAATTATCGGTTGGGTAAGCTATTCAAGGATAACCAAGTTTGGGTATAAGTTCAACGGTGAGCATACAAGAACTGTAGTTGTATTTGCCATAAACTCAATTAACGGGGATTCGCTTCAACAGGTAATAAAGTCTAAAAATGCATCATCTAGTTATGCAAACTACCTTAGATCTGAATTGAAGCGTATTCGCGATCTAGCCAAGATGAAGTACCTCTATACATTTTACTTTGAGGGTGAAAAATCAATTTATGCCATTGAGGGTGGTGACCCAAATGCAAAAGATTACTCTGCTTTAGGATCAGAAGCTGAATGGGATGAGCAAGATTTAATTAACATCAATAGGTGTATTAATTTAAAAGAGATTACTTCTTCCAAAGTTACTTTCAACAAAACCTACGGCTGGATGGTTTCAAGCTATGCCCCAATTATCAACTCTAAAGGAGAGGTTGTGGCAGTGCTTGGATGCGATTTTGATGCTTATATCTTGATGCAGGAGATTCATAATTATCGTATTTTAATTATTTTGAGTGGAGTATTGCTACTTCTCATTTCATTGTTGGCTATTTATTTTACTATGAAAAAATCTCTGAGAATCATTGAAAATATTACATTAATATCTAACCAAGTGGCTCAGGGTAATCTTAAGGTAAAGGTAAGTGCTGCCACAAACGATGAGTTTGGGCAAATGTCCGATTCTGTTAATATTATGATAGATAATTTAAAAGGAATTGTAACCAATATTGAAAACGAATCAATAAGTTTTGTGCAAGAGAGCGGTGATGTACAATCCCTTTCGAAAAAACTTGCCGAGATAGCAGGTCAGCAAGCATCGCTTTCAGAGGAAGTTTCTTCGTCAATTGTTCAAATTGTTTCGAGTATAGAACAGAATACCGCGAATGCTCAAAAAACAGAATCCATTAATACAAAGGTGAATAATACCCTTAGCGAGCTGGTTGAGAGTTCCTCTAAGAGTATTGGAAGTGTGAAGCTTATTTCAAATAAAATATCGGAAATAGAACAAATATCTCGCCAAACAAACATACTAGCGCTGAACGCGGCTATTGAGGCGGCAAGGGCTGGCGAGGTGGGTAAGGGGTTCCGTTGTTGCTGCAGAGGTTAGAAAGTTGGCAGAGCGAAGCCATATAGCAGCTAGCGAGATAAGTAATTATTCGGCTGATAGCGTTAAACTTTCAACAATTGCTCAGCAAAAAATGGAGAAATTAGTTCCTGAGGTTGAGCAAACGTTAAGTATGGTAAAGCAGATAGTTTCAATGGGAATTGAGCAGCAGGAGGGTACTAACCAGGTAAGCAAAGCAATTGAACAGCTTAACGATATTGCTCAGCAGAACGCTCAATCTTCGGAAGAACTATCAGAAGCATCCGATCAATTGGCAAATCAGTCCAAGAAGCTAAAAGAAATAGTTCAGTATTTTAAAGTTTAGAAAATAATTTGTGAAAATTTAACTTCCAAACCGGTAGCCAATTCCCGACTCGGTGATTAGTAGTTTAGGTTTGGAAGGATCATCTTCAATTTTCTTTCGGAGTTGAGCAACAAAGACACGAAGATATTGTGTTTGCTCTAAATATCCCATTCCCCATACCTCCTTAAGGATATACTGATGTGTAAGAACCCTCCCTTCGTTTTTTGAAAGTAAGGAAAGTAATGAGAATTCAGTTGATGTGAGTTTTAGAAGTTCATTGCTTTTACGGGCAGTATGGTTTGCCAAATCAACAGCTAAAGTTCCAAATTCAAGCACTGGTTTGTCGGCTAAGTTTTGATTCTGACGAATCGCAACCCTTATTCTAGCAAGAAGTTCCCCTGTACGAAATGGTTTAGTGAGATAATCGTTTGCCCCATTATCCAAGGCTTTTACAATATCCTCTTCCGAATTACGCACCGACAGGATTATAATAGGTTTTTGGTACCACACTCTAAGTCTTTTAAGTACTTCAATACCATCAATATCAGGTAATCCTAAATCGAGAAGAATAAGAATAGGTTGAATTGATGCAGCAAGCGCAAGCCCCTCTTTACCAGTCGATGCTTCGGATATTTTAAAGCCATTTGCTGAAAGGGTGATCTCGAGCAGTCGTTGAATTTGAACTTCATCATCAATGATCAATATTGTTTCTAGCTTATTCATTACTCGTCTGTTTTTTTGTATGAGTTGATATCAAGCGTATTGGTTGGCAATGTTATAGTAAATTTAGCTCCTCCATTTTGACGATTTTCAGCAATCACCGTTCCCTTCTGTGCTTCAATAAACCCTTTCACGATCGATAGTCCCAACCCAGTTCCACCAGCTCTTGAATCTTTCCCACGGTAAAACTTTTCGAAAACTGAGTGAAGTTCTGATTCAGGGAACCCTTTCCCTCTATCCATCACCTGAATCGTTAGATTGCCATTATCGAAAAAGAATTTTAGTCTAATCCTGCTCCCTAAAGGTGCGTGCTGTGTGGCGTTTAATACTAGGTTATGTAATACTTGCTCGGTTAACCCAAAATCGATATTAACCAATGGCATCTCTTGTGGTATAATAACAGAAAGTTTGAATTGCTGAAGCTCCTGCTTTAACGATTCTCCAATGCTGTAAGCAAAATCGTGAACATCGCACCAGTTGGGGTGTGGTGTTATTCGACCCGATTCAAGGCGAGACATATTCAAAAGGTTTTCAATCAATCTATTTAACCTTACCGATGCAATGTTAATTTCTGCATACAATTTTTGGCGAATTTCATCAGGATACGATTGATTCAACAGGGTGTCGGATGCCCCCATGATTGCTGTTACAGGGATGCGAAGTTCATGAGAAATTGAGTTGAAAAGCGTTTTGTATAGTTTTTCTGATTCGCCAATAAGGAATGTCTTTTTTGTAGCATCACGTAACATCTCGCGTTCAAACTTACCTGAGATTTGAGAGATAAATGCATCCCAGAACTGCTCCTCGCCAAAGGTGAAGTTGTTTTCATGTTTTACGGCCATTACACCCATATTCCCAATATTCCCTTTCAAAGGATAAAACGTGAATGGAGTTGACGGAAGTGTATCGGTAAATCGTCCGGCTTTGGAAGAGTGTTTGTATACCCACGATGCAATACTTAACTCATTTTCGGATAATGTTAGTTTTGAGTTTTCTTCGATATTACTATTTAGAAGGTTATGCTCATTTTTCAGGATTATTGCACAATCCAAATGGAAAAATTTATCGATGTATTGAACTGCAACTTTGGTTACTTCGTTATAGCCTGAGATGGTGTTTAGATCCTTTGTGAGTTGGTATAATGCTTGTGTTCGTTCTTCTCTAATTCTAATTTTTTTCTCCTGGCTTCTTATTCTAGAGGTTAAAATACCATTAAGAAGTGCGATAATAAAAAACATGACAAGCATTAAAACATCAATAGGTTTGTCGATATGAAGGGTGAAGTATGGGGGTATGAAGAAGTAATCCCAAATTATAGCACAAAGCGTTGCCGCTAGGAGGATTGGTCCAGTGCCGAAGAATATGGCTAGAATAGAAACCAAGAAAAGAAGAGCAAAGGAAATTGCTTGGTAGCCGACTAAGTCTCTTATTGAGAAGCAAATCAATGATGAGACAATTATAAATGTTGTAACAATTAAGTACTGCTTTAGATTTGAAGTGAAAGATGGTTTTGAAACGTTATCTTTTAGCTTATCCTTTGCCCTTATATCTGAACCTTGAATGTAAACATCAATATTTCCACTATAACGTATGAGTCGGTTTACAAAATTCCCCAAACGAAGTAAAGAGATAAGATTTCGTATTCTGGGCTTACCAACAATAATATGTGTGATATTCTCCTTTTGAGCGAAGTCGACAATGGCTTTAACAATATCGAAATGGGTAATAATGCTAAACTTTATTCCGAGTTGTTTGGCTAGATTGATATTCTTATCAAGGTTTTCTCTTTCTCTATCGTTTATTTTGTGAGTTGTTTCAACGTAAATTGCTTGAATATTTGCTCCAATTGAATAGGACAAGGTTTTTGCCCATCGGAGTAGGCGCCCTGAGCTAGGACTTGTGCTTACGGCAACCAACAAGTGTAATCCAGATTTCCAAGGGCCTTTAATTCGCTTATGCTGAAGGTAATCATGCAGTTGCTTATCTACACGATCGGCAACAATACGAAGAGCCATCTCACGCAAAGCGTTGATATTTCCTTTTCGGAAAAAGTTCTCAACTGCCTCTTTTGACCTTTCGGGAGTGTAAACTTTCCCTTCTGATAACCTTTGAAGAAGTTCTTCTGGCGTAATATCTATTAGCTCAACCTCATCAGCATTTTCAAATATATCGTCGGGAAGAGTTTCGCGAACCACAATTCCGGTAATTTGCGCTACCGTTTCAGAACGACTTTCCAAATGCTGAACATTTAGGGTTGTGTATACATTAATGCCATTTTCTAAAAGTTCAAGAATGTCTTGATAACGCTTTGTATGCCTACTACCAGGCGAATTAGTATGAGCCAACTCATCAACTAAAACAACTTGAGGTTTACGCGCGATAGCTGCATCTAAATCCATTTCTTCCAGCGAAGTGGATTTATACTCAATATTCTTTCGAGGAATGATTTCGAAACCCTCGACAAGTTCCTGTGTGTCGTGTCGTTTATGAGTTTCGATGTAGCCAATAATAATATCAACCCCTTTTTGTTTCTCTGATTGAGCGGTTTGAAGCATTGTAAAGGTCTTACCAACGCCAGCGCACATTCCAAAGAATATCTTCAGCTTTCCACGTTTGCTTTTTTCTTCTTCCTGATTAAGCGAAGCTAGCAGTTCATCTGGGTTTGGTCTATCCTCAAGAATCATTTCTTTGATTTATTTTCAATCCGAGAAATAATATTATTTGCTTCTTCTTCAAGTGCTCTCATTTTAGCAATAGCATCTTTTAGTTTCTCTATCTCTTCAAATTCTATCACTTTCTTTGGTTGCTTTCCAATAGTTTCGATAAGGTCAGGATCAATTTTGTTTATTTTGTTAGCCATTTCGTTGACTAGAATGGCCATTTCGCTAAGTTCGTCATCTCCATTTATTGTGAAACGATGCTTGTAGTTACTGGACTTAACCTCTCTTACCCCGTTGTACAAAGCATAGAATTGCTCGTTAAAGTATGAAGCAAATATAAAGGTATACCCATAAGCAATCAAAAAGCAAATTGTACCTATAAATGTCATTTGTAAGGTAGCCTTTTTTGCTGAAAGTTTTGCATCGTTTGTCTTTTCTTCGATGGCGTTCTCGTTCATCTGTGAAAGTTTCATCAATTGTTGATTCAAATATTCGAACGATAGCTGAAGTTCAGCAACTTTATCTGCTTGTTTTGGCCTTTTGATATACGCTATCACCTCTGATTTGTATTTAATGTAGTAATTATCAATGCTCAATGCAAGTTTATCTTCGCCTATCTCGGTGATATTATTCTTCTCCAATTTTAGAGAGTTTTCGAATTGGTTAAATGCAACGTTGATCGTTGATGTGTCAGTATTACTACCTTTCAGTAAACTTTTTATCAGATCTTGATTAATGTAGATAAGTCGTTCGGACATATTACGTGCATAAACAACAGAATAGTGGTTTTCCTTTAGTATTGCACTTGTTTTTCCTGATAGTTTATTTAGATAGAATGCAGATGAAACTGATAGCAATAATATAATTACAAGGAAAAGCACCATGCCAATTGTAAATTTTCGGCTGCGGATTGAGGTTTTCATAATCTTTTATTTATTGATTTTACTAAGATTGTCGAGTTCTATATTAAGCATAAAAACGTTGATTCTGGGTTCGCCTAATAGGTTAAGTTGAGGTTTCTCAATACTTCTATTAACAAGATTGACTAACTTTTCCTTTTGAGCCGAATCAAATTGTCTTGCTAAAGCAATTCTTTCAACCTGAAGCATTGCCGCTTCAGGCGAAATATGTGGGTCGAGTCCGCTTGCAGAGGCAAAAAGCATTTCAGAGGGTATTGCAATTAAAGAATCTAAGTTGTTGAATGTTATAAACTTTCTCTTTCTTTCAATAACAAGATTTTTAAGTTTAGCGCTTGTAATTCCAAGGTTTGATGCTCCAGAAGGTAATGGATTGTAATAGACTGCCGAAGGTCGAGTAGAGAAGTATATAGTACTGTCGAAATTCTGCCCAATTAACGAGCTGCCAATGGCCTTAGTATCCATATAAATGATACTTCCGTTTGCTTTTCTATGAAAAGCAATCTGAGCAATCCCGGTGATGAAAAGCGGGTAAATTATACCTGTTAGCACAGTTAGAATTAGAAATATTTTTAATGATACAAGTAGTGTTTTCATTTTAAAGGTTGATTAGCATATCAATAAGTTTAATTCCAATGAATGGGGCAACTATTCCACCCAACCCAAATATTAAAAGATTGCGAGTTAGTGCTTTATTTGCCGATACGGGGCGATAGCGAACTCCCTTTAAAGCCAAAGGAATTAGTAGTATAATAATTAATGCAT
>Ga0116171_10002951_pt1 | contig 15869 bp, 15 predicted proteins | sample AD_JPNHW2_MetaG_FD_89798 | JGI IMG/M metagenome (GOLD analysis project Ga0116171, IMG submission 89798) | Active sludge microbial communities of municipal wastewater-treating anaerobic digesters from Japan - AD_JPNHW2_MetaG | ecosystem: Engineered > Bioreactor > Anaerobic > Digestate | place...
AACATATGAATAAGGAGTAAACCTCAGGCCAAGCACAGGATGGACATAACCAGCCAAAGCTTTGTAGTTACGGGAGCTTATTGTTTTTAGAATATCCTTTGAAAGATTTACCAGAAGTACTTCCGATTCTTTAACAGTATCAGCAGATAGCGTATCAGATGTTTTAATACTTTTCTGATTTATACACCCTGCAAGTAAAATTATAATAGCCAGATTAAAAAAATATTTCATACTTCACCCTCTATTTAAAAATAGTCTGCCCTGCTTTCCCGCCGCAACCGGCACGGTAATAGCATAACAGCAGTTATATGCAGTAAATTTTACGTTTGATCAGTCAGCTCTGACGAACTCAAGAAATTTTGAATCACAGATCTTAAAGCAGACATACTGATTTATTGAATTACCATAGTTCTGTATTATAATTTTTCTGTCTGACCATGCACCCTCTATTGCTGTTTTATCACCGTTGCGTTTAGTACCTGTAAATATCAGATAGGTTTCAGCATTATCTTTAACAATTGAAAGTTTTCCTGAACTCTTAACACCGGTTCCATTTATTGTATAAATGAAATCACTCTTAACTTTTTTAATTGTTATTACAATACTGCATACTTCAGTATCTGCCAATCTGTATATCCCGGAATAATCCGCCTCACTCATATTTTTTTCTGCGACAGCCGGTTTGATTTCTTTAACATTCTGAACTGAAGTTTTATTACCGGAACATGCGATGCATGCTGTAATTATAATCATTATCATCCCGGGGATAACAAAACCCTTTATGTTCTTATATTTATTCATTCTACACTTTCCCTGTTACTTTTCTTTCAGATAGTCTATAAGTATATAGCGGCCTTTACCTTTCTCTGTAACTTTCCGCAGAGTTGCCTTAATTACTTCAGAGATTTCAGGAACATCCTCCGGTGAAGTTTTCTTCCACTCCTTTGCGTCTCCATGAACATTTCCTGTCCATCCGGAACCTGCAGCATATACATTCACAATCGCTGTATACATATTGTTTCCATCATCGGAAAGGCTTACTATCTGTGAAAAGTAATACTCCTCGCCTGACGCATCAGTTGTAAAATACCAGCCGTCTCTGTACTCTATGCCGGATCCAGCGATAGACTGGTTTTTTTTAATATTTCTGCCGAAAAATTTAACTGCGGAGTTATCGATATATGAAGCTTTAATCTTAACCTGGTACTCTTCGCCGCCTTTAACAAAAAGTTTTTCATTGTTCCTGTAGTTGTGAGAAACACTGAACTCAATAAGTTCAGTATCAGAAATCGCATCTTTTTTAAACGGTTTAACGAATACCTCGGAAAAATTGCTGAAGAAAGTATTCAGCTGTTTCTTTTCTGCAGGGTTGAGTTTTACTTCTTTGGGGGTCGACTGTGCGGATACAATACTGGTGAACATAATCAGCGATAAAACGGATGCAGTAAAAATACTTCTTTTCATTGAAGGCTCCTCTGACTAGTAATTGTTTATATTATCAATATTTAAGTTTAATATAAACCAAAATATTTTTTTCTTTAAATTTATTACAATTCATCCTGGATCAGGATTTTGGAATTTTCATGATTAAGTAATAGTTTAATCTTAAAACGATTTACTATTTTTTTACAGTTACCATCGACCAGACGTTTCCAGAACCAGCAGCCGCGAAGGGACTCCCCGCAATCTCCGTTAATGCTCCGGTTGTACTATTGATGGAATAGGCTGAAACAGTATCATCATTATAGTTTGAAACATAAACAAACTTATCACCAGGATCTATACTTAACGAAATAGCGCCTTCCCCGGCGGGAACTGTATTGACATACGTTAAAGCGCCAGTACTGCTGTTAACAGAATAAGCATAAATATAACCTTGAGAGGTAAGCCCGCTGTCGGTAATATACATAAAACTGCCGGTAGAGTCAACTCCGACCCGCCCCCATGAACTTCCAGAACCTGAATAAGCAGTAGTTGCCGGAGTTCCCAACTCGCCAGACACTGAATCAATTGCGTATGTATTAATTGAACCGTTATTTTTAGCATAAGCAAACTTACCAGCCGGATCAACCGTTATTGAATGAGTACCGGAGAAAGTATATGTAGTTATTAAAGATAATCCGCCAGTGACAGGATTAATTGAAAAAGCATAAATTTTACCTGTCCAATCAGCAGAGGCATATGCAAATTTACCGGTCGGATCAATTGCCAGCGATTTCATATAGGTAAAATCACCTGTTGATGCTGTTTTATACTCACTTATGAATGTCAACGCTCCGAAAGAATCAACCGAATAAACCCGGATATAAGTATAACTATCTCCAGGATTCCCGGAGGCCCCATCTGCCATCATACAATTCACATAAACAAATTTTCCGTTTGGATGAACAGTTATAGTATCTGTAGCACGTTGAGTATACGTATATTCATTGATATAAGTCAGAGAACCATCACTATTTATTTTATAAACGGATAAAAAATTGTAATAATTACCATTCTCATCCCTGACAACGTAGAGAAACCTCCCTTCAGGATCTGCTGCAATATGGGAAGGCCAGACTCCGGTTGAATAATTATTGATTAAAGTTAAAACTCCACTAGCCTTGTCAATAGAATAGGCTGAGATGTTAGCAGCATTATAGTTTGCAACATAGGCAAATAATTTGTAATTCCTCCCATTGCCGGCATCCTGTATCATATCATCAAATCCCGATTCACATGAGGTAAACATAAGTGCCATTATTATAAATATAAACATCTTTTTAATTTTCAATTTAAACTCCTTCTTTACTCCCCATCTCCATATAAAAAGGGTGGAGTTAATATCTTACAACTCTACCAATATTCCGCAGCTTACAAATCCTTCGTAAAAATATTTCGCTCCTGCGCTCTCATATATCATTCCATAATCTCCACCGATTGAAAAAATAAAATTATCTGTACCTGCCGTTAATGAAAGTCCTGCAGCCGCTACCGGATCAATGATCGTCTTATCTGTTTCACCTTCAGTGCCTGTATATTTTACTTTTGAATATGATTCTCCCAACTTCGCAAACGGGAAGATTGAAAACCAATCGCCTAACCAGAGATGATACCCGGCATAAGCTGTCATTGCCATAAAATTCAGTGTATCTGTATTCATCTCCTCTTTATCGGTAAAAGTTATATAACTGAAGCTTATTCCTGTTTCAAAATTCTGAAACATAAAATTTCGAAGCCCGATGTTTACAGCTCCGCCGTAACCCGGGTCAAACATATCACCAAGTTCGCCTGTAAGAAAGAATGCAGCAGGGGCAACTGAAAGAACAAGCTGCATAGGCATCAGCACCCTGACTTTTTCCGATTCAGTATCGAGATCATCGACAGCTGCAATCTCTAGCTTGTAAACAGAAACATTATCAGGAACTATATATTCAGGAGTCTTTAATGTTGCAATTTTCCCCTTATCTTTTTGATCTTTGTTGTAAACATTATAACCTTTAACTTTACCGTCAGGATCTTTTACTTCACTCCATTTAACAGTTACCTTAGCGCCTTTCATCTCACGGATTATACCTGCAGGTTTTTCAGGAGGCACATTCTTTGTAGTAATCTTAAGTTCATTACTCGGTGAAGATTCGTAATTGGTACTGTCAACACTTGTCACTATTAAAAAATATTTTGTATTGCTTGAAAGATTTTTCAGGGTAATAGATTTACTGCCCGAACTGTCGATCAGTTCGTATTTATCTTTATCACTCTTCTTTATATAAACATTATATTTCTTTACAGCATCATAAGGAGGGAGCCATGTAAGAGTTACTCTATCCGTTCCGACTGTACCGTCAACCTGGAGCCCCGAAGGATTCTTCTCTGCCATAAAGAGAACATCGCTTCTCTTCAGAGTAAACTCTTCGGGACTATACAGTTCCATACGGAAAGTATAGCTCGCCCTGTCCTCATCAACCATGTATGCAACAATGCCTTTCCCGTCACGCTTCTGTATATATATCTTTCCCATTTTAAGTTCAGTATATAAAATACGCATTATATCACTGCGGGGAATCTGTTTTGTTTTTTTACCATCTGTGCGTATTGTAACAGAAGTTGCCCCGTCTGAAACTATCGTTCCGTCGACAATTGATCCGTCTTTTAAAAATACGGCTTCAGCCAAAAGAGGCATTTCTGAAACCGCAGTGAATATAATCAGCGCTGCAGCAGCTGTTATAGATTTCCGTATCATCGTGAATTTCATTATATCATCCTAAAAAAAATGTATCACTGCCGGCATGGCAGGGTGAACTAAATGACTATACTTCCCGGTAGAAAAAGACTTTAAAAATTACCTAAAAATATATTTGTTATTTTATAAATTTTAAATTGTTCATAAATAGATATTTTAGATTCTATTATCGCAGTACTTACGCCGTATGATTCTGCGGAGTTGCATGGAGGGTCACATGTTATATTTACAATCGTATCAATATTAATATTAATCAGTATTAAAAAAACTACTGTCACGACAGGCAAGTATTTCATCAAACTTCCTCTTTTAAAATCCGCATTGCTTTTTAAAATTTTTATTTATTTTCTGACTGATATACGGGCTTGCGGTCAATAGCATCAGCACCTTTAGAACGTTCGAAAACTATACCAGTTTTCGGAACTATGATACATCATCGGTACACCTGCCGACTCCAGTAACCGTATTAAAAAGTAACCCTGAATTTTAAACTAATTGCACCTGCCCGGTCGTCCAGATTTATAAATTTAGACGTATTAATATTTTTTATTCGCTGGACAGAAATATGCCTCATAGTAAATACAGAAGAGTAATATTTCAGGTAAGTAATAATTCGATGATTGAAAGTATATTAAAGTACAGTGAATTCACCTGCGGCATAACACTTTTTTTATTTGCCGCAATACAGATTATATATAAAAACAGGGATTTTATAAATTATAATCTCGCAGGACTTTACTTCTGCGTCTCTTATGTCATACTCACCTTATGGGCTTTTAAATCAGGGATGATTCTCAGCGTACCGTGGCTGCTGCATTCAGATATGGCTGCACCGTTTGCGATCGGGCCTTTTGCGTATTTCTATGTAAAAACAGTACTGGGAATCAGGACTAAGTCATACCTTAAATACGCACTCCATTTCATCCCCGCAATTATAGTACTTTGCGCCATTATTGCAAGCAACATTATTGACGGTTCACTGGCTCACTATTACTGGCAATTTTCGATGGAATATCCATCATATAACCTGACTCCATTAATCCGGAGTATCGATTTTATCTCCAATTTTTACATGATATTTTATTTTATTCTTATTGTAAAAAATGTTTACCAGCTCCTTAAAAACAAAAATCACAAATCCATCAGGGAACTGCAGATTTTATTTTACTATATGTTTTTAATTGTTCTATTCAATACCATGATGCTCATGGCGAGTGTTACGGGGAACAACGTGCTTAATATTACCGCAATCTACCTCCTCACTTTATCGGGAGTCTGGTATTTTATTTTCTCCTTCCGCTATCCGGAATTTGCACAAAAGGCAATCAAAGAAGCTAAAGTCATAAGATATGAGAACTCTATCTTAAATGGTATAGACGCCAAAATAGTTCTTGAACGTCTCGATGATCTGATGGAAGAGGAAAAAATATTTATTGATGAAGAACTGACCATGCAGAAACTAAGTGAACTTCTGATGATTACTCCTCACCAGTTTTCGAAGATACTCAACTCTAAAAGAAAAATGAATTTCAGAACTCTTGTGAACTCATACCGTATTAAAGAAGCGATGAAACAGATGGCGGATTATCCGGATAAAACCATTCTTGAAATAGCGCTTTCAAGCGGATTTAATTCAAAATCATCATTCAATGGAGTATTCATGAAAACAGCAGGCGTCACGCCGAGTGATTACAGAAAGAGCATAAAGAACCGGTAACAGTTTACTCCGCGCCGCAAGACACATAAATATCAGTGTATTTTTTACATTTACAATGAAGCTCCATTATTCGGGCTTTACGGAAGTTTTGCTTTCGTATTTCGGATTTCTGAAACCGAGATCGACCATCACTCCATATGTCAGGGCCAGGCGGAGATTCCCGAAAAAAGCGTCACTCCCTTTTATTTTAGTAAAATCGCTGTCAATTCTGTCTTTCCATAAATATTCAGTTTTTTTCAGAACATGCGATGTTGAAGGATTTTCATTGAATGCAGTAATTATCTCCTGCCGGAAGAGATCCATAAACTCACGGTGATCCTTAAACACAAAGTTAATATCATCAGCCCCGGAGATAATACCGAAGTGGCAGAACCCGATGAGCTCGGGATTCATGCTTCTGAGTTTGTCCATACTGCTGATATAATCTTTATAATTGAAGTTAGGCGGCATGGACGTAGGAGTGGAGAGCATTTTATCATTAGTATAAATTGTTCCAAGCGCTTCACCGGCGAATGTAAAAATTGTTCTGTCTCCAAGAATGACTGAAGGCGAACAGTGATCAGCAGTATGTCCCGGAGTATGCAGGAGCCTGACTCTTTCCCCTGCTGAAAATTCGACTGGAAGAAAATCATCAGGTTCAACGATAAAAAATGCTTCATCCGGCAGAAAATCCATTGTACCTACGAATTTACCGAATGTAGTCTTAGCACCGCGCAGATGGCCTGCTGAATTCTGAAGGTTTTCTTTTGTGATACGGTTAGTATAAATTTTAAAATCACTATTTATATCTTTCATCCGTTTCCAGAGTTCAGCAGATCCTCCGCCATGATCAAAATGGTAATGGCTCAATACAATCCCGGCTATGCTTTCAAGATCAACACCGCGGCTGGTAAGAGATTTAAACACGGTGTCGATATTATCCGATGTCCCTATATCCATGAGAAGAGATTTATTTCCGTCGCTGTAACAGTAGACACTGGTGATAGTTTCCATATTAAACTGCAGAGTATCGATGAGATAAACATTCTCAATCCTGCACTCTTTTCTTTCAAAAGCCATTAATCAACCTCACAAATTACCAAACAATCAAAATACTTAATGCAATGAAAGTAAAGTTTTTTATTACTAAATTTAATGGATACCACAGATAGGTGCAGATCAAAAAGGATTAACACAGGTTTAATTACAATTTATCAGACAGCATATTCACACCCAGGCTTCGACACGTTCAACACATCGTCGGGCGCAGCAGGTGTTAAAAAAATAATTCCGGATATTTTAAAATCAACGACTTTAACAGCATGCTCCGGAGGTTCCGTCACAGCCGCAATCCGGTTCTGTTCCACGGATCATTCCATTAATTACCGCAGTCGCACACCCGACACCGGCCTTGACAGAAATCGCGCCGAAGTCACAGTTCTTTTCACATGCACCGCACTCCATACATCTGTCTTTATCCGTTATCGTAACTTTTTTATCCTCAAGTTTAAACACCGCATGGGGACAGACTTCCATGCATCTTCCACACCCTGTACACTTATCCGGAAAAACCTGCAGTGTTGTAATATTTTTAAGATATGTCATAACATCCCCCAGTCAGAAATCTTGTAAAAAATCAGAAATATAAAAGATAATACCGCTCCCGATATATAAACGGGAAAAGCAATTTTAAGTTCTTTCTTCACGCCGGAGAGACTTGTATAAGTTGAAGCGCCGGTAAACTGAAGAGCAATGTATGACGAAAGAAGCGGAAAAAGAATCATCGCTGATATAATCAGAAATATATTGCAAGACACAAATGTTCCGGTAAAATACAGCACCCCTCCAAAAAGGACAATCCCGGCGACCCATCCTTTTAGAGCAAAAGCCCTGAACGGAATAAACGGAAGAAATACCGGTGTGAAAAACGCTCCTGCAAAAACCGCAAGCAATCCCGCCGCGAGAAAAAAATACCCCTTCATAATCGAATCCCTGAATATAATCCCATCAGGAGTAAGCCCGAAAACCACTAGAACAACAAGAGCAAAGTAATGGAACTTAGCAAAAATCTGTCTTATCTCAATCGGTGTAAGAATCAGCCTGTCAATAATATCAAACCGTACCCTGCGCATTTCAGCATCACACTTATGGCCGTTTTCAACATACTTTCTCAAATCTTCCGCGCGCACAGGGCCGTACATGACACTGAATCCGCTCTTCCTTCTGACCTCGCCCGAATTAACTCCCGGAGCGCCGAGCTGCGGAAGAATAATTTTTCTGTGTAAAACATTTTCCGCGAGTTTTGTCCGGGAAATCCGGTTGAGCAGTTCGCCGGTACCGAAAGTTCCCTTCCCTGCAGCGCACCATACGTTTATACCTTTCGTATCAAGAACCATTATCCACGCATTCAGTCCGTTCAGTGATGATCTCACAGCGTCAAAACTCATCTTATAGTTTGCAGTGACAAAAACATCTGAATTTTCATCAGGCGCCCCTACTGCATAGAGGCCCGGTTTGACGGAAAAACTCATTCTGAATGTACTCATCCTTGCCTTTACAGTTTCCCATTTATCCCGTGATGAAAGTATCGTTGATACCACGGGCATATCTCCGGTTTTTGCCCTGATGTATCCCGTAACAAAAGGAGGCGCCGCTTCCCGGGCCGATAATGATTCCGCGACAGAGCATCCGCATGAAGGTTTCGCAGTGACAAGCGGAGAGAGTCTTTTATCCGGAGTATTTAAAGCCTGAAATTTCATATCATACCTTTTCAGCAATTACATTTAATATTTTCAATTTTAATTAATGAGAAAAATTCTCCAAAGATAACAGACATCTCCGCAATCCCCTCAACATTGAGGCAGTAACACGATCTGGGACCCTCAATTATTCCGGAGATAAGCCCTGCCGATTTCAGTTCTTTCAGGTGCTGGGAAACAGTGGACTGCGCAAGTGGAATCTCAAGAACAATCTCTCCGCAGATACAGCTGTTTTTCTCTGCAAGAATCCTCAAAATTTCAATTCGTGCCGGGTGAGAAATTGCTTTTGCAAAATCTGCGATTTTCTGAGAATTACTGCAGAATATTTCTTTTTTGTTGTTAGCCATAGTAAACGTATATCGTGAATATACGATAAAGTCAAGAAATTATTCTTACTATTTAAAAAATTTTTCTTACATTTGCAGAATCAATTTTCTAACCAGGAGCCCGGAGTTCTCTATCAGGATCTTGCCCTGCTCTGCTCTGGCAGCAAATTATTTTTGAGAGGCACAGTGCTTCGAGCTGTGGGGAAATATGGGATTACGGAGGCAATGCCCTCTTAATCCCATATTTCCCGCGCATGCAGAGCATTCGTACCCCTGAAAATAAATCGCTACCCTCTACACCGGCTTTTTTCATAAAATTAATTTATTGACACAATGAACACACATTCCTTTTTATAAGATTTTATAAGGATGACCAATGCACATTAGAGAAATAATAGAAAATCATAAATTTTCGTTCAGTTTTGAATTTTTCCCTCCTAAAACTGAAAAATCGTCAGAAACCCTTTTCGAAAATATAAGTGAACTGGTGAATTTAAAACCTGCATATGTAAGTGTCACTTATGGAGCCGGCGGTTCTACCCGCGACCTGACCCATAATCTTGTTGTAAAAATTCAGAATCAGACAAATCTTACTGTGGTTTCGCATCTTACATGTGTAGGATCAACCGCGGAGGAAATACATTCCATTCTTTCCCGATACCGTGACAACAAAATTGAAAATATAATGGCTCTCCGCGGAGATCCGCCTGCGGGATCAGAGCGCTTTATAAAAACCGAAGGTGGTTTTCAATACGCCTCTGAACTGGTCGAATATGTTAAAAAACATTTCCCCTCAATGGGAATAGGAGTTGCCGGATATCCCGAAGGTCATCCTGAAACTCCAAACAGAATTAAAGAGATGGACAATCTAAAGAGAAAAGTTGATGCGGGGGCTGATTATATATGCACCCAGCTGTTTTTTGATAATAACGATTTTTATGATTTCTGTGAGAGATGTGAAATAGCCGGTATCAGAATTCCTATCATTGCAGGTATTATGCCTGTTACATCAATCAAGGGGATGAACAGAATGGCAGAGCTTGCTCTTGGGACAAAAATCCCTGCAAAACTGCAAAGAGCAATCGCCAGGGCAGAGGATGATTCCTACGTGGGAAAAGTCGGCATCCACTGGGCAACACAGCAGGTTCATGAACTGATTGATAATAATGTAAAGGGTGTGCATTTTTACACCCTGAACCAGAGCAGGGCAACAAGAGAGATTTATTCGTCTCTCGGAATATCTAATTCAATGAGCTTAAACAGGTGAGTATCATATTAAATTCTTGACATTTTACAATTATTTGTCCAGTGTAATACGGAATTTATACTCACTTAAAAGTTTCTGATAAAAAATGTAATATCCGTATGAGAAAAACACTCCATATTGCATTTATTCATCAGGAACTAAATAAATATAACTTAATTTAGGAGTAGTAATTATGAGTTTTGTCGAAGCCATGAGAGCGAAAGCTAAAAGTGCCGGGAAAAAGCTTGTCCTCGCCGAAGGAACAGAGCCAAGAACAGTTAAAGCTGCAAGAATGATTATGGACGAAAAGATTGCATCTGAAGTTTTCCTTGTTGGAAACAAAGACGCGATAGCCAAAGTAGCAGGCGAGCAGGGTGTAAAACTTGATGGACTTACACTTATTGATCCGGCAACAACAGAATTAAAAGCAGAGTTTGCAAATGCATTTTTTGAGATGAGAAAACACAAAGGTGTTACAGAAGAAGAAGCCGCAAAATCAATGCTCGACAACCTAAGGTTCGGAGCGATGATGGTTAAGAAAAATAAAGTTTCTGCTATGGTTGCAGGAGCTGAAAATTCAACAGGAAAAGTTCTCCTTGCCGGATTCAACATCATTGGAACAACTCCGGGAGTAAAATCAGCATCTTCATGTTTTGTAATGGATATGCCTGATAAAAAATGGGGAAAAGACGGTCTCATGATCTTCGGAGACTGCGCGACTATTCCCGATCCTACAGCTGAACAGCTTGCAGAAATTGCAATTCAGTCAGCAGAATCATGCAGAAAATTCCTCAACACAGAACCTATCGTTGCACTTCTCTCTTTCTCAACAAAAGGTTCAGCTAAACATGAAAATGTCGATAAAGTAGTTAAAGCACTTGAACTCATTAAACAGATGGCACCGGACCTTAAAGTTGATGGAGAACTTCAGGCAGACGCGGCTCTTATCGCAAGTGTTGGACAGCAGAAAGCTCCCGGTTCTAAAGTAGCAGGTTTTGCAAATACACTTATATTCCCTGACCTTCAGTCCGGAAATATAGGATACAAACTTGTTCAGAGATTCGCTAATGCAGGCGCATATGGCCCGTTTCTTCAGGGTTTTGCACAGCCTATATCAGACCTTTCAAGAGGATGTTCTGTTGAAGAGATCGTTAATACCGCAGCAGTAACTCTGGCACAGGCGTAATTAGAATTTACATTTTCCGGTTAAACGGAGATATATGCTTAAAAAGCAGGGGCTAAAACCCCTGCTTTTTTGTGTTATATATCTAATAAAGCATTAAGACACCGGATAACACATGCAAAATCAATCAATATAAAATAAACGTACTGGTACTTATCCGGAATGACAGGTATCATTCTTGACAAAAAGGTTCAGTGATACATTCCGTAGTATTAAAATAAGGTTTTCCTGGATAAAATTTTTTATTTACAGCCGTGAGGCTTCCCTCATAATAATGCTTTAAGCCTTGGAGAAAAAGATGAAATTTGAAGCTTCGAAAACTCTGCCTGAACAGATTGCAAAATATCTTGAAGACCGGATCATCCGCCGTGAAATTAAGTCCGGTGAACGTCTTGTCGAAACAAAAATCGCAGAGGAACTGGGGGTCAGCCAGAGTCCCATGCGCGAAGCGTTACGTATGCTTGAAAAAGTCCGCCTTGTCCGTCTTACTCCGCGTCATGGCGCACGTGTTACAGAGCTTACGGAAGACTTTATCATTTCCATCTATGATATTTTTCAGGAACTCGTTGGACTCGCTACACAAAAAACCGTTGAACGGCGTACAGACAAAGATATACTTGATATACGCGCACTGTTTGAAAAAGTCCGGCACTATTCCCAGGCGAATGATATTTTCAATTTTAATGAAATGTATTTTCAGTGGGGAATTCGATGCCTCAAAGCTGCCTATGACCCGCTTCTTGAAGAACACCTTATTGACCTCGTTCCAAGCATCAGGCGGCTGCAGTATATCTCTCTTCTCAAACGGGATTCGAAGGACATTTTCGGTATTGTAGAAAAAATGGCATATACTACAGACTGTATAGAAAAAGGTCTGATAAAAGAGGCCAGAATAAACAATTGTACAGAAGTAGAACGCGAAAAAAAACTTGTCCTCCAGATTTTCAGACAATTCCCGGAATAAACCCCTTTTTATCTCTTTTTTTATCACTTTTACACAGATAAGTCCATTAATAATTTGACAAAGATCTTACATCTTTAAAGATAATCGATTATATATAATATATTATGCTAAAAATGAGGTGCTATATGAATCAATGTTTAAATTCCTTTCATCTTGAATACAAACAAAAACTTCGAACACCATCTGAAGCAGCAAAACTAATTCAATCAGGTGATGTTGTTGAGTATGCCCAGTTTAACGGCAAACCTATTGTATTTGACACTGCATTGGCAAATCGAAGGGATGAACTTAAAGATGTGGGAGTCTTTTGCAGTGTCTGTCTCCCTCCGGTGCCGGAAACCTGCAAATATCCTGAAAGCTTTATCTTTGTGGACTGGCACTGGAGCAAGCTGACACGTATGATGGAATCTTTCTCTCCGATATACTATAATCCCATATCATATCGATTTGCAACTGATTACATGCGGTATTATGACGCCCCCGACTACTGGCGCTCATTTTATTATAATGATCCTGAAAGGGCCGCAAAAACAAAACGTGTTTTTGTTATACGTGTGGCTCCAATGGATTCACACGGCTATTTCAATATGGGACAGCAGAACTCGTTTCATTCATCATCAACCGATGGCAGTGAACTGGTTATCGTTGAGGTAAACAATAACATGCCTGTCTGCATGGGAGGCGCAGAAGAGGCCTACCACATCTCGCGTGTTGATATAGTTATAGAGGATGAATCTGATACCGCTCTTTTCGCCCCCGAGCCTGCAGAACCTACAGATGTTGAGAAAAAAATAGCAGCTCATGTAATGAATTATATCCATGACGGATGCTGTCTTCAGCTGGGCATAGGCGGTATGCCGAATGCCATTGGCCGCATGATCGCGGACTCGGATTTGAAAGATCTGGGAGGACATACCGAAATGCTTGTAGATACATATATGGACATGATATTGTCTGGCAAGCTTACAAACGCATGCAAGTCTGCGGATAGACACCGGACTGCCTTTACCTTTGCTGTCGGCAGTCAGCGCCTTTATAACTTCATGAATATGAATTCAGCGATTGCCTCGTATCCGGCTGACTACACGAATGATCCAGGTACTATACGCGGTATCGATAATTTTATCAGCATCAACAGTGCGCTTCAGATTGACCTCTTCTCACAGGTTAACGCTGAAAGCATTGTTACAAACGGCAGGACAAGACAAATTTCAGGGAACGGCGGAATGACCGATTTTGTATATTCATCACAGCTGTCAAAAGGAGGGAAAAGCCTGATCTGCCTTGAATCAACATTCAGGGACAAAGAGGGGAAACTCCATTCGTCGATAATGCCCACTCTACAGGCTGGAACCATTGTTACCATTTCCCGCCAGCTTGTAGATTACGTCGTAACCGAATATGGCGCGGTGAAGCTTGGAGCAAATCCCACGTGGCAAAGAGCGGAAAAACTGATCAGTATAGCCCATCCGGAATTCAGGGATGAGCTTATCCAATCCGCCGGGAAGATGGGACTGTGGCGCAGATCAAACAAAAAATAATAACTTAAACTTAAAAATCAGCTATCCCGTCCGGAGCGGAATAGCTGATTTTTAAATTCATCATCACCGCTTATTGAATAAATTGAAATGATCCTACGGCATATTAAAACGGCTCTGCGGAGCTGTTATAAAACCGTTGTAATTAAAAAACGGGCTCCCGTAAAAAATCCTGTTTGTTTCTTCCAAAAAAATGTACCGGCATTAATCGATGTATCATAATAAATTTTATTATTTACTCAGGTGCTATCATCAAACAATGGATATGCAGTATAGTTAATCATAACAGCACTCACAAGGGAAGCTGACACGCACCCTTATTTATGCTGTAAATTAACCCGTGTATGTATAAATTGCTATAATCTGTTTCCGAAAGTCTTGCATTACAGTAAAATATTAATATACTTCACCCTTTATGGATAAAATATACTAACTTAAATTTTAATTATTGCAGTTGAATTTAAACTGGCCGAAAATCAAGTATAGATTGATTGAGGAAACTAATGAATAAGAAAAAAAAATATGGTCAGAGACGGAATCGAACCGCCGACACGGGGATTTTCAGTCCCCTGCTCTACCGGCTGAGCTACCTGACCACTTCGTCAAAAGACTATACATATCTATTCTGCACACCGAATATGTCAATAAAAAATCTTATAAAAAATATATTTTATCTAAACTCATTAAAAAATATCGCTGTAACATGGCCATCAGCAAAACAAGATTCTTCCACCTTCCGGATGTGCATGTGCATAAGGCGCCGGATCTCAAAAATACCAGCCGGTTTATTAATCGTTACATTTTTTCTATTAATACTTTTATGTTTAAAAACAGAAGCTTCCGCAAGAGAGGAGTATCACTGGACTTATAATCTGGAGAAAGGCAAAAAACAGTATTCTGCGGGAATGTACAAAGATGCATACGACAGCATGAGGCTTGCTTTGAAAAAAAATCCGGAGAGTTATGAAGCAGCAAATATTCTTGCATATATTTCTCTTATGAAAAAAGATATGTATTCTGCTGAAAAATATTTTTTAATTTCGCTCAAAGTAAATGATTCTCAACCGGATATCCATACATCAATGGGAAGGATAGATGAGTATTTCCAGAGAGACGAATCGGCACTGTCCCACTACAATAAAAGCGTTTTGCTGAATCCCGATAATCCGAAAGCTCTAATAAACCTGGCAAGAATTCATTACAAAAAAGGAGAGCCCGGCGAGGGAGAAAAATATTTTAAACAATGTTATGATAAAGGAATAGGCAAGAGTGCTGAAATCTACAGCAGAGCGGAAGAGATGAGAAAAAAAAATCCCGCCGGTGCTGCTTTTGAATTCAGAAAGGCTGTTGAAGCAAATCCCGCGCATTCAGCCGCATATATAGGACTGGCTGATTCATACAGGCAGACAGGCGAATATGACAATGCCGCGGCAGTAATGGAGGAACTGAAAAGCAACAAACCGGACTACGCTCTGCCGTATATCTATCTCGGAAATATTTACTATAACAATAAACCAGACATGAAGCGCAGGAAATACTTTATTACATTATCCATCCGGAACTACGAGAAAGCGATTGAACTTGATCCTGAAAATTCTGACACGTATTTCCAGCTTGCGGAGATATATAAACAGATCGGTAACAGAGACCGGTCGACAGAGCTGGAACTGAAAGGCCAGGAGATAACTGGAAATGAAAAGTAATCACTGAATCAGTTCCAGAGCCTCACCTTCGAGTTTATACTGGCACTGTTTGACAATCTTCACTCCGGAACCGCTTATATCAGGAATCCCGGTTATACCGGACAAAAACTCATCAATCCTCACAGAAGATTCTTTACCGGTATAAAGAATAACCGTTAATGAATGGCCTTCAACTTTATATGAATTCAGGATTTCTTTCAGGAGATATTCCTGATCACCCTTCTCTTTTTTA
>Ga0116171_10002952_pt1 | contig 15861 bp, 5 predicted proteins | sample AD_JPNHW2_MetaG_FD_89798 | JGI IMG/M metagenome (GOLD analysis project Ga0116171, IMG submission 89798) | Active sludge microbial communities of municipal wastewater-treating anaerobic digesters from Japan - AD_JPNHW2_MetaG | ecosystem: Engineered > Bioreactor > Anaerobic > Digestate | place...
TCAAATACATCACGAATTGACTCCTGGAGTGATCGGTCAGATCCCCGGTTCAAAAACCTCCACCGGTATTGTTTAACATCGCGTCTTTCTGTTGCATTTTTTTCTTTTAGGTATTTCAATACTTAAATTTTTATATCTTTGCAATCGGTTCCTGGACCTCGAACCAGGAAGAAATTGGATACATTTGTTTTAAATTTCAATACATGGAATCCGACGCCAACCATATACTCGATCAGGTCACGCAGGGGGAATATAAGTATGGCTTTGTAACAGATATTGAAACGGAGCTGGCTCCGCGGGGTCTTTCCGAAGAGACAATCCGTTACATATCGGCAAAGAAGAATGAACCCGAATTTCTGCTTGATTTCCGCCTGAAGGCATTCAGCCACTGGCTGACGCTGAAGCAACCCACCTGGGCCCATCTGAAGATTGATCCCATCGATTTTCAGGATATCATCTATTATGCTGCCCCCAAAAAGAAGAAGGATCTGGAAAGCCTCGATCAGGTTGATCCGGAACTGCTTGCTACATTCAACAAACTGGGCATTTCGCTCGAAGAGCAGAAAAAACTCGCAGGAGTGGCTGTCGATGCAGTCATCGACAGTGTATCGGTGAAGACGACATTTTCAGATACCCTCGCGAAGCATGGAATTATTTTTTGTTCGTTCAGCGAGGCGGTTCAAAAACATCCCGAACTGGTGAAACAGTACATGGGATCAGTCGTTCCGTACACCGATAACTATTTCGCCGCCCTCAATTCGGCAGTATTCAGCGACGGATCGTTCTGCTACATCCCGAAAGGGGTGCGGTGCCCGGTCGAACTCTCCACCTATTTCCGGATCAATGCGGCCAATACCGGCCAGTTTGAACGTACACTGATCGTTGCCGACGAAGGCGCTTACGTGAGTTACATGGAGGGATGCACGGCACCGCAGCGTGATGAGAACCAGCTTCACGCCGCCATCGTGGAGATCGTAGCCATGAAAGATGCCGAAGTCAAATACTCGACGGTTCAGAACTGGTACCCGGGAGATAAGAACGGCAAAGGAGGCATCTATAACTTCGTTACCAAACGCGGGATTTGTAAGGGCAGCAATTCAAAAATCAGTTGGACCCAGGTTGAAACGGGTTCGGCCATAACCTGGAAGTACCCGAGCTGCATCCTGCTCGGCGACCATTCGGTCGGTGAATTTTATTCCGTCGCTGTCACCAACAACCACCAGCAGGCCGACACGGGTACCAAAATGATGCACCTTGGCAGGAACACCCGGAGCACCATCATCTCTAAAGGCATCTCTGCCGGTAAGAGCAACAATTCATACCGCGGGCTGGTAAGAATTTCGAAGAATGCGGTCAATTCGCGCAATTACAGCCAGTGCGATTCGCTCCTGCTGGGTGAACATTGCGGCGCGCATACCTTCCCGTATATCCAGGTCGACAATAAATCGTCGGTTGTTGAACATGAAGCCACCACGTCAAAGATATCGGAAGATCAGCTTTTCTATTGTCAGCAAAGGGGTATCGACACCGAACAGGCGATCGGACTGATCGTGAACGGGTATGCCCGGGAGGTGCTGAAAAAACTGCCGATGGAATTCGCGGTCGAAGCCCAGAAACTGCTTGCCATCTCCCTTGAAGGAAGTGTGGGATGACCGGATCTGTTGGACGAAGAGCGGACAATAATGGACAATGGACAATTGAAAATGGACAATGAAAAATTGAAAATTGAAAACGGAAAATAGAAAACTGGAAATATTAAACTTTATTTCCTATTCGCTAATCGCTGATCACTAATCCCTAATTTGAATTCATTAAATATGTTGCTGTCAATAAAAGATTTACATGCCGGAATTAACGGTAAAGAGATTTTAAAAGGGGTAAACCTGGAAGTTAACAAAGGCGAGGTCCACGCCATCATGGGACCGAACGGGACGGGGAAAAGTACCCTTGCTTCCGTGATCGCCGGCAGGGATGTTTTCGAGGTGACATCCGGGGATGTATCATACCAGGGAAAGAACCTGCTGAAAATGTCGGTGGAAGAACGCGCCCGCGAAGGGATCTTTCTCGGGTTCCAGTATCCGGTCGAGATACCGGGCGTCAGCATTACCAATTTCATGCGTACGGCCGTTAATGAGCTGCGGAAGCACAGGGGTCTCGATCCGCTGCCCGGCGGCGATTTCATCCGGTTTATGGAAGAGAAAAAGAAACTGGTTGAGATCACCTCCAACCTGACCAACCGGTCGGTCAACGAGGGGTTCTCGGGAGGGGAGAAGAAGAAAAACGAGATTTTCCAGATGGCCATGCTCGAGCCTTTGCTGGCCATCCTCGACGAAACCGATTCGGGTCTCGATATCGACGCCCTCCGGATCGTGGCGAACGGTGTGAACCGCCTGCGCAGGCCCGACAACGCTTTTGTCGTGATAACCCACTACCAGCGACTTTTGGATTACATCGTTCCCGATTTCGTGCATGTGTTGTTCGAAGGACGGATCGTTAAATCAGGCGGTAAAGAACTGGCGCTGGAGCTTGAAGAAAAGGGTTACGACTGGATCAAAAAAGAGCAGGATTAATCGAACACATCCTTTCCCTGCCCGGGACAGGATCATGGCACCACAGCAATGATGAACACTGAAAATAACCAAATCGTTTCAAACCAAAGATTTATCGGACTTTTCGAGGAGCAAAAGGCTGCATTGCTTTCGGCCGATACCCCGGTTGTGGCCCGAATCCGGGAAGAAGCGTTCCAGGCATTTAAAAAATCGGGATTTCCCGATACCCGGTCTGAAGCCTGGCGCCACACCGACCTCTCTGAAAGCCTCGGAAAAACATGGGAATATCCGCTACAACCTGCTTCCGCACCCGATTTCCGAAAAGTCTTCCGGTGTAACATCCCGCACCTCGACACGGCCGTCATCGGGAGCTTCAACGGGTGGTACGTCTCAAAGGACGTTCCCTTAATGGAGCTTGGCAACGGTATGATCATGGGATCGCTTGCCCAGGCGAAAATAAAGTACCCGGAACTGGTCGATCGTTATTACGGAACCCTGTCACAGGATCCGGGAGAGGGATTTACCAACCTGAATACCGCGTTCGCCGGCGACGGGGTCTTTATATATGTTCCCGATCGCGTCAAAAGTCCGAAACCGGTTCAGGTCATCAACGTGATCCAGCATGACCGGAACATCTTCCTTCAGTCGCGAAACCTGATCATCCTGGGCGACTCGGCGAGTCTGTCGCTGGTACATTGTGATGATTCTTACAATCACCAGGCTAGTTTTTCCAACATTGTCACCGAGATCCACCTTGGCGACCAGGCGACGCTTGACCACTACAAACTTCAAAACCTGAACAACGACAGCACGCTGATCAGTTCGGTTTATTTCAGGCTGGGCGAGGGATCCGGCCTCGAATCACACTTCATCTCCCTCAACGGCGGACTTCTCCGGAACAATATCCGGGTGCTGTTCGACCGGCCCGGCGGAAATGCCAATATCTACGGAATTTACCTTATGGACCGCAAGCAACATGTCGACAACCGCCTTTACATCGACCACGCGCATCCGGGTTGTACGAGTAATGAGCTTTTCAAAGGGATTCTCGACGAACATGCCCATGCGGTTTTCAACGGACATGTGATGGTACGGCGCAACGCTGCAAAGACCGATGCACGGCAAACCAACCGGAATATCCTCCTGACTGATACCGCCCGGGTCAACTCCAAACCCTTCCTCGAGATTTACAACGACGATGTCAAATGTTCCCACGGATCAACCACCGGTCAGCTCGACGCCGATTCGATGTTTTACCTCCGCCAGCGCGGGATTGGTGAGGACACCGCACGGATGTTGCTGATGTTCGCCTTCGCCGACGAGATCATTGCTAAGATTTCGATCCCCCAACTCCGCCAACGGATCGAAGATATGGTTAAAAAACGGCTGCAGGGCGAACTCCAGATCTGCGAACAGTGTGTACTCCATTGCAGCACCCCCGATCACCCGGTCGATTTTCAAATCGATCTGACAAAAATCTGACCTGGCAAATTCATAACTTTTTCTCTGTAGCTGGGTAAAAAAATTCACGGAGGGCCCGGATCCCGCCACCTCAGTATAAAACGCCGTGCGGCCCGGATTCAATAAAATGCAACAGGCGGCCTGTTGAGCCGCCCGCTGCAAAACTTAATCTGTAAAATTTCTCTAATAAATGATCAGCCTGAAAATACGGGTATCAGGTCCGTAGATAAACCGCACCAGATAGGCGCCGGGAGGAACCTCCTGCAACCTGAACGTATATCTGGAAGCTGCCGGCCTGCATTCTGTCCGGATGATCTTTCCGAAAACATCAAGCAATTCAATACGTACAGTTCCGTTTGCGGTAACCCCGAAATCCTCCAGCGTGAAATCCCCGTCCGTGGGATTCGGATAAATCCGGAAGCGGCTGTCGCCCGATCCCGGTTCATTGGCGCCCATCTCAAATAATGGCATTGATGGCGCCTGTGTTCCGCAATAGGTCTGGGTCGTGGTTATGGTGCCATGTAAGTATCCCCCTGATACCACAGATGTACCAGGCAGGAACAGGATCTTAGCGCCCGCGATAAATGTAGCGGAACCTCCGCTCTGAACCAGAAATGTCGTTCCGTTCCCGGCTACTGTGATCTGGTTCGTCGCATTGTAACATTCCGTTTGGCCTCCTGCGATAGTGACATTCTGAACAGCCAGGTTTTCAGGAACTCCCTGTTTGAACACCGTCATCTTGTCGATACCCGTACACCCGTTGTTTGCCGTGACCGTCAGGGTATAAACCGTCGTGGCCGATGGCGTGGCAACCGGGTTCGGAATAGCGGGATTACTGAGGGTCGAAGCGGGCGACCACAGCCAGGTGTATGGAGTGGTCCCACCGGTGGCCGTTCCGTTGAGCTGTGCCGACGGGCCGGTCATGATGATATCCACACCCGCGTTGACCACGAGGGCAGTTGAGGAAATGGTTATCGTAGGATTGGTGTACAGCGATGTAATGATCACCCCGTTGGGGTCGCTGTATTCACAATTTCCGGCAGTTTGTGTGTCCCAGGTCAGTGTCGTCGAAATTCCGGCTTTAGCGCGGAACTGGTACCTGATCAGAACACCGGTTCCAAAGCTCACCGCGGTCGTCGATGCCCAGGTCATCCTGACTTTATTACCGCTCCTGTTTATCGCTATCAATCCACCCGACAAGGCCCCGTTGACTGAACTGTAATCCACATAGCTCAGTTTGGTAGTATCAAAAATCAGGGTCAATGAAATACTTCCAACGTTTTCAAAATTTGTGACATTGACCGGAAGATCCACGTTTCCCGTACAGGAACTGCTGATGTTTGAAATCGATGTGGTAATGGCAGCCTGGGTCACGGTCAGTACAGCGGCATTCGACGATACCGTGGGGGTACAGGTACCTGAAATAGTACACCGGTATCGGTTCCCGTTCATCTGAAGATTTACGGGATTGATGGTCATCGCCGATGTGGTCACATTCTGGTAAGGCGTTGCATTTGTAAGGTTTGTCCAGTTCGCCCCGGCATCGGTGCTGACCTGCCACCGGTAGGTTAAAGCCGTTCCTGTGGCAGTAATTGAGAAACCGGTACTTCCGCCTGCATAGATGGTCTTGTTAACAGGCTGCGTGGTTATCGACGGCGGTGTATTGATGGTTACATTCCCGTTGGTCCAGGTGGAAAAGATCACCAGCCCGTTGGCATCGCTGTATTCGCAGTTGCCAGGCGTCAGAGTATTCCAGGTAAGCGCGCTGGTCCCGGGAACCGCGGTGAAAATCAACCTGAGCAGCGTATCTCCTGCCGGAATGGTGGCTGCGTTTGTACGGATCCACGTCATGTAAACTTTACCTCCGCTGGCATTCGATGAAAAGGTGCCTCCCGATAATGCCGGATGCAGATCCTGAACCCCGGTAAATGTTAAAACGGAGGTAAAGTAACCAAGTACCATTGAAAAGGAAGCCACACCAATGAAATCGGTGACCTTTACCGGGATAATGATCTGACCCGGACAGGTGGTCAGCGAGGTACAGGTTGTGATGATGTTGGGGAGTACAATCAGCCTTGCGGAATCAGACCAGACAACCGGTAAACAGGTTCCACCCACCCGGCATCTGTAAAGCGTTCCGCTTAGTGCAAGTTGTGCGCCCGTAATATTCAAGGTGGCCGCGGTGACATTGGAATAATAACCCCCGTTGGAAAGGTCCGTCCAGATTGATCCCCCGTCAGGACTGCTTTGCCATTGGTAGGTGAGACCTGCCCCCGTCGCTGTCACTGAAAAGGTGGTATTCTGTCCCTTAGCAATGGTTCTGTTGACCGGCTGGGTGACGATGGTGGGTACTCCGTAAACGACCCTGCTGCCATTCACAAAATTGGCAGGTATCGGATTGCCGTTCAGATACGAATATTCACAGTTTCCCGGGGTCACAAGGTCCCAGGTCAGGTTGCTGGTTCCCGTCACAGCGGTGAATAAAAGCTCCACCAGCGTGCCGTCGCCGGCCGAAACGGCTCCGGTCGACGACCATGCCAGGTAAACTTTTCCGCCCTGGGCATTGGCGACAAAGGTTCCTGATGACGCCAACAGTGGGTTAAGAGCCTGGTATCCGGTATAGGTCAGAACCGTGGTGTCGTAGCTGAATACCAGCGAAAATGCTGCGACTGACTGGAATCCGGTCACCGTGACCGGGATGATGGCGCTGCCCGGGCAGATGGATGAAGTCGAAAGGGTGGTCGTCACCGGAATGACGACAGTCAGGATTACCTCATCAGAATAGATCTCCGAAGGACAGGTTCCCGAAATCTTACACCGGTATTGGTTCTGATTGTAGGTTATCGGAACACCGGTGAGATTCAGGTTGGGTGTTTTAACGCCTGAATAGACGGTGTTGTTAACGAGATCAGTCCACGTGGCTCCGCCATCAATACTCACTTCCCACTGAAATGCAAGCCCAGTCCCGTCTGCAGAAAGGCTGAAACCGGTGTTTAGTCCGGCTAGGACGGTTTTATTTACAGGCTGTACCGTGATGGCAGGAGGGGTGTTGATGGTAATATCTCCGTTCGTAAATGTTGCCGGCAGGATGTTGCCCAGATTATCAGCATATTCACAGTTTCCGGGAACCCCCGTATCCCATGCCAGGGTACCGCTGCCAGGGATTGCCGTGAATTTCAACTGGACCAATGTGCCGGTTCCGATATTGGCCGGTGTGGTGCTTGCCCAGCTCACAATGACTTTGGTGCCGGTTGAATTGATGATGAGCAGGCCCGTCGTCAGGGCGGCGTTCAGGTTCTGATAGCCATTATAAGTAAGGAATGCATTGTCATAGTTCAGCATCAGCGATATGGCTCCTACTCCGTTGCATTCGGTTACGTTGATGGGTACAACAATCTCCCCGGGACAACCGGTAACACTTCCTGCGGTGGTCGTAATGGTTTGCGTTCGGGAAACGCCCGGCAAGATGACCGCAAACGCCAGGATAAGTATTTTTAAGTTCAGCGTTTTCATAGGTCGGCGGTTATTTGGATACGACCAGTTTTATCGTTTCAAATCGTTTCTGGCCATGTTCCGTCAATTCTGCTTTCAGGAAATACAAGCCGGACGAAAGGTTTGCCGTATTCATTTTAAGCTGGTGCTCACCGGGTTTCATGTTGTCTTTAACCATGGATAATACTTCGGAGCCGGTCTGGTTCAAAATTATCAACCTGGCGCTGGTCTCGGCCGTCAGATTCAGAGTGACGATGCAATGATCTTTAACCGGGTTCGGGGCGACGGTGAGTCTGAACGAATCCGTATGGATACCCACGCCATTGACGCCCGATATGATCTCCGGGATGGAAATGACTTCCCAATCGTTTGGAACGGCCAGGGCATCGGCAAATTCGCAATCTTCATACAGTTCAAGATGGATACCCGAAGCCAACGACGAAACGTCTTTTGTCTTGATGGTAAGTACGACGACGACACCGTCATCCTTTAACTCAAGCGGATTCAGATCACACCAACCCATCCGGAACAATCCGTCGTATGATGACCATGAAAAGTCGTTGGTTCCGTTGGCCAGCTTTGCCCCGGTAATTTCCATGTATTCTTCCGGGTAATAAAATCCAAGTGAAATAGCCCCGGCTTTCATACCGGTTTTGACTTTCACCGGCAGAGTGTATGCTCCAAACGATCCGACCTGAAGCGTCCCTTCATAAACGAGATCCAATGAACTGCTGCTCTTTTTCGCCGGGGAATAGCTCGCATTCACATCCCCGAAACAAAGCATAACAATATCGTTGGTCGCATTACCCCCGTTCATGATCAGCGTGTCGCTGTCGTATAGGTAATCGCCGACCGGGAATGATGTGATCAGTCCCGAGTAACGCTTCATCACAAGCAGGGCATCGGTTCCGTTCACCCAGTGTGAGTAGTTAACATCGGCAGCGGCGTATTTCATCCCGGTCAGGGGTGCAATCATGGCAAAATGGTTCAGGATGGCCAGGGCGTCGGTGGCATTGACTCCGCCCCAGGGATTGGATGGAGTTATGGTCATCCGGTAACTACCCGATGCGAATGCAGGAAGGGTAAACGCCCCCGAGGCGTTCGAAGTGGCAGATACAATGTTCGCTCCGGTGAAATCTTTGACCGCCATGGCTGCATTTTTCATCGGGTTGGCTCCTGCATTGGCATATTTCAAGGTTCCGCCGAGCAGGGTGTTGGCAGCGTGCAGCGAGGGAACTTGTGCAAAAGGAACAAAGTAAGCATAACCTTTGGCGCTGTTATCCGATTTATCATAGATTCCAAGGGCTGCCATCGTTGAATCTCCGGTATTCCAGTAATTATACCGGGCATTGACGTTGTTGGTGGTATTGTTCATCAGATCATAACTGCCGTTGGAATGGAAATTACAGGTATACCCTTCAGAGCCACCGATGGTCGGATTGCTGCTCCCGTCCATGGCGATGCCGCAAAGCGTGTTGTATGAGAAACAACAATTTTTAACGGTGTTCGAAGAACTGGTAAGCTTCATGCCATCGCCGGTGGATTGTGTGAGCATGCAATGGTCCAAAGTCGGTTGCGCAGAACCGTCGCAAAACAAATTATAGCTTGCCCCTTTTTCGATGGTACAATATTTCAGAGAAGAAGTTCCGCCCCAGGAGTCATTATGCGGATGAAAATAGATGCCGTTCCAGCCTCCCGGTGTATCGTTGAAGGGCTTAAAAAGGATCAGACTGTCTGATTTTCCTTCGGCGTAAAGCTCCCCGCCATGGTCTGACTGTCCGACCTGGAGCTTAAGTCCCGGATTAAACAGCAGCGTGTTTCCCGGCTCAATGGTAAGTCTGATCAGGGAATAGTATTGTATAATTTTAATATCTCCAAGAACATGATAGGGTATGCCATCATAATAGAGGGTCCTGGCCGATGTGTAATCGCCTCCGGATAAAGCGATATAGTTATTGACATTGCCGGTGTATACATTGCCCTTGAGGTGCGAATTGCAGGACCAGTCGTTGTACTTCAGCGGGTACCCGTTATTGGAGATGAAATTGCAATAATGTATCGGTGCGCTCGATTGTAATTCAAGGATACCATTGCCGGCCGAATTGCTGATGGTGCAGTTTGTGAGCGCTGGCTGTCCTGAACCGTGTATGTAGATATTATACGTGTTCCCTTGCATTATTTCGCAATAGGCAAGGTTCGAAGTGCCACCGTAATCGTCATTATGCGGATAGAAGTAAAGTCCGTTCCACCCGCCTGGCGTGTCGTTATATGCCTTGAAGGTGATGGGTTGAGTTGCCGTACCCGTTGCGTACAATTCTCCGCCATTATCGGATGTTCCGATTTGTAATTTCAGATTGGGATTAAAAAGAAGTGTATTCCCTGGCTCAATCGTGATCCTGCAATAGCTGTAGTATTTCAGAATCCGGATATCACCAAGAACATGATAAGGGATCCCGTCATAATAAAATGTTCTGTCGGAAGTATAATCCCCGCCTGATAAGGCAATGTAGTTATTTAAATTTGCGGTATAGGTATTTCCCTGAAGATGCGAATTGCAGGTCCAGTCATTGTATTTCAGCGGATAACCGTTATTACCGATGAACAAACAGGAGTGGATCTGGGGGCTCGACTGATACTCTACCATACCGTCGCCGGCCGAATTACTGATGGTACAGTTGGTCAGGGTAGGTTGTGCCGATCCTTCTGTATAAAGATTGTAGGTATTTCCCTGGTCAATGGTGCAATATTCCAGAACAGAGGTTCCACCGTAATTATCATTATGCGGATGGAAGTATATTCCGGTCCACCCGCCGGGAGTATCGCTGTATGCTTTAAAAGTTATGCTTTGTGTGAGCGTGCCCTGCGCATACAATTCTCCGCCATGATCATTCTGTCCGACCTGCAACTTTTTCCCGGTGGCAAATTCAAGTGTGTTCCCGGGTTCGATGGTAAGCCGGTGTTGACTGTAGTAACTCATAATTATGATATCATTCAGGATATAATAAGGAATACCGTCGAACAGTATGGTCCGGTCAAAAGTATAACTGCCTCCCGAAAGGGCTATTTTGTTGATTCCGTTTCCCGAATAGGTGTTCCCTGAGTGAGCCGGATCGGCCTCGGGATTCAGATAGTATAGCGGATACCTGCCGTTATCCAGGAATTGACAATTGGTAATGGTACCGTACCCGCTGCTGTAGCGGGCGCCATCCAATGCCGCATTGCTTATGATGCTGTGATTTAATACATCAGGCTGTGCGGTCCCCTCCGAGAAGTAGTTATAGGCGTTTCCCCGGTCAATCACGCAATAATCCAACTGGGAATGGCCGCTCCAGCTATCACTGGTTGGATGGAAATAAATTCCTTCCCATCCTCCCGGAAGCCCGTTGTATGAAGTAAATGTAATCGTACTGTCAGAGGTTCCCAGCGCGTACAACTCCCCGCCATGATCGGATGTTCCGATCTGTAAATGTGTCCCGCTGACGAACCTCAGGGTATTCCCTGGTTCAATCGTCAGCCTCACGTTGCCGTAGTATTGCATTACCCTTATGTTCCCAAGGATGAAATAGTCATAAGTAATGGAATTCCACCACCGGCTTGTTCCGTTAATGTCACCACCATCGATGGCGATGCCGTTATAGGTATTGTCGGTGATGACGGGCGAACCGTTGGGTTGGGAAAAGGTTGCATTGGGTGAGGGATAATGCAATGCGTATAAGTTATGGTCAATGGTGGTGGTTGATGCGCTGAAATTAGGTACCGATGCAGTGGATGAGAGATAAACCCCGGCCGCTCCGTTGTATGAGATGGTACTGCTCACCAGGGTGGGGTTGGATCCCGTAAGGTGGAGCCCGTTCTCTGAGTTGTTCCGGATTTTTGACTGCTGGATGTTGAGATGCCCTTCGTTCAGCCGGATCCCGTTGCCGTCAGCCCCTGCAATATCGCATTGTACCAATAAGGGCTCATTGGTCTGGTAACAGTAAAGATTCGCGTTGTTGTTGCCAAATCCTGCATTGGAGATCACAGTATAGTAAAAATGAGAGGAGACGCCGGCATCGCTCGACTGATCAAAGTAAATACCGTCCCATTTGCCCGATTCAGCAGTGTAATAGGTGAATTTTACCGAATCGGTTGAGGTGCCGTTGCAGTTGATGTTGGCCTGGCTGACTGTCAATCCGGTTTCAGCAAGGAAAAGGATAGTAGCTCCGGCTTCGAAGGTATGGGTCCCCGAAGTGAACGAAATATCGCCGGTAGCCCAGTAAGGACTCAACGCTTTTGTAAATGTGGTTATGGCGTTGAGATTTCCGGTCAACTGGGTGCCGGGTGTGGTCAGCGTCATGTCGTTGAACGTGGCGTTAAAGGTTGATGAACCGCTCAAAATCACCGCATATTGCAAATATTGCCGGGTCAGATTTACCGGGATCGGAGAGGTCGACGTCAACGCAGTCCAGTCTCCCCAGATTCCATCGCTGCCCGCCGTCCGATACGTCACCTGGCAGCTTGCCCCTGGCGCGGTGTAGACCGAATTGAATGTCAGCGAATTGATGTAGCGCAGTGCCCCCAGCTCAAAAAATGGATTTGAAACGAAAACCCCATGGTTGATGTAATTTGAGGTGAGTGTGATATTGGCAAAACGACAGTTCAGGATCGGAGTCGACGAAAGATTTGTCCCCCCCGTATAATATACCTGCCCGTTTCCGGTAAACGCGCTGCCATCCTTCGTGAAATCATACATGACATTCCCCGAGGCCGTCCATGCCAGTGTTCCGGCATCGGCGCTGGCAAAGTAAACCGTGTTGCTCAGGCTTGCGCCCACGGCACCGGCCATAACGGTGATCAACCCGTTGGTAACCACCGACGCGTGATTGCTGACAGCAACAGGCAGGTTGGTCCCTGATGCCCATGCCCCGGGTGATCCGTCAACACCGGCATCGGCAATATATACTGAATTGGATTTTGTTCCCGCATTGTCATACCCGCCCAGCACATACAATTTGCTGTTATACGTCACCATGCTGTGACGATTCCGCGGTGCCGGCAGGTTGGCTCCGGTAGAAAAAGCGGAAATACTGTTGTTTGCCTTAACACAGGCATAATAAACAGAATTCAGCGCCGAATTTTCAACCGTCGATGAGGTGCCTCCCGTTACATATATATACCCTTTCAGGTACAATGCCGTGTGACCCCAAAGCGGAACCGGTAAGGTCACAGCCGATGTCTGCCACGCTCCGATCGTACCGTCCATGTTGATGGCCGCGTAATAAATTGTGTTGTAAACATTGCTGCCATCCCGTCCTCCTAAAACATAAAGGGTATTCGTACCGACGACAACGGCCATATCGCGCATCGCCACCGGAAGCGGGTTCAGCGCAGTCCAGGCTGAGATACCGCTGGTCTGGATGGTCGCAACGTAAACAGAACTGGAATAGGTCAGATTATTGTATCCTCCCACCAGATAAACGTACCGGTTATTCCAGGATGCTGTTTTATGACCGGTTAGGATCTGAGGCAATACTGTCGTAGTAAGCCAGGTCCCGACATCACTTCCCCCGAACTGCAGGTAAACATTGTTACTCCCGACAATTACGTTGTTCAGGACACCCTTGTTAAAATCGGCATCCGTAGTTTGTGTGAAGTTTACCTGGGCTGACAGGTTCAGACAATGCAGAAAAAACACAGAAAAGGCCAAAACAAAACTGAATGACCTGATCCCGGTCCGCGACCTCAAAAGTAGCTGATTTTTCATGTTGAATGATTTTGATAAATATTTGATTAACAATATATTATATCAATTTGGATGCTGCAGGATAACACAGCAAACCACGCTTTGAAAGATCAAATGGAGGTGAAATGTTATACAAACATAAGGTATTAAAAACGAAAAAGCAAATCCGGGAGCCGAATTTATATGTTTCGTTGTTGTAAGGCAGCTTTTTTATTGTATATTCGCTTTTTGCCAAAGCTTAATCCTGAACTTATTTCAATTCGTAAATCGTCAATCTTGTCAATCTTAAATAATAAAATTTAGAATTGTCCAGACAAGCATACATAAAAAGGGTGTTATGAAGCCATTTAAAGCGTTGCATTTTTATTTGACCGGCGTCATGGTGATCATTGCCGGAATACTGTCGGCCGGGAAGCCATACATCTTGACCGGATTGGATCACTCTACAGGCAACATCCGGATTACTCAAAGCCCTTCTCTGGTGCCCGGTACTGCAGGTTCTGATCAGACCATTTGCTACAATACGGTTCCCGAGGGGCTGAGCGCCACCATACCCACTGGAGGAATGACCCCGTACAGTTACCAGTGGCAATCGTCGGGCAATGGAACGGTCTATTCCGATATTCCCGGGGCAACCACCCTTACCTACCAGCCCGGAACGCTGACCGCGACAACCCGCTACCGGCAGGTTCAAACCTCTTCCGGCGGACTGGGTTCTGTTACCACCAACATCGTAACCATCACAGTGTCATCCACGTTTAGCGCCGGCACGGTGGGTTCTGACCAAACCATCTGCGCAAATACAACACCGGCCCCGCTGACCGGCACCCCGCCTGCGGGAGGGACCACCCCATACACCTACCAGTGGAAGAGTTCCCTCAACGGAACAACTTTCAGCGCGATTCCCGGGGCAACCAGTCTGACCCACCAACCGGGTCCGCTGACCGTCAACACCTGGTACCGGATGTTCCAGCAGGCATCGTCGTGCGGCTCCGGTCTGACCAACCTCATAAAGATAACCGTGTTACCGCAGATGATCCCGGGAACAGCCACGGCAAGCCAGACGATCTGTTACAACACGGCTCCTGCCGCCCTGAACGCTACGGCGCCAACGGGAGGAATGCCTCCTTACAATTATCAGTGGCAATCGTCGGGCAACGGAACGGTCTATTCCGATATTCCCGGGGCGACCACCCTTACCTACCAGCCCGGAGCGCTGACCGCAACTACGCTCTACCGGCAGATACAAACCTCCCCGGGAGGATTCGGCCCGGTCAGTACCAATATTGTAACCATTACGGTTTCACCGAACTTTACTACCGGATTGGTGGGCTCTGACCAGACCATCTGTGCAAATACAGCTCCGGCCCTGCTGACCGGCATACCGCCAACGGGAGGTACTCCGCCATATACCTACCAGTGGAAAAGCTCCGTCAACGGAACAACTTTCAGTGCGATTCCCGGTGCAACCAGTCTGACCCACCAACCGGGTCCGCTGACCGTCAATACCTGGTACCGGATGTTCCAGCAGGCATCATCGTGCGGCTCGGGCCTGACAAATATTATCAAGATAACTGTACAGTCGCAGTTGATACCGGGAACAGCTACAGCAAGTCAGACCATCTGCTTCAATACCGCTCCTGCTGCGCTGAGTGCCACCGCACCCGCCGGAGGACCGGGCCCGTATAATTACCAATGGCAATCGTCGGGCAACGCAACGGTTTATTCCGATATCCCCGGGGCAACAATCCTGACCTACCAGCCAGGAATGCTGACCGCAACGACCAACTACCGGCAGGTACAGAACTCCTCCGGAGGATGCGGTTCGGTTAATACCAACCCTGTGACCATAACCGTTACACCACCCTTCGTTCCCGGATCAGCGGCATCAGACCAGACCATCTGTTACAATACTGCACCGGCATTACTGACCGGTACCCCGCCGTCGGGAGGGACCCCGCCCTACACCTGCCAATGGAAGAGTTCCACCAATGGTACCACATTTATACCCATCGTGGGCGCAACAGGATTAACCTATCAACCGGGTCCGCTGACTGTCGACACCTGGTACCGGATGTTCCAACAGGCATCATCGTGCGGTTCAGGCCTGACAAATATTATCAAGATAACCGTGCTCCCGCAGATGATCGCGGGAACGGCGACGGCAAGCCAGACGGTCTGCTACAACACAACTCCGGCTGTCCTGAACGCAACGGGGCCCACAGGAGGAATAACCCCGTACAGTTACCAGTGGCAATCGTCGGGAAACGGAACGGTCTATTCAGATATTCCCGGGGCAACAAGCCTTACATACCAGCCCGGAACGCTGACCGCAACAACCCGTTTCCGGCAGGTACAAACCTCTCAGGGAGGATGTGGTTCGGTTAATACCAATGTTGTGGTCATAACGGTTTCACCAACTTTTATCACCGGCTCGGCAGCATCGGACCAGACCATTTGTTATAATACCGCCCCGGCCCTGCTGACCAGTGTACCGCCTACCGGTGGAACTCCGCCGTACACCTACCAGTGGAAGATTTCAACGAACGGAACTACCTTCACCCCCATAGCCGGCGCGACAGGATTGACCTATCAACCGGGTCCGCTGACTGTCGACACCTGGTACCGGATGTATCA
>Ga0116171_10002954_pt1 | contig 15860 bp, 17 predicted proteins | sample AD_JPNHW2_MetaG_FD_89798 | JGI IMG/M metagenome (GOLD analysis project Ga0116171, IMG submission 89798) | Active sludge microbial communities of municipal wastewater-treating anaerobic digesters from Japan - AD_JPNHW2_MetaG | ecosystem: Engineered > Bioreactor > Anaerobic > Digestate | place...
CCAAAACTCGAACTCGTGCGCCTCACCATCCCGCGCCGCGTCTACACCCAGGCACATATGGACGTCACCGCCGAGTCGGTCTATTGCGTCTATGAGGAACGCGCCAGCATCCGCGGACTCCGCATCGCTTACGAACCCAAGCTCCTGCGATTCTTCCAGGCGCGCTTCGAACCGCTTTCCTGACGTTCCGGCCCGAACTGCATCGGATCGTCATTACAATAGGGGGCCTTGCGGCCCCCTATCTTTCCTTCCCTACTGCTTTCCCAACTAGCGTCTTGCTTCTGAAACGAGCCTTCCTCCGATCACGACACCAATCGAATGGGTAGTGTACTCCAGCGGGTCGCCGTCGTAAAGTGCCAAATCGCCATCTTTGCCCGATTCGATCGATCCCACCCGGTTCGCGATGCCCAATAGACGCGCCGGCTCGATCGTGATCGCCTCCAGCGCCTGTTCAGGCGTCAGTCCGTTGGCCGCCGCCAGCGCCGCCTCGAACAGAATCACCCGCGTTTTCGGGACGTAGCCCTCGAAGCCGGAAGGAATCGCAAACGGGATGCCGGCCGCCTTCAACTTCGATGCCGTTTCAAGCGACAACGCCCCGCTGTCGCCGGAGGGCCGCGCCATGGTCGGGTGTAGGAAGACAGGATAACCCGAAGCCTTGATCTCTTCGAGCACCAGCGGCGCTTCCGCGGCCCCATCCAACACCAGTTTCAAGCCGAACTCCGTGCCCAGCCGCAAGGCGGCGAGAATGTCATTTGCCTTGTTCACCGTCACCAAGAGCGGCAATTCGCCCGCGAGCACCTTGCCCAACGCCTCCAGCCGCAAGTCCCGCGCTGGCTCCTTGCCCTTCTCCGCCTTGGCCGCCTTCGCCGCGTACTCCTTTGCCTTGATGAACTCCCCGCGCAGCATGGCGATCATCTTCGCCCGAGTCCCCGGCGCCTTGCCGCCGCTAGCCCGGCCGTCCTCGCCGAGACTTGCCGCCACCATTGCCGCCGCTCTCACCGTGTCCTGCTCGACATTGCCGCCCAGCGTTTTCACCACCATCGTCTGACCCGAAATCAGCGAGCCCGGACCGTGGCCTGTGTGAATCGTCGTAACGCCAAAAGAACGCAACCAGCCGACCAGCGCGTCCTTGGCATTGTAGGCATCAATCGCGCGCAACTCCGGCTGCATCGGGGCTGAAGTCTCCAACTGGTCCTGATCGTGGTTCTGGTTCAGGATGCCGGACAGGCCCACCGTCGAATGCGCGTCGACCAAACCCGGCGTCACGACTTTCGCCGTCAAGGTACGCATCCCCGACGGAATCGGCGTCGAGACGGCCGTGCCCACACGTTCAATCTTGCCGTCACGCATGATCACCACCCCATCCCGAATCGCCGGCCCAGCCATCGTATAGACCGTCTCGCCTTTCACGGCGAGCGTCTGCGCCCCGATGGGAGCGCAACAGGCTAATGCAAGAATCGCGTGGCGCATCAGTTCGAACTCCCTTCCAGCGTGTGGCCGCCGCATTCATCCAGGTGCATCAGTGCCCCGTCCTGCGCAGCTCCTGGTCCTCCCGTCGCAAAGAGCCGGTCCTGGGGATTGGCACGGTCCCAGACCTTTTTGCCCTCCACCCACGTCTGCTCGACATGCGTGTAGACCGAGAGCGGATCGCCGGAGAGAACGAGTAAGTCCGCATCCTTACCCGCCTTCAGCGAACCGACCCGCCCGTCGAGTTCAAGCAGCTTCGCATTGGACAGTGTCACCGCGGCGAGCGCCTTCCGGCGGTCCATCCCGGCGCGCACGGCCAAAGCCGGACTGCGCAGGAACCAGCGTGAATCCGTCACCCCGTCGTCCGTATGGAATCCGACCAGCACACCGGCGCGGTCCATCTCCCCGCCGGTTTCAAACGCCACATCGCGGGCTTCGAGCTTGCCGCCGGGCGAATCGATCACGATCACCGACGCGCCGATCACGCATTTGGACGCCGCCGCTTCCCTGGCCACCATCCAACCGTCCGAAACGTGATGCAGCACGACCTTGAAGCCAAACTCCTCCGCCAACCGGATGACGGTGAGGATGTCGTCATGGCGGTGCGTGTGATGCTGCACCACCCGCTTGCCGTCGAGCAATTCGACCAGCGCTTCCAACCCCAGGTCGCGCGGCGGCAGCTTCGTTTGATCGCCTGCCACCGCCCTGATTTTCGCCCGGTATTCCTGCGCCTTAATGAACTGTTCGCGCACCAGCGCCGCTGACTTCGCCCTCGTGCCAGGAAATGGCGGGTTGCGCCGCGAATTGGTGCCGTTGGCCATCTTCATCCCGCCGGCGATGGACCCGTTAGGCAGTTTGATCAGCAGATCGTCAATCGTCCGCGCCTCTCTGAGCTTTAGATAGAGCGTCTGCCCCGACATGAGATGACCCGATCCGGGCATGACGTTTACCGTCGTGATCCCGCCTGCCCTCGCCCGCTTGATCGACGACGCCCGGGCATTCACGGAATCAAGCACGCGCACGTCTGGCTGGATGGGTGCCGACGAATCGGCACCTTCCGGCTGCCCGATGTGAGAATGCGAGTCGACCAGTCCGGGCATCACGACCTTGCCTTTGAGAACGATGCGCTGCGCGTTCGCTGGCACCGTCACCGAAGCTGCAGGGCCCACGGCCACGATCTTCCCGTTCTCGACCACAACCGTCCCGTTGGCGATCTCCTCGCCTTCGATCGGGATGACTCGCGCGCCGGTGAACGCCACTGGATTCGTTTGTGCAAATGCCGCCAGCGTGGCGGCCAGCAATGCTGGAGCAGCTATCTTGACCAACATAGGAGGGATTACCGGAGGGTAGCAGGCACGGATCACCAACCGCAACCCCTGGCCGTTCTCAGTTGCGCCGCGCCTCGGTGGCGTCGAATACTCATGGTGGATGAACGCAAAACAACGCTGGCATGCCGTGATGCGAGGTGAGCGCCCCGGCCGCCCTGTGAGCGATTTCTGGGGCACTGCGGAATTGACCGCCCGGTTGAGGTCGGACCTGGGTTGCAGTTCGGACACCGAACTCTGGGCCAGGCTCGGCATCGATAAGTGCATCTATCTCGCCCCGGCCCACCCGAAGGCGGCCGAGGACACCTGGCACATCCCCTCACTGTTCAGCGTTTGGGGCGTCGAAACGGTCCAGATCCCTTACATGGACGGACTTGGCTTCTATGAAGAAGCCGTCAATCCGCCCCTCGCCAATGCCGCTACGGTCAAGGACATCCAGTCCTACGCCTGGCCGAGCCCGGACGATTGGGACTACACCTCATACCGAGCCAAGTGCGAGGAGTGGAGCGATCACCCGATCGTGGGCGCTGCTTACGAGCCGTTCTATCTCTACAGCCGTTTGCGCGGCATGAGCCAAGCACTTGAGGATGTGGTCGTAAACAGGGAACTTGTCGATGCCGCCATGGAAATCATCTTCGACATCCATGCCGGCATCGTCGAACGCGTGATCCGCGTGGCCGATGATCTGATCGACTTCATCTATGTCGCCGAGGATCTCGGCACGCAGACGTCGCTGTTGATGAGCCCCGCGTCGTTCCGCCGCTCCATCAAGCCGTGGCTCGCCCGCATGATCGACTTGACCCACAGCCACGGCAAGTGGGCTTTCCACCACGACGACGGCGCGATCCGGCCCGTGCTGCCCGACCTGCTCGAGATCGGCATCGACCTGCTCAACCCGATCCAATGGCGGTGCAAGGGGATGGACCGGGCGGAACTCGCCCGCGACTTTGGCCCGCATGTCGTCTTCCACGGCGGCATCGACAACCAGCACACCCTGCCTTTCGGCACTCCCGCCGAGGTGGCTGCCCAGGTGCGTGAAAACTTGGAGATCCTCAGCGCCTGCAAGGGCTACATCGTCGGTCCTTGCCACAATCTTCAAGTGAACACGCCAACGGAAAATGTGCTGGCTATGTATGAAGCCGTTGGCGGAGTTGCCTAGCCAGAGGGGAATGGCCTCTCCCGGTACGGCGATTGTGCGGCCAGTGGGTGACGAAGAAGCTGAGAAGGAGCTCTGAATGGAGAAGTCGTTTTACTTGGACCTGGCGGCCGGCGGCCTCAGGATGCCGGTCGGCGCGGACCTGCTGCTGCACGAACAGCCGGATCCTGAACAGGTTCTGCTCGACCCGGAGCGGCTTGGCCGGGTTGTCGAGGCTTCAGCCCAGCGCTACCACACTCCGTTAGCCTTTCCGCTCATGGACCTCCGCCTGGAGAAGGCCGACTTGCTCGAGTTCTGCGGCGTCCCGGACGCTGAGACTGATGGGTTTCACTTCGACAAGCCTCCTGCTGCCGAAATGGTGGAAGCCGTACTCAGGTCGCCGGACCGGCCCTTCTCGGCGCGTATCGCCGCAAATCAGGGTGCAGTCAGCTACATCGCGCTGAAGACGAATCTCTTCCCCGTGGGCATGCTCATTGGACCCTTCTCGCTGATGACCAAACTGGTCTCCGACCCCATCGCTCCAGTCGCCATGGCCGGTGCCGGCGTCACTGCCGCTGAAGACGAAGGGGTTTGTCTGGTCGAACGCTGCCTCGAAATGGCGCTGGCCGCGGTCCTGCGGTCAGCAAAGGCACAGATCGAGGCTGGCGCAAAGGCCGTCATCGTCTGCGAACCCGCCGCGAATACCGTCTACCTGTCGCCACGTCAGATGCGGAGCGGATCGGACGTGTTTGAAAGGTTCGTTCTGACGCCCAACCGGAAGCTGCGCGCGCAGCTCGACGAAATGGGCACAGACCTCATTTTCCACAACTGCGGCGAGCTGACCTCCGGAATGGTCCGCCAGTTCGCATCGGAGCTTCGTCCTTCAATCATCAGCCTGGGCAGCAGCCGAAAGCTCTGGGAGGATGCGGCGGAGGTTCCCAAGGACATTGTTCTGTTCGGCAATCTGCCGACCAAGACCTTCTATTCCGATTCAGCTATGCCGGTCGAGGAAGTCCGCCGCCGGACTCTGGAATTGGTAGACAAGATGCACGAATGTGGCCACCCGCACATCCTCGGCTCGGAATGCGACGTTTTGCATGTGCCGGAGGCCGCGACCACGATCCGCCAGAAGGTGGAAGCCATGCTGTCGCACAGCAGCCACTAGCCAGCCGGCCGGCAGGCTCTCTACCAGCGGACGTCGTTCAGGTTAAAGGCACGGGCGAGAAGGTTCAATTGGCTTCTGACTACGCTCCAGTCGCGCTCGGCATCCGGGTGCAGACGCCACTTGCGCATCGTTGCATTGATGTCGCGCGCCGCGCCGAGTGCTTCCTGCACATGTCCGCGGGCTTTTGACGGATTCCGGTCCCGATTCCATGCGTCGCCGGTACGGTCGAGAGCATTCTCGAGGCGGTCAGCCTGCCGGTTCAGCTCATCCTCGCGGTGAGTGTCGTCGAGCCGGCTGTCCTTGAGCGCCCGGCGCAGCGTCTTGCGGAAATCGTCAGTGCGATCCTCGCAGTCGTTGATCGTCCGCGTGACCGCCGCATAGTCCGGCTGCGCCACACGGCGCCGGTTGCGTTGACGGGCCTCGGCGGAAGGGGGTGCGATACCGGCCAGCACGAGTGTGGCGAGAGCCGCCGCGAAAATGAACCTGTTCATCGTTGAATCCTCCCGCTCTTCACTTCGTCTCTTTGGTCACTTGCCTTTATGATCCGGCGGACGCAATTCCGGTTTCATGCAAATCAAGCCCGCGTCGAGTACCGCCCGTGGGGCCCCGCGGGCAGCATCGGCAGCATTCACACCTGCCGCGGAGAGCGGGGAACCGGACGGGAATTGTGGTGTCTGTTTAGGCATGATCCCCGCACTGATGTTACTGGCGCTCCTCTCCGGGGGAACGGCCTGGAAGGACTTTTCCGATTGGTTCAGCCGGGAGGGTACTCCGGGCGCGCCGGCGGAAGTGTTGAAGTCCTACGCCGGCCGTCTGAAGGCGCAAGGCGTGCCCGAGCCTGAGATCGCCGGCCGGATCAAAGAGGTTCAGGAGCACCTCACTGAGAACCTGCGGGAGGCCCTGGCGCTGCACTTCAACCGCATCTATACCTGGGACGAAGCAAAGTTCAGCCGGGCTCCAAGCGCGCTTGTGGTGAAGGTCGCTTCGTTGAGAACGCCAGGCAGGGCGCTGGACATCGCGATGGGACAGGGCCGGAACGCCGTGTGGCTCGCCCAGGCAGGGTGGTCCGTCAGCGGTTATGACATATCGAGCGAGGCACTCGGTCAGGCCAATTCAGCCGCCGAAAAGGCCGGCGTTAAGCTGGAGACGCGACTGGCCTCGCACGATGAATACGATCTGGGCGCGTCGCAGTGGGATCTGATCGTGATGAGCTATGCGTTCACGAAGTTGAGCGACACTGCCTATATGCGGAAGGTGCGAGATTCGCTCAAACCGGGTGGGGTCCTTCTGGTTGAAGGCTTCAATGGCGGCCGGATGCCGGAGCCAAACATGATTCTCAAGGCCTTTCTCGACTACCGGATTCTGCTGTTCGAGGACCTTCCGGACTTGGCCGAATGGGGTGGAACCAAGGCCCCCCTGCTGAGGATGGCTCTGGAGAAACCCTAGATGAACCGCTCAAGGACCGCCCGGCGGCTGCCTGCCGCGATTGCTCTTCTAACCACGGCGGCCGGCTGCGGAACAGTCGCCCCGGAGAAGGTGCGGCAGGAGCCTGCACGGTTGCGTAAGTCCGTGGAGCGCTTCAGAACGCAGTATCTGGAGTCAGTCGAGACGAGCAACAGGCTCACGCGGGAAACCATCGCCTGGCTCAACGGCAGAGCCCTGACCGAACCCAGGGGGCAGGCGGTGGCCGACGCGCATATGGTGATGGATCGCTGGGCAAAGCTTCACTTCGTGCCGCGGTACATGCATGAACAACTTCGGTCCAACGAGTACTCCCGGGCAGGCGTCAAGGACGTGCAGCGGCGCATACTCGACCATCTCCGCCGCGACTACATCGAGTATCACGACTACCAGCGCTATGCGCAGAGGGCGGCAGAAACTTCGATGCACGGAATACCGCAAGGCCGGCTGGCCCCGCAGTTGGTCGAATTTCGAAAGAGGCTGGAGACGCGCGCTCCGTCGCAGGACTGGCTCACGCCGCTGCTCGCCTCGCTGCCGCAGTAGAGGGAATCGCCCCGCAAGACCGCGGTCAGCTCTCCAACACCTGCTTGGCGTACTGCACGCACTTCGAGATCTCGGCAAGCACAGTCGAGTCTTTCGGGATCTGGTATTCCAACTCGATAGTCGCCTGGAACTTGTACTTCTCCCGCCGCATCATCAGCAGGATCTCTTTCAGCGGCGTATCGCCCTGACCCCACGGCATTCCTGGACCGTTGTTCGCCTTGCGGTCCTTCAGATGAACGTGCGTGATCCGCGTGTGGTTTTCCCTGATCCACTCGGCGGGCGAGAATCCGTTCGACGCAAAGAAGTGGCCAATGTCCACATTCGCGCCGTTGTATTTCGAATACCAGAAGGCCTGTTCCCAAGCGCCCAGGCGCCCGAACGCCTCCGGATTCGTCAGGTTCCCATGGCCGTGATAGCCGACCATCAGTTTGTGCTTGGCGGCGAACTGGCCTAATCGTTTGGTCTTGCTCACCGGGATCTCGCACGAGATCGCATACGCGCCCAGCGTCTTGGCCATCTGGAAACAGTAGTCCAGCGTCTCGTCGCTGGCGGCGTCGATCCGGTCCATTTTGACGATTTCGATGAGGACGCCCGCGTCTTCATACTTCTTGCGAAACGTCTTGAAATCGCTCATCGGACGCGACAGACGCCACTTTTTCAGTTCGGCGATCTCCGCCTTCTGAGCCGCCTCCTGGGCTGGCGTCAACTGTCCCTGCCGAGGCGCAGCCACCGCATCGCCCACGCCTCGCGAAGCGCCGGCGGGAGCGCCAAGGAACGCTTCGATCGGCTGAGTCCTCAACTCGGCGGCGCTGATCCCGGTCTGGGCAAGGTAGCCCAGGATCTGGTCGGCGCTGCTCGGCAAACCATGAAAACTATAAGGAATATTGATCCCAACCTGGATGCCACCGAACTTCGAGTTGGGTTTCGTTTGAGCCGGCAGCGCGGCGGGCAATCCAGCCAGCGCCAGCTTTCCCACATCGCGTCTTGAGATGTCCATGACGGCCTCCCTCTACAGTTTCAATTCCCAACCCTTGCGGAACTCGGGCTTGACCAGTTTGTTTGCCTCGGCGCTGTTGGTGAACCGGACATTCCTGCTGTCCCATTCGAGTTTACCCGGCACTCTCATGGCAATGATCGCCAGCGCCAGCCATTCGGCGAACGGCGCCGTGGTCGAGAAGTCCGAACACGACATGTCGCCGCCCTTGCATGCGCGAATCCAGTCCATCATGTGCCCGGGTGACCGCGTGAGCAGTTGAGGCGGAAGCTCGTACTGCTGCCAGCGGGCGCTGGGCAATAACCAGACGCCCTCTCCGCGCGACGATGTTGCCATCATGCCCTTTGCTCCGAGGAAGACCGACCCGTTGCCCGTCAGCACGCCCGGGACCGCGCCGCCGCCTCGTCCGCCAGGAGGCACGAAGACCGGCACGCCCGGTCCGCCAGCGCCAATCAACGGCGCATTGGCAGGACGAGCGGGCCGCGGCGCAGGCGCAGGCGCATTTGGATCGCGGCGCCAGTTCCCCGTCGGGCGGCCCTTTTCGATCAGATTCTCCGTTGGCGGCAGGATGCGTTCGTTCTCCATGCCGGGGACCTTGTAAGCCTCCGGATCGCCGGGCCGCGCCGAGTCGTGATAGTACACCGATACCGGAGGCATCTTCCCGCGCGCCGGGAAGTCGAGCCGCACGACATAGCGGTGCGGCATCGAAATCTTGCTCTCGCCGGCGATGGCAATGCGTTCGACGCTCAGCGGCGAGCCCAATTGCAGCGCTGTGTGAACCGGACCGGCCGAGTGCGTCGCCCAGTTGCCCACTTGGCCCGTACCGAAATCGAGGAATCCACGCCAGTTGTAAGGGACATAGTCCGGACTGAACGGCCGCATGGCGGCGCTGCCTGTCCAGAGGTTCCAGTCCAGAGAGTCGGGAACGGAGGACTCCTTTGGTAATTCCTGAACGCCCGTCGGGTGCGTCCCCGGCGATGCCGAGATATGGACCTCTTTCACGTCGCCGATCTCGCCCGACCAAATGATCTCCGCCGCCACCCGGTTGCACTCATGAGAGAAACCCTGGTTGCCCATCTGGGTTGCGACCTGATACTTCACAGCCGCATCCTGAAGCAAGCGAGCCTCCCAGGGAGTCCGGGTCAGCGGCTTTTCAGCGGCTTTTCGACATAGACATGCTTGCCGCGTTGCATGCAGGCAAGGGCCACGGTGGCGTGCATGAAATCGGGGACGCCGATCGTGCATGCGTCGATGTTTCTGGCTTCCTTGTCGAGCATGACGCGGAAGTCCTTGTACTTGGGCTTGCCTGCGTACCTTGCTGATGTCTCGGCCGCGCGTCTCTCATCCACGTCGCACAGGGCGACGATGTTCTCCGTCCGGGCAGCGCCCTTCAGGATCTCGCCACCACGGCCTCCACAGCCGATCGCGGCGACATTCAACTTATCGTAGTAGGGCTTGTAGCCCAACGCCCTGAGTGATGGCACGCTGCCGTACCCCGCCGCCGGCACTGCCCCGGCCAGCACTGACCCGAAGAAGAAGTACCTCCGTGAAACTGATTTGTCCGGCACTGCCGCCTCCTGGTGGAATTCCACGCGGTCGGCAACATCATATCGAAAGGAGCCGCCAGAGCGGGTCGATACACGGAGCGCGCGCTGGAACGGTTGCCGGTCCACAATGACTCAGCCGACGCGCCGAATCGTCCGCAACCGTCTGGCTTGTGGCCTCAGGCCCCGCGGCGGCGGCACGGTTGGGATATATTAGTGTCGGGAATCCACCTTCCGAGGAAACGTGAACACTATGTCTATCCAGTCCAACCGCAGGCAGTTCTTTGCCGGCGCCGCAGCTTTGAGCCTGGCCTCAGCGGCCAAAGCCGGGTCTGCCAATCAGGGCCGAGTGATCGGCGCCAACGACCGCATCAACGTGGCCGTCATCGGTACCGGCGGGCGCGGTTTCTATGTCTCCGACAAGTTCGACAAGTACAACAATATCAAGGCCAACTCCTGCCAGATCGTGGGCGTTTGCGACGTGTTCCAGCGCCGTGTCACCAACGGCAAGGATCGCCACAAGTGCGCCGGCACGCTGGATTACCGCGAAATCCTGAGTCGCAGCGATGTGGACGCGGTCATCGTGGCGACGCCCGACCACTGGCACGCCAAGATCGCCCTGGAAGCGATGGATAAGGGCAAGGACGTTTACCTCGAAAAGCCGATGTGCCACACCATCGAAGAGGTGAAGGCGCTGATCGACACCGTGCGCGAGACCAGGCGCGTCGTGCAGGTGGGTTCGCAAACGACCTCCGCCGACCAGTGGTGGAAGGCGCGAAAGGCCATCGCCGACGGCATGATCGGGAATCAGTTGATGAGCCAGGGCTCCTATCACCGCAACTCGGTCGGCGGCGAGTGGAACTATAAGATCGACCCGAACGCCGGCCCGACGGGCAAGGGCGACGACTACATCGACTGGAAGATGTACACGGCCAATTCGGCCAATCCGAAGCGGCCCTACGACGCCGACCGCTTCTTCCGTTTCCGCAAGTATTGGGACTATTCGGGCGGTATCGCCACCGACCTGTTCTTCCATGTCATGGCCCCGATGAACATCTGCTGGGGTGAGCCGCAGTTCCCGCGCAAAGTGGCGGGGTCGGGCGGTATCTACCAGTTCAAGGATGAGCGTGAGGTTCCGGACACGTTCCACTTCATGGCCGAATACCCCAAGGGGTTTTCCGTTGTCCTGACTTCGTCTATGGCGAACTCCGAGCACATCCCCGGCACGATCCGCGGGCATGAAGGCACCATCATCATGGTCCAGCACGGCCAGTTTGAGGGCGCTACCCCGACCATTACGGTGAAGCCGGAAAAACGCGTCATCAGCGCCGAGTACAAAGCGAAGTTCGGCGAGGAGCCGATCACGATTGCCGTCGACAATAAAGACTCGATGGACACCCACATCGGCAACTTCCTGGATTGCGTCCGCTCGCGCCAGAAGCCGACCCTTGACGTCGAAACCGCAGCCCGCGCCCAGGTGGTCATCACCATGGCCGTGCACAGCTACCGCCAGGGCAAGGTGCTGTATTTCGACGAGCGGAGTTTCAAGGTTTCCGACAAGGCCCCCAAGGTCTGACCGGCTCCCGTAACCAGTTCTGACTCTCGCGGCCGGGCGGCGACGTCCGGCCGTTTTGCATTCGCCCGTTCTCGCACTCGGGCCGGCTTCGACGCTATCCTGGGTGTTTAACAGCCATGGGCAACATCCTGCAATCGCTCCCCGCCGGCGAAAACGTCGGCATCGCCTTCTCCGGCGGACTCGACACATCGGCCGCCATCTATTGGATGCGCCAGAAGGGTGCCGTCCCGTATTGTTACACCGCCAACCTCGGCCAGCCCGACGAGCCCGACTACGACGCCATCCCGCGCCGCGCCATCGAATGCGGCGCCGAGAAAGCCCGGCTGCTCGATTGCCGTAAACAGCTTGTCCACGAAGGTCTCGCCGCCCTGCAATGCGGCGCATTCCATATCAGCACGGCCGGCGTGGCGTATTTCAATACGACGCCGATCGGACGCGCGGTGACTGGGACGCTACTCGTCCAGGCGATGCGCGAGGATGGCGTCAATATCTGGGGCGACGGGTCAACATACAAGGGCAACGACATCGAGCGGTTCTATCGTTACGGTCTGCTAGTGAACCCGGATCTGAAGATCTACAAGCCCTGGCTCGACCAGCTTTTTATCGACGAACTCGGCGGCCGCAAGGAGATGTCCGATCTTCTCGAAACGGCGGGCTTGGCCTACAAGATGCCCAGGGAGAAGGCCTACTCGACTGATTCCAACATCTGGGGCGCGACGCACGAGGCCAAGGATCTCGAGTTCCTCGACAAGGGGATCAAGATCGTCGAGCCGATCATGGGTGTGGCTTTCTGGAAGCCGGAGGTGGAAGTCTCCGCGGAGGAGGTCACGGTAACCTTCGAGGCCGGTCTACCGGTGGCGCTGAACGGCAAGACATTTGAATCGCCCGTGGACCTGGTGATGGAGGCCAACGCCATCGGCGGACGGCATGGATTGGGCATGTCGGACCAGATCGAAAACCGCATCATCGAGGCCAAGAGCCGCGGTGTGTACGAGGGTCCGGGCATGGCATTGCTCTATGCCGCCTACGAGCGGCTCATCACGGGCATCCACAATGAAGGCACCATCGAGCAGTACCGCGACATGGGCCGTCGGCTGGGCAGACTGCTCTATGAAGGACGCTGGTTCGACCCGCAGTCGATGATGATCCGCGAGACGTTGCAGCGCTGGGTGGCCAAGGCCATCACCGGCGAAGTAGTGCTGGAACTGCGCCGCGGCAACGACTATTCAATCCTCGACACCAAGAGCCCGAACCTGACCTATCACCCCGAACGCCTGACGATGGAAAAGGGCGAAGGGGCCTTCACGCCGCAGGACCGCATCGGGCAACTGACCATGCGCAACCTGGATATCACCGACTCGCGCGACAAACTGTTCGTCTATGCAAAGGCCGGGCTGCTCGGTCCGGCATCGAAGGGGTTCCCGCTGCTGGAGGAGTAGACTGTTGGCAGTCTTCTGAGCAAGACTGCACGCGCCCCGGCTATGTTGCCGAGATACGCGCCTCAGCCCAGCGACAAACGTCTTCAGCCAATCTCAGCGCCTCGTCATACTGCGCATCGGTGACTTCTCTGGCCACGGACGGATAGCGGGCCTCGACGGCAAAGGGCGTGAGCTTCGCGGCTTCCAACACGCGCACCGGGAGCGCTTCTCCCGCCTGAGTCAGTGCGCTCAACAGCACGTCAATGTCGTGCACGTATGGGAACTGGGCCTTTCGGGCGACAAGAACTGCTTTGATAGCCTTCTCCGCCGCCTGCTGGGCATCGAAGCAGAGATCTTCCAAGCAGACCCCTTCGACCTTCGATCGCGCATGGAGAAGGCTGCTTTGGGACCGCCTCAACCATTCGCGCGGATCGGAAGGACTAAGCCGCCCGGACATCGTAAACCACCTTGCCTTCGCGGAGTGCGGGATAGATCACCAGGCAGGGCTCGCCGCGATAACGCTCGACTTCTTCTGGCGTTGCGACTGTGATGTCGACGGCAAACTCACGCGGCCCGATTGCCATGTAAATCTGTTGAGCCAGGTCAATATGGTGGTAGTCGCCGCTCTTGATCACCAGCAGGTCGAAGTCGCTCGACGGCTTCATCGTGCCTCTAGCGGCCGAGCCAAACAGGACGATCTTTTCGGGCGCAACAGCGTCAACGATCCGGCGTACGATGCGCTCAAGCGCAACCCGTGCGGCCTCCGGCTCGACTTCGATACTGTCCGCCCTTCTCATACTTGTATGCTACCCCGAAAGTCACGCTTCTCTACCTACATCGCTCGCGAGTGCTGGCAGGTCCGCACACGGTACCATACTCGATGCTGGTATTTCATATGGTAAAGTGACGGCATGGAAGCAGCTCGCAAGATCACTGTTGAAGTGCCGCCCGATCTTCTCGAACGGGCGCAGCGGGCAAGCGGCGCGGGCATCACCCAGACCGTCCGCACGGGCTTGCAGTTGGTCGCCGCCTCGCAGGCCTACGCCCGGTTGCGTCAGATGCGGGGTAAGGTCCGGTTTTCGCGCGCGCTCGCCGAGTTGAAGGCCGACCGGTGATTGCCGCCGACACCAGCACCTGGATCGCCTTCCTGCAGGGCGACCCCGGCAAGGACACGGACCTGCTGGACCGTGCGCTCCAGGACGGCCAGGTGGTGATGCCGCCGGCCGTGCTCACGGAACTGTTGAGCGATCCGAAGCTCGATGCGGGTGTCGCTCAGACGCTATCGGAACTGCCACTGGCCGAGATCGAACCGGGCTACTGGTCCAGGGCTGGCGTACTCAGGGCAAAGGCGCTCGCAAAGCGCCGCAAGGCCCGGCTGGGCGACGCGCTCATCGCCCAAAGTTGCATCGATCACGGCATCGCCCTAATCACACGGGACCGCGACTTCCGCGCCTTCGCCGATGCAACGGAACTCGATTTGGTCGTCGGCTCAGCGACGGGGTGAACATTGCCACGCGGTCCGGTACGGGTCCTGATGGCAGTGGTCATTCGGCACCCCGAGGCCGATGAGGAGGGATCTGGAGCTCTGGTAAACCCGTTCCGCCCTCATTGGCGCAGCGTCACATGGTGATGGTCGTCGTGTATAAAGTGATCATCGAATCTTAGTTTAGGAGAGCTTGCGTTGGTCCAGGCTCCAACCCCCAGATCCAACTCGCTTACTTGGCCTGTGCGAAGAAGGTCGTGTTGCCAGCCAACCGGTAGAGTGATGGAGACAGTCGAGCCGTCCGGTTTGACAACGCTGATAGCTTGGCCAGAAGCTCCGTATGCCGTGTAGATCCTCACAACGTCCGTGTTTTGCAGTAGTGCAGCAAGGCCGGTCCGTTCCGCCTGGACCCAGTCTCTTACAGTCTGCGCCGATCCCACAATACCTGCTAATGCTTTGGCCGTCTCACGGCGGAGCTGCTGTAAGTTAGATCCCGCACTGGTCGGAATCGCTCCAGGGACAGTGTAAAAATGGTAGATATCAAACATATTTCCGGTGAAGTGCGATCTGTGCCCGATATTCCGGGCATGCTCCCCAGAGATATCGTTAATCCGCGTTAGTAGATTGCTATTATTATGTATCCAAAGATATGTCTGACGGGTGCACCAATTATCGCCGCCTCTATCTCTCGGTCCAAACCTGCGATCACTCATGCTGGCCGGCATAAGATATAATGGGTGTCTGTTCTCGGATGTCGCTTTCCCTAGGACCGCTCTTCCTTCCGCATCCGCAGCCGTCACGGAGATTTGATGCTGGATCTCCGCCGCCGGAGGGGGAGCAGTGGAGATTGCGGAGGCCAACGGGCTGAAGGTGATTCTAACTCCCAAATCGCGGTATGTGTTGATCTCGGTGGATGTGCCCCTCCAGCGAACCTGGGCAGCATCGTCGGTCCCGAGAGGAGCATCCACACTGACTCCAAGTGCGACATCACCGTCTAGGACAGTCGTCTTTCCGCGCTGGATGGTCCAGTTCGGCACCTGTAAGACGCTTGCAGAGTTAGCCCTCTGGAATGTGTTGGTGCCACCCTGAGGCGGAATGCTGTAATACGAGCCGTCTCCTAATGAAAAGCCGCTCGGGAGCGGATCACGAGTGAGTGACCCAACCAAGGGCAATCCGAGCGCTGCGGCATAGTTGTGCGCGGTCCCCATATTGCCGAGCTGCGTCATCTCCACCTGGAGTTTAACCGCCGCCGGGGCCGTTCTATTAAATGGATAAAGGTTGATCTCGCTTTGCTCGTAAAACTCGCACCATTCCGAAGAGCAAAACCAGCCTGGCCCCGGTGCGCTGCTTTGACCGATTTCGAATGCGCCTGATCGGATGAAAACTGTCTCTTCGTTCGCTTCAACCTTGACCTTCCAAGCATGCGAGCAGCGGCCAGGCGTCGAACTTGGGCAAAAGGCCGCATCCAAGTGGTAGGCGAACTGCATGACCGGGACCCCCATCGGGAAGGTCATCTCCATTCCACATATTCGAGTCACTCCGGCATCCACATAATCAGACACGGCTGTCCCGACAGAGCCTTGAATTTCCCACTGCAATACTCCCGACACCCCGCAGGCGGATTCTCCGGGTCGTAGACGAAAGGCTTGAGCATCCCCATCGGCTCCTTGACCCGCTCCGCGCCCTTCGTCTCCGGAGAGGTGACGGTGAGCGCGCCGTTCGGATTCCCTATTAGCCGCACACGTTCGG